>OMCD01001919.1_pt1 | contig 11119 bp, 6 predicted proteins | sample 1674171 | NCBI WGS metagenome assembly OMCD01 (sample SAMEA103958149, study PRJEB25191) | human gut metagenome | biome: human-associated habitat [ENVO:00009003]; feature: intestine environment [ENVO:2100002]; material: feces | place: Germany | collected 2013/2015
AGATGGTCCGTGCGCAGTCTGGTGTCGCCATTCTGCTGGCACTGGTCATCGTTGTCAACCTCATCTGCACCGGCCCCATGTCCACCATGCTGGACCTGGTCTCCGGCGAAGGTTCCATCAGTGAGGAGACTTCCGCAGAGGCCACCGAGCTGGTCAATGAGATCACCCAGGAAGGCGTCGTTCTGGCTCAGAACGACGACAACATCCTGCCTGTGGCTTCCGGCTCCAAGCTGAACGTCTTCGGCTGGGCTTCCACCAGCCCCTGCTACGGCGGCACCGGTTCCGGCGCTTTGAACGACGCCTACCCTGTCACCGACCTGCTTACCGGTCTGCATGATGCAGGCATCGAGACCAACGACGAGCTGAGCAAGTTCTACACCGATTACTGCTCCACCCGCCCCAGCGTCGGCATGGCACAGCAGGACTGGACCCTGCCCGAGCCGAATGTCAGCCTGTACACCGACGAGATGATGGCAAACGCCAAGGCATATTCTGACACCGCCATGGTCGTCATCACCCGCGTCGGCGGCGAGGGCGCAGACCTTCCCACCGATATGTCTGCTGTCGTGGACGGCAGCTGGGTCCGCCGTGTGGCAGATTACCGTGGTTCTCAGCGCGGCGCCGGCTACTACAACGGCACTTACGATGACACCCTGAACGAGGGCAATGACTGGGATAAGGGCGACCACTTCCTGCAGCTGTCCAACCGCGAGGAAGAGCTCATCGACCTCGTCACTTCCAACTTCGACAACGTCATCGTCGTTTACAACGGCGCAAACGCTTTCGAGATGGACTGGGTCAAGAACTACCCCCAGATCAAGGGCGTCCTGCTCTGCCCCGGCACCGGTCAGTCCGGCTTTGAGGGCTTTGGCCGCGTGGTTGCCGGTGAGGTCAACCCCTCCGGCCGTACCGCTGACACCTATGCTGCTGACCTGACCGCTTCTCCGTGGTGGAACAACTTCGGTGACTTCAAGTACACCAACGCCACCGAGCTGGATTCCGATTCCAGCTCCTTCGACCCCGCAGGCGCTACTGCATCCTTCGTCAACTACGCTGAGGGCATCTATGTCGGCTACAAGTTCTATGAGACTGCTGCCGATGAAGGCCTCATCGACTACGACAAGGAAGTTGTCTATCCCTTTGGCTACGGCCTGAGCTACACCACCTTCACCCAGAAGATGAGCGACATCACCAGCGACGGCAGCAGCCTGAAGTTCTCTGTCACCGTCACCAATACCGGCTCTGCTGCCGGCAAGGATGTCGTGGAGATCTATAATGATCCTCCGTACACCAACGGCGGCATTGAGAAGGCCTCCGCAAACCTGCTGGACTTCGCCAAGACCAGCGAGCTTGCCCCCGGCGAGAGCGAGACCATCGACTTCACCATCCCGGTCGAGGATCTGGCTTCCTACGATTACAAGAACAACGGCTGCTATGTGCTGGAGGCTGGCGATTACATCATCAGCACCAACTCTGACTCCCACAATGTTCTGGATTCCAAGACCTACACTGTTGCTTCCGACATCGTTTACAACGAGTCCAACAAGCGCGAGAGCGACGCTGTTGCAGCGACCAATCAGTTCGATTTCGCAGAGGGCGAGATCACCTATCTGTCCCGTGCGGACGGTTTTGCAAACTATGCTGAGGCCACTGCCGCTCCTGCTGATTACAACATGAGCGATGAGGTCAAGGCTGTCTTCGACAACGCACACACCTACACTGAGGTCAACTACGAGAAGGACGATGACCCCAACGCAGAGGACATCACCACCGGCGCAAAGAACGGCCTCAAGCTGGCTGACCTGCGCGGCGTGGATTACAACGATTCCAAGTGGGATGACCTGCTGGATGAGATGAGCATCGACGACCTGCAGCAGACCATCGGCTTCGGCGGCTATCAGACTGCAGCTGTGGACAGCATCGGCAAGGTGCGCACCAACGACTGTGACGGCCCTGCGTCCATCAACAACAACTTCACCGGCGTCGGCTCTGTCGGTTTCCCGGCTGCTACCCTCATCGGCATGACTTGGAGCAAAGATCTGGCACACGACTTCGGCGACAGCATCGGCAAGATGGCCAACGAGATGAACACTTCCGGCTGGTATGGCCCGGCAATGAACATCCACAGCACCGCTTTTGCAGGCCGTAACTTCGAGTACTACTCGGAGGACGGTGTCCTGTCCGGTGCTATGGCCGCAAACGCCATCGCAGGCGCACAGGAGCACGGCGTCTACGCTTACATGAAGCACTTCGCCCTGAACGATCAGGAAGGCAACCGTACTTCTATGCTGGCTACCTGGTCCAACGAGCAGGCTATCCGCGAGATCTACCTCAAGCCCTTCGAGATGTCTGTCAAAGATGCTGACTGCCACGCTGTCATGTCTTCCTTCAACTACATCGGCAGCCGCTGGGCTGGCGGCTGCAAGGAGCTGCTGCAGAACGTCCTGCGCGGTGAGTGGGGCTTCCTCGGCTTCGTCGAGACCGACTACTTCGGTGTCTACGGCTACATGACCGCTGATCAGGGCGTCCGCAACGGCAGCGATCTGATGCTCTGCACCACCGGCAATGACTTCAACAAGATGACTGTTCTGACCAACAGCAGCAAGCAGGCAATGCGCACCTCTGCCAAGAACATCCTCTACACCGTGGTCAACAGCCGCGCTTATGAGGCAGAGAACCTGAACCCCGGCATGGCAAAGTGGAAGATCGTCCTGATCGGTGCAGACGTCGTCGCCGCACTGCTCATCGTAGGTCTGGAGTACACCGCCATCAAGAACTACAAGAAGCGCAAGGAAGAAGAGGAAGAAGTCTAAACCGGACCCTCTCTCCATGCAGCACCTGAACTGAACCAACGGCAAAGGCCCGCTGCACCAGACAGCGGGCCTTTGCCCTGCTCAGGATAAAATGAGGAAAATGCGATGAAGCATACCGACATCATCCAGAAACTGAACTTAGAGCAAAAATGCGCCCTGCTCTCGGGTGAGACTGTCTTTACCACCCGCGCTCTGCCGGGCAAGGGCATCCCAGCCATCACCCTTTCGGACGGCCCCAATGGTGTCCGCAAGCAGGCCGGCGCCGCCGACCATCTGGGCCTCAACCCCAGCGTTCCGGCAACCTGTTTCCCGACCTCTTCCGCCACTGCGTGCAGCTGGGATGAGAAGCTGGGCGAAGCCGTGGGCGAGGCACTGGGCGAGGAAGCCGCTGCACAGGAAGTGGCTGTCCTGCTCGGCCCCGGTTTGAACATCCAGCGCAGCCCCCTCTGCGGCCGCGACTTCGAGTATTTCTCGGAAGACCCCATCCTCGCGGGCAGGATGGCCGCCGCCTATGTGCGCGGCATCCAGAAAAACGGCATCTCTGCCTGCCCCAAGCACTTTGCGGTCAACAGTCAGGAGCTGCGCCGCATGGCCAGCGACTCGGTGCTCGATGAGCGCACCCTGCGGGAGCTGTATCTGACCGGTTTCGAGATCGTGGTGAAAGAGGCAAAGCCCAGGACCATCATGACCTCCTACAACCTCATCAACGGCACCTACGCCAACGAGAATGCCCACCTGCTGCAGGACATTCTGCGGAAGGACTGGGGCTTCGACGGGGCCGTCGTCACCGACTGGGGCGGCTCCAATGACCACGCCCTCGGCGTGAAGAATGGCTCCACCCTCGAAATGCCCTGCCCCGGCGGCGACTCCATCCGGGAGCTGATGAAGGCCGTACAGGACGGCAAGATTTCCGAGGCCGACGTGGACGCCCGTCTCGACGAGATGCTGGAACTGGTGCTCTCCACCCACGCTGCGGTGGAAAAAGCGCCCCGCACCTTCGACGCTGCCGCGCACCATAAGCTTGCCCGCCGCGCGGCCGCAGAGAGCATCGTCCTGCTCAGGAACGAGGGCGGCATCCTGCCGCTCAAGCCCAATGAGAAGCTGGCCGTCATCGGCGACTTTGCCGAGACGCCCCGCTATCAGGGCGCAGGCTCCAGCGCCGTCAACGCCCTGCAGGTGGACACCCTGCTGGACAGCATCAAGGCTGACGACAGCGGCATCACCTTCGTGGGCTATGCCTCCGGTTTCGAGCGTCAGGGTGCAGCGGACGCCGAGAAGCTGGAAGAGGCTGTGGCCCTCGCAAAGAAGGCCGACACCGTTCTGCTCTGCCTCGGCCTCGATGAGCTGCGGGAGAGCGAAGGTCTTGACCGCTCTGACATGAAGCTGGCCGAGAACCAGCAGCAGCTTCTGGCCGCTGTGGCTGCCGTCAACCCGAACGTCGTCGTTCTGCTGAGCGCCGGTGCGCCGGTAGAGACGCCGTGGGTCGGCCAGTGCAGGGCGCTGGTCTACGGCGCACTGGGCGGACAGGCAGGCGCCGGCGCAGCCGCAGACATCCTCACGGGCAAGCTCTGCCCCTGCGGCAAGCTGTCCCAGACCTGGGCGCAGGCTCACGACGACACCCCCGCCAAGGCGAACTTCGGCGGCGAGGGCCGGAACGTGGAGTACCGCGAGGGCCTGTATGTGGGCTACCGGTACTATCAGACCGCCGGTGTGCCGGTGGCGTTCCCCTTCGGCTACGGCCTGAGCTACACCGCCTTCGCGTACAGTGATTTGAAGGCAGACGAGAAGGGCGTGACCCTCACTGTCACCAACACCGGCCGTTGTGCCGGTGCCGAGATCGTTCAGCTCTACGTCGCAAAGCAGGACGCAAAAGTCTTCCGCCCGGCGCAGGAGCTGAAGGGCTTTGCAAAGGTCTTCCTCGCCCCCGGCGAGAGCAGGACGGTGAGCATCGCTCTGGACGACAAGGCGTTCCGCTACTGGAACGTCAAGACTGACCGCTGGGAAGTCGAAGGCGGAAGCTATCAGCTCCGCGTGGGTGCATCCAGCGCGGACATCCGGCTGACAGCGGAAGTCTCCGTCAAGGGGACCGACGCTCCCGACCCCTACGAGGGTCTCGACCTGCTCCACTACGTCTCCGGTCAGATCACCTATGTGACCGACGCCGAGTTCGAGGCTCTGCTGGGCCATCCGATCCCGGAGGATGTCGTCCGCATCGACCGGAACATGACGCTGGGCGAGATGGACCATGGCCGCAGTCCGCTGGGCTGGGTGGCACAGAAGGTGCTGCGCTGCCGTCTGGACAGCAGCTTTGCAAAAGGCACCCCCGACCTGAACACCGTGTTCCAGTATAATATGCCGCTGCGCGCGCTGGCCAAGATGACCAACGGCATGGTGAGCATGGGCATGGTGGACGGCCTCGTCTGGGAGCTGAAAGGCTTCTGGCTCGTGGGCATCCTCCGGGTCATCTATGAGTTCGTCAAGAATCTCATCCTGAACAGCCAGATGGAAAACCGGCTCAAAAACAGCTGAAAGGAATAAGGCCATGAATTTCTGGAATAACTTTGCCGCAAAGCATCCGGCCGCGGCCAAATGGGTGCGGGAGGGCGGACTGTTCGTCATCGTGTCCAACCTCATCACCGTGTTCAAATATCTGCTTCTGCAGTTCCTGCCCAAGGCATTTGCAAGCCTGCCGGTGGTGGACTTCGGCTGGCCGGGCATCGACATCACCCTGTTCGGCGAGACCTTCAAGTGGAACATCCTCGGCTACGACGCGGCCCACGGCGGCCTGCCCTACTTCTGCGCCTATATGGTGGCCATGGTCATCGGCGAGTGCATCAATTTCCCCATCCAGCGCAACTTTGTCTTCCGCAGCAAGGGCAGCCTCGCCAAGCAGATCGGCTGGTATCTGCTGGCTTTCTGCCTCATCACCTGCATCGTCAACTCCATCAACTGCATCTGGGTGGCTGTGGCCGGTCTGCTGGTGCCTGATTTCATCTACAACATCGGCACCACGGTGCTCAACGGCGGCATCTCGATGGTCATCTTCTTCTTCGTGAACAAGATCATCTTCCCCGAAGGCGAAGCCGCAAAATAATTTGTCATCTTCTTTATTTTCATCATTTTCTTCATCCGAACCAACAGGCCGTCCTCCGAGGAGGACGGCCTGTTGGCATATTGAGCGGTTTTGGACGCTGCAAAGGACGAAATTTCGGTCATAGGGTAAGAATCTGCCCAGGGGTCTTGCACTTTGATGCTTTACTGTGGTAAAATCATGCCATGCTTTTATCATAGAGGAAAAAGCACCAAAGGGGGAACGTGTATGAGTGAGATCTGTATCATCGTCACCATCGTCGTCTATCTTGCGGCCATGCTGCTGGTGGGTTTCGCCTACAGCAAGACCAACAACGACAGCGCCGACTTCTACCTCGGCGGCCGGAAGATGGGGCCGCTGGTCACGGCTATGAGCGCCGAGGCCAGCGATATGTCCAGCTGGCTGCTGATGGGTATGCCGGGTCTGGCCTATCTGACAGGCATTGCCTCGCCGGGCTGGACGGCCATCGGCCTTGCGCTGGGTACCTGGCTCAACTGGCTCATCGTGGCCCGGCGGCTCCGCCGCTATTCGGCCAACCTCGACGCCATCACGGTACCGCAGTTCTTGTCGCTTCGCTTCCATGACCAGCGCAACCTGCTGAACGCTCTGGGCGCGGTCATCATCATCGTCTTCTTCGTGCCGTATACGGCCTCGGGCTTTGCGGCCTGCGGCAAGCTGTTCCACAGCCTCTTCGGCGTAGATTACATGGCGGCAATGCTGGTGTCGGCCCTCATCATCGTGGGCTATACCATCCTCGGCGGTTTCCGCGCCGTCACCACCACCGACCTCATCCAGTCGGTGGTCATGTCGCTGGCCCTCATCGCGGTGCTGGGCTACGGTATCGTCGTGGCAGGCGGCTGGGGTGCTGTGGTGGAGAATGCCCAGAGCCTTTCCGGCTACCTGACCATGACGGCCAGCCACGACGCTGTGACCGGCGGGGCCGCATCCTACAGCCTGCTGGACATCGTCTCCACCATGGCGTGGGGCCTCGGCTACTTCGGTATGCCCCACATCCTGCTCCGCTTCATGGCCATCGAGGACGAGAAGAAGCTGGTGCTCAGCCGCCGCATTGCCACCGTCTGGGTGGTCATCGCCATGGCGGCGTCCATCGTCATCGGCATGGTGGGCCTCGGCATGACCAGGGTCGGTGCGCTGGAATTCCTCAGCGGCTCGTCCAGTGAGACCCTTATCGTCCGCATCGCCAGCCTCATCAGCCAGCACGGTGTGCTGGCGGCAGTCCTCGCCGGACTCATCCTTGCAGGCATCCTGGCGGCTACGATGTCCACAGCGGACAGCCAGATGCTGGCCGCGGCGTCCAGCGTGTCCCAGAACATTTTGCAGGAGTTCGGCCACCTCAAGCTGAGCGAGAAGCAGAGCCTCTTCGCAGCCCGCCTGACCATCATCTGCGTCAGCGTGGTGGGCGTGGTGCTGGCCCGCGACCCGGATTCCAGCGTCTTCGGCATCGTCAGCTTTGCGTGGGCCGGTTTCGGCGGCTCCTTCGGCGCTGTCGTCCTCTGCGCCCTGTTCTGGAAGCGCTGCAACTGGCAGGGCGCTCTGGCCGGTATGCTCTGCGGCGGCCTGGTGGTCTTCGTCTGGAAGTACATCATCAGCCCGCTGGGCGGCGTCTTCGGCATCTATGAGCTGCTGCCCGCCTTCCTCGTCTCGCTGGCCGTCTGCGCGGTGGTCAGCCTCGTGACCCCGGCTCCCACGGAAGATATCGTGGCAGAATTTGAGGCGGCGAAATAAGAATGTCTAAGCCTTCTGTATGTTTTGAATTCAAAATATACGGAAGGCTATTTTTATGGATATTCTTGAAATGAACGGAACATTGTGATATTCTTTAATGTGAGATAGTATACAGAGGAGAATTTACAATGAAGAAAAATCGACTTGTGCTTCCGGTTGTAAAATGGGTGGGAGGAAAGCGACAGCTTTTGGAAGAATTCAAGCCACTTTTTCCAAAAAATATTTCATCATATTGTGAACCATTTTTGGGTGGAGGGGCTGTTCTTTTTGATTTGCAACCGAAAGTGGCAGAAGTGAATGATGCAAATGGTGAATTGATCCGGATGTATGAAGTTATTCGTGACAATGTGGATGAACTCATTGAGGAACTAGAGAAACATCCCAATGATGAAGAGCATTTTTATAGTGTTAGAGACTGGGACAGAAATCCGGTCGAGTATGCTCGATTGACAAAAATTCAAAAAGCGGCTCGGATCATATATTTGAACAAAACCTGTTATAATGGACTTTTCCGAGTGAACAATGCCGGAGAATTTAATACACCATTCGGTCACTATAAGAACCCCAATATTGTCAATGCTCCTACACTTAAAGCGGTTAGTTTGTACTTTAATACAGCAGATATATCTTTTACTACAGGGGATTATTCAAGAGCGCTTGAGAATGTAAAAAAGGGGGCATTTGTTTATTTGGATCCTCCATATGATCCTGTTTCGTCAACAGCTAATTTTACGGGTTATACCAAAAGTGGATTTGGGAAAGAAGAACAAATTCGGCTTCGAGAAGTGTGTGACGAATTAAATTGTAAAGGAATAAAATTTATGCTGTCAAATTCTGCAACGGATTTTATAAAAGAACAGTATAAAAACTATAACATGATTGTTGTGAGAGCGAAAAGAACGATTAACTCTAATGCTGAAAAACGTGGACAAGTAGATGAGGTTGTTATCAGAAATTATGAATAAAGAAGAAAAAACCAAAAACGATGTAGAGTGGGAGAAAATATTTGAACGATACGATATTTTATCTCACATATACAACGAAGGCGCATTCTTGATTTCAGCAGATCAAATCAAGGAATATAGAGAACCACGGCTGATGGTAAAGTTTGATCATAAAATAAATCTTCCAGAACCTTTTCGTAAAAATAATCTTGCGATTCTGCCTGTTTCAAGGAAAAAATATATTATTTCTGGCTTTGAGGCATATCACAAATTTGAAAAAGTAGAGAAGACTGTAGTACAGGCGAAAATACCAGCGGAGATACAAAGCTTGAATATAAATAGCATTTCAAGTGAGACAATAGCATTGAATTGTGCCTTTGACTCTGGAATCCTGTCGGATTTTTTGGAAGAAGAAATTCTGTATCCGACTGTATCAGGAAGAATGGGAACAGGAGAGTTTGGCTTTACAATTCAAGACAAACGTATAAGTGAAGCAGTTGAAATTAATGTGAAGAATTCCCAGATGGAAATTGATGCAGCGTATGAGGGAATAGGAAGTCTTACTCTTATTGAAGCAAAGCGTGATGTGTCAGAAGATTTTTTGGTGAGACAGTTGTATTATCCATACAGAGTGTGGAGTGCAAAGGTTACCAAGAAAGTACGGCCAGTATTCTTTGTGTACTCTAATGGGATATTTAGTTTATATGAATATGAATTTAAAAAGGCAGGAAACTATAATTCCTTGTGTTTAGTAAGACATAAAAATTATTCTATAGAAGATACAGAAATTGAATTGTCTGACATAGAAAATGTGGCCCGAAATACATCGTTGGTGAATGAGCCTATGGTATCTTTTCCACAGGCAAATAGATTCGAAAGAGTGATTAATATATGTGAGTTGTTGAATTCGCATGGTCTTGATCGAGAGCAAATAACAGAAGAATATGCATTTGATGTGAGACAAACAAATTATTATACAGATGCGGCTATCTATTTAGGACTTGTTGAAAAAGCCTATAAAAATGGAAAACCTCAATATCGACTAAGTAAGCAAGGACAACAGATTATAAATTCTGGATATCGTCAGAGGCAGCTTGGATTCTGTCAGGTGATCTTAGAGCATAAGGCATTCCGAGAAACATTTAATTGTTACATGAGTAGTGGAGTAATGCCAAGCGTTCGGGAGATCGTTTCTATTATGGAAAAAGCGAATATCTACAGAGTGGACAGCGAGAAAACTTATAAAAGAAGAGCATCCACTATAATTGGGTGGATTAATTGGATTCTAGGTCTGCTATAAGACAAAGGAGGAAAAGTTTATGACAAGGTGTAAATGCTGTGGTGGTCGATTGGATCTAGCTGTAGAAAAAGGTGATTATAAGTCTTGCCCTAAGTGCTCTCAAAAAGCTGGAGTTCATATTTTTTATGCAAAGGAGAAGTTTGGATGGACTGAAAAAAGAGTGACAGTAAATAACCCTGATGGGATACAAAGCTGGTGTGCTCGTTGTAGATCAAATGGGACGGGCGTATATCCGGATGGGATTAGATGTGGTGAAATGTAAGTCTACCGAGTTTGAAATTCACAATGAAAGGGGAAGACACTGGCTGTAAATATGGTCAGTGCTTTACTGTCAAATCATGAAAAAGATTGACTTTACAGGGTTGAAAGTCTGAGGCGATTGCTCTTTTTTGCTGTCATAGAGAAAAACAAAACCGGCCGCGCTCCCTTTGGCGGGAACGCGGCCGGTCATTATGTACAGTTCAGCAGATCCGAAAAGTTACGCAGAGCGTAGCTTACAGCTGGGGGCCGGCGGAGACCAGAGCCTTGCCGTGCTCGTTGCCCTCGTACTTTGCGAAGTTCTTGATGAAGCGGCCAGCCAGATCCTTGGCCTTCTCTTCCCACTGAGCGGCATCTGCGTAGGTGTCGCGGGGGTCGAGGATGGCGGGGTCAACGCCGGGCAGAGCGGTGGGGACCTCAAAGTCGAAGTAGGGGATCTTCTTGGTGGGAGCCTCGTTGATAGCGCCGCTCAGGATGGCGTCGATGATGCCGCGGGTATCCTTGATGGAGATGCGCTTGCCGGTGCCGTTCCAGCCGGTGTTGACCAGATAAGCCTTGGCGCCGCTCTTCTGCATCTTCTTGACCAGCTCCTCAGCGTACTTGGTGGGGTGCAGCTCCAGGAAGGCCTGACCGAAGCAGGCAGAGAAGGTGGGGGTGGGCTCGGTGATGCCGCGCTCGGTGCCGGCCAGCTTTGCGGTAAAGCCGGACAGGAAGTAGTACTGGGTCTGCTCCGGGGTCAGGATGGAGACCGGGGGCAGGACGCCGAATGCATCAGCAGACAGGAAGATGACATTCTTGGCTGCGGGTGCAGAAGAGATGGGGCGGACGATGTTCTGGATGTGGTCGATGGGGTAGGAGACGCGGGTGTTCTCGGTCACGCTCTTGTCGGCGAAATCGATGTGGCCCTCAGCGTCCAGAGTGACGTTCTCCAGCAGAGCGTTGCGCTTGATGGCGTTGTAGATATCGG
>OMCD01001928.1_pt1 | contig 11063 bp, 8 predicted proteins | sample 1674171 | NCBI WGS metagenome assembly OMCD01 (sample SAMEA103958149, study PRJEB25191) | human gut metagenome | biome: human-associated habitat [ENVO:00009003]; feature: intestine environment [ENVO:2100002]; material: feces | place: Germany | collected 2013/2015
GTACCAGCTGGATTCAATATCCATGAACACCCGATCGCGACTTCCAATGTAGACAAAGTTTTGGCGCCGGTGAATGTAGACAAAGCGATGTGTTCTCTTGGGACGCTCGGTGGTGGAAATCACTTCATTGAAGTCGACAGAGACACGAATGGCAATCTTTGGCTTGTAATTCATACCGGATCCAGACATCTTGGTGTCGAAATCTGTAACTATTATCAGGAGCTCGGATATAAGGCACTGAAGGCAAGCGGATCCGAAGAAAAGATCCAGAAGATTGTAGCCAGATTAAAAGCAGAAGGCAGACCATCAGAAATCGAAAGTGAGATCAAGAAATTCTGGGCACAAAAACCTTCGATCCCAAAAGAGTTATCCTATGTGACTGGTAAGATTTTCGATGATTATCTGCATGATATGGAACTGGCTCAGGAACACGCATGGATAAACCGGGAAGTAATTGCAATCCAGATCCTCCAGGCTATGGATCTGCATGTAACGGATTCGTTTCAGACAGTGCACAATTACATTGACACGAAGAATCGAATCCTGCGTAAAGGATCCATTTCAGCGCAATCAGGAGAAAAAGTATTAATTCCACTTAATATGCGTGACGGTTCGCTTATCTGTATCGGACAAGGAAATCCGGACTGGAATTATTCAGCACCACATGGAGCTGGACGTATTCTTTCGAGATCCAAAGCGAAGGATGCTGTTTCGATGGATGATTTTAAGGATTCGATGTCTGGCATCTATTCAACTTCTGTTACAGAATCAACCATCGACGAATCGCCATTCGTATACAAACCGATGGATGAGATTATGAGAAACGTCAAGGATACAGTTGAGATCGTAGAGAGGATTACTCCTATTTACAACTTCAAAGCACACTAATTGAGGAAAAGGATAAGAGGATGAGAGATAATTCTTGTCCTTTTCTTTTTATCAGCGTTTCGATATTCATGCAATATGCACAATGATTTTGCTACAGTTTCGGCATTGTGCACAACATTTTGATTACTCTGTCTGCTCGTAGCCCATATTTAGAGGGAACAAAAACAGCGATAAAAGGAAAGGAGAACTTTATGAAAAACTTAGCTGTTAAGTACCTCTGTACAGGTATTGTAACTTTTGTAACCTTATGTGGAGGTATGAGTGTGTCAGCTCAGAATCTTGTGGTCCAGAACCCAGGAGTTTTGGTTACTAAACCTGCAGGTATAACATCAGTCCTGACACCAGAAAGATCTATACATACGGACGCTGGAATCACAGCCAGTTTCAGGAACGCACGAGATGAGGCTATGGTTACAAGACATAAAGCAGATGTTGTAAAGTCTGCAAACGGAGAGTCTGAAGAAGCAGTAGCAGAATCAGATTCTGTTTCCGTTTCGAATGTTGCCGAATCTTCGGTTCCAGAATCTTCGGGTCCAGAAGGATCTGAAGTAGATTCCGAAAACCAAGAAAACGGAACCGAGACAGAGACAGAGGCAACGGAACAACCGGAAACGTACGAAGTGATCAAAGAGTATCCGATCACAGATGGAAATACAACAAAAACGGTACTTCCATACAAAGCGTTTGGGAAGAATACCAATCAGGCAAAACTACAGTCGTTATGCCAGACAAACGAAGTCGGACTCAGAGTATACGATGGACGGTTTACGATTGCTGTTGGAACGTATTTTAACACGGCAATTGGTCAGTATTTTGACCTGGTGTTAGAAAACGGAACAGTCATCCCGTGTATCATGGGTGACCTGAAAGCGGATATTCATACGGATTCCAGAGGTTTGTTTACGGAAGCTTCCGGATGCATGACAGAGTTCATTGTTGACCGAACGTACCTGCCAAACAAGAATTCAGCCACATACTGTTACGAGGAATGGAACAGTAAAGTAGTCAACGTCATTGTTTACAACAAGTTTGTAAACCTTGAGTAGACTTAGAAAACTGAATAATGAAAACGAAAATACCCTGAAAACAAACAAGAACTCAGATCTGAATAACAGTTATCTGGGTTCTTTTGTATGTTTGCGATTGTCTTGAGCTTCATCATTGCTGGATCGTTGGTTTGTTTCCGGTTCTTTTCGTTTCCTTTGTCCGTGTTCGATCCATATTTATATTGTTACTCGTAAACAATTTGTTTTTGAACACAAAGAAAGGAAATGAAATATTATGAAACGAAAAGCAGTGAGTTGTCTGCTTGTTCTGGCTGCGATTATGACGATGACGCCTACGATTCCAACAATGGCAGCCGAAAACCCGGACAACACAACACAGTCGACGCAGACAACAACAGAAGCTGGAACTCAGAATTCAGTTGTGAAATATGATCAGGCGTCTGCGTTTACTGTTACAATACCAAAGTCAATCGCTTTAAGTAGCAGTAAATCTGCAGAATACACGGTCAAAGTACAGGGAGATGTTATAGGCAATGAAATCATTACGGTTACTCCAGATGAATCCGTGATATTATCCGACTCTAACGGCAAGGACCCTGTTACAGGCGACATTACACAAGAGAAGACAGAATTTTCGTCCACAGAAGTGAACGCACGTTCGGGGGGGGGGTACGGCGACTGGCAGCATATTAGCGAATAACCTTACTTCCGGAGACTGGTCAGGTAATTTTAAGTTTGTGATCAGAACAAACCAGATAGGTAATGGAACTGCGATCACGAGTGAAAATCTTGCAACTTATGGAATTAAGACAGTTGGGGATGTTGTGATTCCGGAATATGTGACGGACGATGATAATACAAGGCATGCGGTAACCGGCATTGGCGATTATGCATTCCGGGATTGTAATGAGATGACAAGTGTTACGATCGCTGACTCAGTTACCGAAATCGGAACCGGAGCTTTTGTGAATTGTTCAAAGTTATCAAGGGCAGCAGTTCCAAATTCTGTGAGATCAATTGGTAACAGTGCTTTTGATGGATGTATTAGTTTGTCATCGATCTCATATAACGGGAATGAATATGATTTATCAAACATCGAACCTGCATTTGTAGAAAATGGAGTATCTGTTGGTTCTCATGTATTTGAACATTCCTATAGTGAACCGGTGTACACCTGGTCTGAGAATAATTCTACATGCATGGCAACAAAAACATGTTCAGAGTGTCATGACGTTGTAACAGAAACAGCTGATGTTAGTACGAAAACGACAGATGCTACATGTACAAACGAAGGACTGAATACTTATACTGCAACTTTTAAGAATTCAGATTTTGAGACGCAGACAAAAACAAGCAAGATATCAGCGAAAGGTCATAAATCGGTGTCTGCAAACAATGCGGTTGCACCAACCTGTGTCACGGACGGTAAAGAATCTGATACGGTATGTTCAGTTTGTGGTGTAACACTGGCAACCGGAAAGACGATCGCGCAAACCGGACATAAATATGGAACACCAACTTATACTTGGTCTAAAGATGGAAAGACATGTATTGCGAAACGTGTGTGTGCAAACAATGGTACACATATTGAAACAGAGAACGGAACTATTACAAATAAAGTGAAAACACCGGCGACATACACAACAAAAGGAACTACAACTTATACAGCAACATTTAAGAATACTGCATTTAAAGCCCAAACGAAAGATATTCAGAATATTCCTGTATTAGAAAAGTTAACAGGTTCTGTTGTTTTATCAGCAACAAGCGGTACGATTAGTTATCCTGCAGCAGGATCTTTTACGGTTACAAGTAATAAAAGTAATGGAACTTTAAGTGTAAAATCATCTGATCCAAACGTAGCAACAGCTACGCTTGATGGAAATACTGTAACTGTAACGCCAGGAACGACTGCCGGATCTGCAATCATAACGGTAACAAGTGCAGCCACAACCAGTTACAAAGCAGCAAGTGCAACTTATAATGTTACTGTAAAATCAGGTACATTACCAATAACTGCAAAAGCATATTCAGGAACCTATGATGGAAATACACATTCAGCATCTGTAACTTCATCTGTATCTGGAGTTACTTTTAAATACGGAACAGTAAAAGGTACATATAATTTGGGCTCAATGCCTACGTATACAAATGCAGGTACATATGTTGTTTACTATCAAGCAACAAAAGCTGGATACACAACATTTGAGGGCAGCGTTAAAACTGTTATTCAGAAAAAGGCGACAACAACATCATTAAGCAGTGCGAATGGTGTTCTTTACGTCACGACCACAGGTAACGGCACAATTACTGCACAAAGTTCAGATTCTAATATTATTGAATCTGTAACAGTAAATGACAAGACAATAACATGTATGCCAAAGAAATACGGAAATGCGGGAACAGCGACTATTACTGTAACGGTTGGAGAAACCACGAATTACAAAGCATCAAGTGATACTTATAATGTTACGGTTAGTAGTCGATTGATTGCAGATAGTAGTCTAAGTTTTTGGCATCCAGATAATAAATTTGAATTTGGCTATTTAAACGGGTCAGGTCAATATGTTGTTGATGGAGGTTCTATGTGGCATTGTGTATCTCTTATTCCTATAACGACTTCTGGATATTATTATATTGTCGGTCGTACTGGTGGCGCTCCAAGATCTTGCTTATACAACGATGCATCTCGAAACAGTTTATATCAATCATTTGAAAGTTCAGATGGTTATTATACTTATATCCCAGCCGGTAAATATCTTGGATCTCTGCTTTTCCGAGACGAAGGTTTTAATGCATTAGATTTAAGATTTGTAACATTTTCAAAATAGTGAAGTGTTTAATAAGGAGTTCGATTCAATTCGAGCTCCTTATCTTTGCTTATAAAAAGGATTATATTATTCTGGATGAGAGTGATGTAGAATACAGATACGATATACTGATTGTTTGAATCAAGTGCACACGGACCCATGATTATAGAACTACTAATGTTCTATAATAAACGACTATTGAACTGCTAACGTTCAATAGTATAAAGATCCGGAGTGTGCTTGATAGACAACGAAGGGTTCTCTCGAAGCTAAAGGTTAGAACCCAGAGTTACGATATCTAACTGAATTGTTTCCAAGATAAGAAACAACCTCGGAAACAGTATTCAATTGATAAGGAGAGATTAGGTTCAAACCTCGAAGCTTTAGCTTCGTTATTTAAACCTAACTCTCCAAAGCAAGCACACTCCGGATCTTTAGATCCGTGAGCGCTTGATAGCCTGGATAACCTTTCGTGTTTAATCTTTGAATGCCGATATTACTTTGAAATGAGGCTTGAACAGAGTGTAATACTTCATTCCGCGCTCGTTCCCATATTCTTTGATAACCGCAGCGCGCATACTATTGAGATTCTTCGTTTTATCTTTGTTACGATCAAGAAACTCAACAAAATCACCAGGGTTTTCGACCTCGGCGTTTTCGAAAATAATATCAGCGAATCGTTTCATTTTATCTTTCCGTTTATACGTTTTCACATTTAGAGGATAAGTTTTACTTTTGATGACTTTATATATTTGTGAAGCATGAGGTTGCCCATATACACGCATCAATGTTTCATGGATTGCTGTTAGATTGTTACGACCTAAGCAATTTATGAATGTATCGACTTGTTCCTTATTGAAATCGTATTTATTGTTTGATGAGTCTGTATTTCTTACAATCAATTTCTGATCGACTGTTTTTATTTCAGCCGGAACCGATTCAGTCGATTTCTTTTCGGATGGAACAGATTGAACAGGAACCGAAGTAATTGGAATTGATAAGGAGAGATTAGGTTCAAATCCATTAACTTGTTTAATAGCACCTGCGTCTGTATAGATGCGGGATCTCGAAGCTTTATTTAAACCTAACTCTCCAAAGCAAGCACACTCCGGATCTTTAGATCCGTGAGTGCTTGATTCAACAGGAGATTTGGTTGATGTGTTCGAGTTGTTTAATTCCAAATTGATAGGTTCCGACTTAACTTGTTCCAGTTCATTCGAAATCGATTCATTTTGTTCTAAATCGGTCCGGTCTTGTTGTTTACGGAAAAGAAACTGATCATATAATTGCTTACAATGAGCTACATCGAGTCGTTTGACTGTAATGTTCCGATTATTCCAGAACTTTACAACACAATCGAATCCGTTATCGTTACTCATGATAATGAATTCGTCATCAGAATCCTGATTATCGCACATCAGATATCCAAGATAGGATACTAATTGAAAATCAAGACCGTTAGGACCGGTGTAACACTTTTTAAATTGAATCTGATGTGTCTGTTCAACAATTCGAACTAAGGATGTGTATGACATATGTGGTGATTTGTCGGTGTAAAAAACAATAATATCATCAGTCATCTCTGTAAACTCTAATAACATAAGCCAGTTGTCGTTTACGTTTTCACTGTCTACTAAATAATGTCTCATTTGTTTACCAATTCATCCAGGCATGATAATCGTATCATAATATCTGATGTTTTGCATTATATTTCGTTTCCATCGAGCTAATACATCTGTTTTGTGTATCTTTTTTTCGTTATCATTGTGGCGGATTGCATACGCTGCATGGCGATAAGCCCATAGCTTTTGCTTCGTCCAATGTTACTTCACGATCGCTCTTTAAATAGCGGCACCCAGCGTTATGATACTTACTGCCGGTGTCAGTAATATGTACGATCACAGAACCATTGCTTGTGGTATCCGCTGGCGTTGGTGCCGGAGGTTCCTGTACTGTTGTATTGTTATCCGTTTGTGCGGGTGCTGGAGTAGCAGCCTGTGTTTCGTTTGATGCACTTCCTGAATTCGTATTATTGCTGCCTGATGATGCACCCTTACTGCTTGATTTCTTTGTGTCTGAGTTTTTGGTAGTCTGTTCCGGAGTTGTTCCGTCTAATGCACTGTCTCCGGTTGCATAGTCAATTGTGATGCCAGGCTGTACATTATAGCAGTAGACATTGAATAGGATTCCGTCTCCATTGTCTTCAACGGATTTAGCTTCCATCAGAACTCCACTTGCAACCAGATTGTTTCCATCAAACATAGGTGTGACACGATATAAGACATGGTTATTCGTTTCTTTCACATAGTCAGCTACCATGTTCTCAAATGGAAGCATTGCTTCTGTATTTAAGTATCGTGTTCCGGTAATCAGGTTCTTTGTATTCGCATTTTCAGCAGATAACTGATATCCGATCAAATGACAACGGTTATAAAGATATTTTCCGCTCACAATATCATATTTTACAGTATGCCATCCACTAGGCTTGACCTGACCGATTGTTCCTCTTTCTTCCGTTGGCATGATCTCGGTACAAACATTAGCATAAGCTACACCGCAGCGACCAAGAGTATCAAGACTGCTGTAGTTTTCAAAAGCAGTTGTCTTCATTTCGTTATTGGTAAAGAATGGCACATTATTGTTTACTGCAACATAAGGACTGCCAGAGTATGCCGGAATATCTGATAACGAAACTGACATAGCAGTGCTTGTTGTATTCTTGCTGGTTGTAGTTTTCTGATCCTTGATTGCTGTTTCAGAAGCTGTCGTCTTGTTTTCGGCTGTGGAAGTCTCCGTTTCTGCTTCTGTTGCAATTTCAGTTTCAGTCTCGGTTATAGCTTCTTCTGTATCTTCCGTTCTTTCCGTACTAATGATTTCTATCGTTTCAGTTTCGGTTGATTCAATACTGATAACTTCGGTCGGTTCTATGTTTGCGACTTCTGTGGTACTGGTGTTAGAAGTCGGCGCTATCAAGCATGCGATAATGAACGCAACCAACAATGATGTACCCTTAATCCATTTTGGTTTGCTACCAAGCAGATCCTTCCATAAATCATCAACTTTTGAGATCGGAAGCAGCAAGATCGTCACTGCTACAAACAAGACCATTGCAAAACTTGGTATTGAAGCGATTGTCATGATTCCACAAATAAATACCAGAAACCACGATAGGTATCTGTGTTTCTTTGCTTTCTTCTCGGCTTCTTTTCGTTGTCGTTCTTCTTCGTATTTCTTTTGTCCGAACATATACATTTCCTCCCTATGTGATATGTAATTCTGTAAACATCATACCATATGTGTAATTAGAACAAAAATATTTATTTGTCTACTATTAACAAGGCTCACAATTTTGAAAACTCGTCATATTTTCTTATCTTGAGTTGTTGTAATCCTTATTCTTATGTTCCTGTTGTTCATTTGAGGTGTTAAGTATACGCGTTGCGATCATGCGTACCATATTTACCATATAACAATAACACCATACAAGGAGGAAAAATATGGTAAACGAAGGAAGATTGGTAAACGAAAAAAGACGTGCACTCGTAAATGATATCTATGAAAGATACACAACAGAGATCGAAAACAGTTTTGTTAACACAACAATTTGCGAAAACAATGACCTGAGATCCAAAAGGGTTACGGGTACAAAGCAGACAGATATTGTATTCGAACATATGGATTCCGTTTCAGCGGTAATGAAGTATGCAGGAGAGGATACAGCAATCTTGAATTTTGCAAATTACGAAACACCGGGCGGAGGCTTTCTGTACGGAGCAATGGCACAAGAGGAGGCATTATGTCTAGAAAGCACATTGTATCCAGTAATTAGTAACCATGAATTCTATTACAAAGAGAACAGACAGTCATTAAATTATGTTGGGGTTCTGTATAGTAATCGTGCATTATGGTCACCAGGTATTGTCTTTTTCAGAGATGGAAAAGAAAAGTATTGCGACGTCATTACATGTGCAGCACCGAATGCATCTGCATACTTATCAGCTGGTGGAAGCAAGGTCGTAAACGAAAAGGCATTATACGACCGTATTTGTTTCATTATTGATGAAGCTGTCAATAGAGGAACAAAAACATTGATTCTCGGAGCTTTTGGATGCGGTGTTTTTGGACAGAGTCCATATATACTTGGATACCTGTACCGTCAGCTTTTGCAGAAAGAATACAATGGGGTATTCGATCGTGTTGTATTTGCTGTTATTGACGAAGCGACATTAAATTGGCTGAGAGATGGATTTGAACAAGAATAGGAGGGATTCGTATGTTAGAAGCAAGTTCAGAAACAAGTAGACTTGAAGACCAGATAACAGACGAAGAGCTCGAGCGCAGAGAATCCGTTGCTGTTAAACTATTGAGACGCCGGAAACAGATGGCTTCCAATTATAGCAGCATCGAGACGATCTCGTTACAAAGTCCTGTTATCTATACGGATGATGCCTATGTCCAGAAGCAGATCGAAAAGGCGACAGAGTTAGAAGCAGACTTAGGATAACCAAGTGGAGGTCCATAACGGCTTCCACTATTCAAAAGGAAAGCGATTTCGAGAACGAGAAAACTAATAGACCAGGAATTTCCTGGTCTATTCTTTTTCAATGGGTTCACCAAAAGAGAAATGATCAAAGAGTTATACAACATGCATAGAAAACAGTACTCGGCGTGAAGGAAAAAAATAAATCATGACATCAATGAGGTGCTAACTGACTGCACGCCAAGAGGCGGCAGGTTTCAGTTAGACTATCTCTCGTCAGAGTTCCAGATCATCTATCTCAATATTTAATACGGAATCCTCCAAAAACGTCAGAAGGGACTCATACGTGTTTTCACACACTCCGTCAATCACTGCATCCAAACACGACTGCAGGTATTCCGAAAACTCAGGTCCTGGTTTTAACCCAAGATTGATTAAATCGTTTCCGTTAATCGCGAGATCTTTTAGAGAAAAAGCGGATTGTTGTTCTAAAACTGTATTCATAACCTGTTTAATATCTTCTGTTTTTGGATACCATGAAACGTTCTCTGGTCCATTTGGGTATACGTGATCGTCACGATCTGCCTGTTTCAAGATTAACCAATCTGATAAGAAATCAACTCCATATCGATTCAGCCAGCGTTTCACACATGGTTCTGTTGGAGTAATCTGGGTGTCATGAAACTTTATAAGCAATCGAATCTGTTCGGTTTCTTTTGCAGTACACCGGAAGTCGTTTGCTAATACTTCGGCTGCAATTTGTTCTGATACTTCTGGATGTCCATCAAAGCTATAATGACCTTTCTTGCTATTATATGCTTTTGTGGTTGGTTTTCCGATATCGTGTAATAACGCAGCCATTTTAATCGCAAACGAATCGGTATCACACAAATCGGTTACCGCAATCATGTGTTCATATACGTCGTGTTTATGATATGGGTTCTCCTGATCAAGACCGATGCATGGTTCGATTTCTGGAATAGCAGCTGCGATAACAGGAGTAAACTCCAGAAATGTCTTTCGAATCGGTTGTCCACATGTTAAAATCTTTTGAAATTCACTTGTAATTCGTTCTTTTGATACCTGTTGCAACATATTTCGGTTCCGAATGATTGCTTCTTTTGTTTCTGGCTCGATTGTAAGATTATATTTAATCGCGAATCGTAGAGCCCGCATAATTCGAAGCCCATCTTCTTGGAACCGTTCATTTGCATTACCTACAGCTCGCAAAATACCGTTTTCCAAATCCATAAGACCTCCAAACGGATCAATGAGCTTATCTTCAGATACATCGTAAGCCATTGCGTTGATTGTAAAGTCGCGTCTCGCAAGATCGTATTCAATATTAGAAACAAATTTAACAGAATCCGGATGTCTGCCATCTGAATAATCTGTTTCACCTCTGAATGTTATTACTTCGTACTCGGTCCCGTCTACTAATGCAACAACTGTTCCATATTCGATTCCTTTTGGAATAACTGGATATTTTGTAGACAATACTTTCATTGCAATATCTGGAGTGAGATCGGAACAGATATCGTAGTCGTGAGGCTCTAAATGCATAAACATATCGCGTACGCAGCCACCAACAAGATACGCTTTTGATGATTTTGTATGCAGCAGTTCTAAGATGTCGATTACTGGTTGTGGAATATTAACATTATCCATATACATATCCTCCTTGTATATTATTCGTATTTTTCTAATCAACTACTCCGGACTCTGCTGAATAGTACCGTCTTTTTGTCATGACTGAACAGACAGTATCGGCATTGACATCTAAGTTTACCGATGTTTTAAGCCCAAAGTAATTGACAATCTACTTGTCTACTATTAACAAGGCTCACAATTTTGAAAACTCGTCATATTTTCTTATCT
>OMCD01001929.1_pt1 | contig 11062 bp, 6 predicted proteins | sample 1674171 | NCBI WGS metagenome assembly OMCD01 (sample SAMEA103958149, study PRJEB25191) | human gut metagenome | biome: human-associated habitat [ENVO:00009003]; feature: intestine environment [ENVO:2100002]; material: feces | place: Germany | collected 2013/2015
TAATAATGATTATAGATGATATTTACTTCACTATATTTTGCATTTAGCATTGCATCATACAAAATATCTTCTATCTCTCCTATCTTGCTTGGATACTCATCTTTCGTCATTGATAAAATTACATTTTGTTTTTCATTTGTAATTTTCTTTCCTATAATAATTTTGTCTATATTTTCATCTGCTTTTGCTAAGTCGTTTACATTTGTGTTAAAGTTACCACAAAATCCTAAATCATTTCCAATGTATACATTTAGAGGTTTGTATTCTAAATTTCTGTTGTTTAGTATATTGTCTGCAAAATCTGAAATTTCCTTTTCGTATTCAAAATACTTTTCGGCATTTTTTCTTGCAGTATCTACTCTAAGTAAAGAATGAAAATTCATTACTTTTACTACATTTCTTATTTTCATTTAGCATCCTCACCTAACATTTTGAATCTTTCTTTTATTTCTTCTTGTGATAATGGAGAAAATTTATTTTGTCTTAATGCTTGTTCTATTGTTTTTCCCATTTTCATTTTCTCTCTTAATTCTTGGCTCATTTCGTCCATATTCGCAAGTTCATACACTTCTTTTGTTTCTAAGTAACTTAAAAGTTTAAGTCTTACACTAGAGCCTAATTTTTTCATTTCATCTGTCTGTACTGCTCCTCCTAATCTTGAAACAGATACACCATAATTTATTGCTGGTTTTTGACCTTTTTTAAATTGTTTTTCAGATAATACAATTTGTCCATCTGTTATAGATATAATGTTTGTAGAAATATAATCTGTTATATCTCCACCTTTTGTTTCTACTATTGGAAGAATTGTTATAGATCCACCACATTTGTGTTGACATCCTTTTTCTAATAATCTTGAATGTAAGAAGAATATGTCTGCTGGATATGCCTCTCTTCCTGGTGCTTTGTTAGATATTAAGCTTATTTCTCTATAGCTTTCTGCATGACTTTTTAAATCGTCAATTACAACTACTACATCTTTCTTTTGCATCATGTATTCTTCTGCAATTGATAATCCTACATATGGTATTAAGCTTTGTACTGTTGTTTTATCATCATTTGTTGCTGCTACTATCATTGTATATGATAATGCATTTCTTCTTAATAGTTCATTATATATTGTTTTTATTTCTTTTTTAGTTTTACCAACTGCTATATAAATACATATAATATCATTTTTGTTAGACTTTTCTTTCATTATTTTTCCTTGGTTTACTATAGTATCTAAAGCAATTTGGGTTTTTCCTGTCTTTTTGTCACCTATTATTAATTGCCTTTGCCCTCTACCTATTGGGTATATTAAGTCTATTCCAGCAATTCCTGTCATCATAGGTCTGTTTACAGGTGTTCTATCCATTATAGGTACTGTTGGCTTTTCTATATCTATATATTTAAATTTTTCGAATGCTCTTCCTGTTAATAAATCTATCCCGAATAAGTCTGTAACTCTACCTAAAGCCTCTTCTGCAAATATGGCTCTAAATCTTTCCCCTGTTGTATTTACAGTATCACCAATTTTTATTGGTTCATCTTCTTTTACAACAGCTACTATTACAGAATTCTCCTTTATTTCGTTAACATATCCCATTCCTTTTCCTCTTATTATTACTTTTTCATAATAAGCAACATTTTCAAGTCCAGATACTTCTATAATATAGTCTTTTAGCCTAATTACTTTTCCTGTATCAAATACATTTTTTTCTTCTTTAATCTTCTTTAATTTGTTTTCTACAAGATTGCTAATATGCTCGCCCATTTTTTCTCCTTTACTTTATATAGTTTGAACATTTTTGATGTTCTTTTATTTTTTTGTGAAAGCTTTTAAGAACATCCTTAAAAAGTTCACTTTTATATACTATAGTCATATAGTTTGTCTTTGTATTCTATAATAATACCTTTTGACATGTTCTTAAATAATTTTGTTTTTATTTTTGAACTTAGATAATCATAGTTTTTACTCTCTCTTCCAACATATACATATATTGTAGGAGATATTTTATCCATTCTTTCTTTTATTTTGTCTAACATTTCTAAAACATTAAAATTCTTTATTGTTTTTATTATTGGTTCTACGTAATCTTTATTTTCGCTATTTAATACACTTTCTACCAAAATTAATTGTTCTTCTGGTGTTAATGTTAATGACTCGTATATAGCATTTTGTGTAAACAATTCTTTAAATGATTGTAATTCTTTATATTCTTTGTCATCATCATTTTCATGTATTTTTATAAAGTCTTTTATAAGCTGTTCACTATCTACGTCAAATTCTTTGTTTAAACCTTTATAATTTTTAAAGAATCCAGATTCTCTAAATTCTGGTGTTGGAATGTCATATACAATTTTTTCTTCTGGTTTTGTATATGCTGGTATTTCGACAATCTCACCATTTTCTCCTTGTTCTTTAGCTTCGTTTAAACGCTTAATTTGTTCTGATAATATTTCTATTTCCTTTTCTTTTTCAGCTATTATATAGTCAAAATCTTCAAGTTTATCTAAAAAATATTTTTTTGTGCTACTATTTATTCTTTTTACTAAGTTTTTAAACATAAAGAATGTAAAGATAAACATTATTAAGACTACTATAATTGCTGGTATTATTAATTCCATAATTCTCACCTACTATACTGTTAAAGGATTGTAAAATAATAATAAAAATACGAATGCAAATAGTAGTAATAAGAATATTGCAACTACTATTAATATTGTCATTACTGAATGTACAATATCACTTTTAGTTTCTGGGTTTCTACCTACTGCTTCTGCAACTTTTGATCCTAATATTCCTATTCCTAAACCTAGTCCTAAGAATGTTAAACCTATCATCCATCCAATGCTGCTCATTGTTGCTACTAAAACTTGTTCCATTGTTTTCCACCTTCCTTTTAATAATTTCTATATTTTGCTTGAATATTTGTCTTTACTGGTGCTCCATCATGTGATGTTCCCTCTACTTGAAGAACTATTTCGCTTCCATAGTTTTCAAATGCAAGTACATTTGACCATCCATCTGCTTTTGCAGCCTCTGTTAGGTTTACAACTATATCGCTTTCTTTCATTCCATCAACATATAATGCAACTTTAGCATAGTCAAATGCATAGTTTTGGTCTAATTTTAAATTAAAGTATACCTTTTGTTTTCCTGCTAATACTTTTGTTATGTCTAATTTTGCATTTAGCCTTGTGGTTCTTACAGATAACACATCTTCTATTTGGTCTTCTATTTCGTTATCTGCTGTTATTTGTTTATATCCAAGTGTTATTTTATATTCTGTATTTGGCTCTAAATCTGTTAGCCTATATGTTGTAGCATTTTTGTCTAATGCTATCATATTTTCGTATCCAACTGCTTCTATAAATGCATATACTGTTTGGTATTTATTTTCTGGGTCTTGTACTGCATATTCTATGTCTATATAAGAAGATGTTGCTATTGCACCTCTTAATGAAACACTTTTCGCAAGTGGTGTTTTGTTTTTGTCAGAACTTATTATTCCTCCACCTTGTTCTACAGTTCCTCCATTATTTACATTACCATTTTGGCCTGCTTGTGTATTTTGGTTTCCATTTACAGATCCCTCACCATTTTGCATATTTCCATTTGGCCCCCATATATTTTCGTTGTTATTGTTGTTATTATTGTTTTTATTATCTTCTTCATCTTCTGTATCTTCTTTAGTAGTTTCATTTGTATTTTCTTCTTGCTCTTCTGGTTCTTTTTCTTTATATTCGTTAGAACTTCCTATTATTTTCTTTAAATCTATTTCGTTACTTCCTACTAATAATTTTTCGTTTGCTATGTCAAACTTATATGAACTTGTAGTAAGAACTATTGGATTTATTGTTTTAGCATAAATTTCATTATTTAATATTAAAGTATTTCCAGATTTATCTATTATTACATATAAATATTTTGATGTACTTATGCTTCCAGAGTCATTTTTTATAGAATCACTTATAAGTAAATATTGTCTGTCTGCAATTTTATAAAATTGATCTCCAGAATTATTTTTTATTTCTGTATCTTTTATATATTTTTCTACTTGTCCATCGAATAATACTTTAAATACTTCACCATATAATGTTACTTTTGAATTTTTTTCGTTAAAGCTTACAACTTTTTTGTTTAGCTTATAAGTGCTTTTAGAATTATTTAAAGTTAAATAATAATTTCCATCCCATCTTTTGTTTATGGTTGCTTCTTCTTCTGTTTTTATTGGCACATAATCACTATCATATAATGTTATATTACTTTCTATTTTATATTGTTCTGGTTCATGTTTTAAGGCTAATCGTAGACTTGTAATTAATAATATGATTATTGTGATTATTATAATTGCAAAAAGTGCAAATCTTTTTTTATTTCCTGCTGCTAAAGCTCTCAAATTATTCACCCCTATTTTTTATTCTTAAGGAGGAATACCTCCTCCTTAAGTTTATTGTAACCTGTTTATCCGTTTACAAAAATATGCTCTATTCTGGCTGTGTCTACAATTTCACCATCTCTTATGAATTGCATTTCTACATAATATTTACCTTGTGTAGGTAAGTTTTTATTTAATGTAAAACTATAATATGTGTCTTTATCTACTTGTGACTGTATTTCTCTTGGTACAAAATCTTCTATATCACTTTGGTTATATCCACTTGTATTATAAATTGAATATTTTATTTGGTCTATTTGGTCTATTTTGTAACTGTTATAGAATAATAAGTCTATTTTATTTGGTTCTGTTTGATTATTTGTTGATGTTACATTTCCTACAGAAATACCACTTTCATTTACTGGTTCTACTGTACGTGTATTTGAAGAATCATGTATATATGGTTCTTTACCATCGTTTGGATAGTCTAAGTCCATGTTTACTTCTATTGTATATTTCTGGTCTCTTGCTATATTTTTTAGTTCAAATACATTATTTGCATCATCTGTACTATATTCACCTTTATATTCTTCTGGTGTATTGTCCTCTATTACTCTAGTTCTACTTGCTTTTAAAGTCTTTTCTAAGTTTTGGGGAAAATTAAATGCTGTAAAAGCTGAAAGATAATCATAAATAAAGTTATAAGCTTCGTCGTCATATTGCCATTCTTTTCTAAAAGATTTTGGTCTTATAGGCAAATATGGCTTCCTACCAGATTTCTTAGCTTCTTTTAATTCGTCTGGAACTTGCTCTATTAATTTTATCATTGCAGATTCTTCCATTATATGAGTGTCTATTGGTAAGAATGTTTTTGGAAATTTACCATCTTTTAAAGTAGTAGCTATTTCTGCAACTTCATCTAGAGATTTCAGTGGGTCTACGTCTGATGTTCTCATATTATATTTTTCTAACAACTTTGTTAACTCTTCTTGTGCCACCTCTACTTTACCATCTTTACATACTATCCACATATCTAAGTCTGGTAGTCTATTTATAAGCTTTCTTGGCTTTAATGAATCTAGCATATTAGGACATGGCTTGCATACAGTTTTAAGATCTGGCATTGTTGCATAATTTCTCTTTAAGCATTCCTTGCATTCCCATATTGACTTTTGTACTGGCTCTCCATCTTTTACTAATTGTCTGTTGTATCTAACTTGTTCTGATATAATTGGTATATCTCCTTTTAAGTCTTTATCTAATACATAGAATGGATATCCTGTTCCAAATGAACCTCTATTTACAGATACTGCAGATGCAATTGTATTAAATGCTTCTATATTCCATAGTAAGAATTTCCTTTTTAAATCTGTATTTGTTTTTTCGAAAGTTGTTGAAGCTACTTCAACTTGCTCCACCATTTCTTTTATAGTTTTTTCAGTTCTCATATTATTCCCTCATTTCTATTTTATGGTAACTAATATAATATCATAAAACTATTATTTTTGCAATTAAAAACCTTTACTTTGTTTCCCATTCGTTTTAATTTTGAAAAAGCGAATGCTTTTCATAAAATGAATCCTCATTAATAAACTCTCTTATCTAATAATTTGAATTCATTATACTAAAAACATTCGCTTTTTATTTTTCTTGTAATTAAACCCTCATCGGGATTTTAAGTTTCTATTATAATTTGGTAAAACTACCTGGATTTTAAGGACCGTCTCCTAATCCCGATTTTAGATTACATATTTCTTAATTATAAAGATTCCTCCACCTAGCGCTATTACTACTAATGCTGTTATTCCTAGGTATAATTTTGCATCTCCTAGTGTTATTGTAAGCATTACTGGTGCATCGTCTATATCGTCTTCGTTTTCTTTAAAGTTGTCTGGTACAGAGTCTATATCCGGTGTATGGCTATCGTTATAATCTTGGCTTATTTCTGCTATATTTGTCTTTAATCCCATATTATCTTGGTTATTTATCCATGTTAATATTATTGGTACAGAGCTACTTTCTCCTGGTTGTAATAATGTGTTTTCTAATTTTTTTGTCGCAACTCTTTCTTTTCCATTTAGTTCTTCTCTTCTATACCAATCTGGATTATCTTCTTCTATAAACTTTAATCCTTCTGGTATATAGTCTGTTATTTCTTTTGCATATCCAGCTATTTCACCTTCGTTTGTTACTTTTATTTGGAATTCAAATTTTACTGTTACTTTATTTATGTCTCTTCTTCCCAAGTCAACTTTTACTGGTGGCTCTGGATCTTCATCTCCTGTATGACCTGTTTCTTGTACTGTTTGCTTTCCATCTTCATCTATTATAATTGCTTTACTTACCCATTTTTTTAGGCTTAAGTCAAAGTATTTTACTTTTATAAATTCTTTGTCCAAATCGTCTTCTTTATTCCATTCATTATTGTTGTTTGGAGTAGAATCTATATCATCTATTGGATCACCAGAACTGTCACTGTCATCTTTTATTTCTGCTGTATTTACTAGTATTCTGTCTGAAGTATTTGGTTCTGTTACTTCAAAGGCAATTTTTACATCTCTATAATCTGGATTGTTCTCTGTTAGTCCCTTTTCTGGATCATATGCTTTAAGCAAATTGTCTCCATCATTTTTTTCTTGTTCTTTAGATAAATAATCTGTTACTACGTTTTGTCCATCTTCTGATTCTTGCCATCTATACTCCCTATTTATTGGGTTATTTGCTAAGAATTTTAAACCTGCTGGAATATCGTCTTTTACTTCTTTTGCATATCCATCTAATAATCCTTCATTATATACTCTTATTGTATATGTTACTACATTACCATTTTCTACTTCTACTGGATCTTTTGTATGGTCATATTTAATGTTTCCATCTTCACCCATACTTAATGATGGTACCCTATTTGTTATATCTTTGTCATTTACTCCTGTTATAAATTTTCTTAGGCTTAAGTCGAAATATACTACCCTTACTTTTTCGAAGTCATCATCATCTTCTTGTCCTGGTACATATTCGCTATTTATTTCGTTGTCTTTATATGTTGGTAATCCATCATCACTAGGTACTTGAATGTTTCCTGTTTCAGAATCTCTGTCTATTACGGCATTTCCATCTGAGTCCTTAGATTCTGTTATTTCTGCTAAATTTGTTAATTTTTTGCCAAACTCTGCTGTGTCTTTTATTTTACAAGCGATTTTTACATCTTTATATGATAATGTTGTTCCATCAAATCCCTTTAATAAATTCTTTCTTGAAGAAGTTTCTTTTTCTTTAGATAAATAATCTGTTGTAACTGTTCTACCATCTTCTGCTAATTGCCATTCATATGTTTTGTTTGTCTCATGTTCTGGTAAAAATTCTAACTCTGCTGGTAATTTATCTTGTATTTTATTTGCATATCCATCTATTGAGCCTTCGTTATATACTCTTATTGTATATTCTACAACATCTCCTCTTTTCATGTCTAATGGTTTCTTTGGATGGTTATATTCTGCTGTTGTAGCTGTTGCATTTGCAAGTTTTGTAGTATCTACAGATGGTGTTCTTCCTATTAATGTTGTTCCATTTTTTCCAGATATGAATTTTCTTAAAGATAAGTCAAATTCTTGTATTATAACTTTTTCGAAGTCATCATCGTCTTCTTGTCCTGGTATGTATGTTTTTCCTGAATTTATTTCTTCATCTTTATATGTTGGTAATTCTGTATCTCCTGGTAATGCAAAATTTCCATTTGGAGCAGAATCTCTATCTGTTGCTGGATTTCCTTTACTATCTGTTTCTGCTGTAATTTGAGCTAAATTTGTAATTTTCTTTAATGCTTCTGTTGAATTTTTAACTTTACATTTTACTTTTACTTCTTTATACTGTAATGTTGTACCATTATATGCTTTTATTAAATTATTAGCATTTTGGTCTTTATTTGCTGCTTCTGTTGAATATGCAAGTTTGTTTGTTTTTATTATTCTGTTATTACTTGCATCTATCTTCCAACCATAACCTGCGTTAAAGTCTGTTTCTTTTGGATATTTTTCCATATCATTTATAAATTCTAGTTCTGGTGGTAAATAATCTGTTATTTCTCCAACATAACCATCTAATTCACCTTCGTTATATACTCTTATTGTATATGTTACTACATCTCCTGGCTTTACTGCTACTGGCTTTTTGTTATGATTATAAGTTGCTGTTGTAACTTTTGTTCCATCTATCATCTTGTTTAAATTCGCAATATCTACTGTTGGCTCTCTATTTATTTCTTTTCCATTTACTTCAGAAATAAATTTTCTTAAAGACAAGTCAAATTCTCTTTTTGCAACTCCAACCTCTTTTTTTCCAGTTAGTGGCATTTCTTGTTTTTCGACAGCAACTAATGGTTGTACTGTATCTGGATTTTGTGTTGTTGTCCAAAATCCTTTTGATGTTACCCTATATGAACCTGTATAACTAAATTCTATTTTTGTTATATCATCTATTTCAGATGATGGAATATTAATATAAAAGCTTTGTCCTATTAAATCTTTTATTGTTTTTCCATCTTCTACTGGTTCTTTATTTGAATTTAATAATGTGTATTTACCATTTAAATTTGTTCCATTTTGGTCTGCAAATTTAGTTTCTATTTCAAATGGTAAATCATTATTTTTATTTATTTTATATGGTCCTACTATGTAATTACTTCCATCTAGCTCTACTACTGGGTTAACTTCTTCTGCTAATGTTATTGGCTCTGTTACTTTTCCGTTATTGTTTTTATAATATGCTATGTTTTCATCTTTTTTGGCATTGCTTACTATGTATTGGTATAATTTTTCCATAGCATCTGCTCTTGTTTGGTTTACATCTGCAATTGTTGTGTATGAACCTATACCTTTTTCTGCTATTGCTACTTCTTGGAATGATGGTTCTCCTGCAAAGTCTACATGATATATATCTGGATTTTCATTTGATTTTGTATTTGTAAAATACCATAAAGCCATTTGTTGTACTACATCTATATCATCATCTGTTAGTTCTCTTTTTAAAGAATCACTCATTTGTGTTTCATTTAATAAGGCTTCTCTATCTTGTGCAGCTTGCTCTTTCTTCTTGGCTTGTACTTCTACAGAATCTCCTGCTTTTGCATAATATGGTATATATGCATGGTCTAAAATCCACATAGCAGAATAGTAGTAATTTTCATTTTCGAAAATAGCTGGTACTAAGCTTGCTTTATCTGCAAAATCTAACATTTTATCATATGTTTGTTTAAAAGTATTTGGCGTTGCTGTATAAAATCCTCTTTCTGCTTTTAGGCAATATACTGTATTATCAAAATTCATTGTAGTTCCATCATTTTCGTATACAATAACCTTCCAAACCTTTTTATTTCCATTATTTATTCTATATCCATATTGTTTTCCATTTGTTTCTCTTCTATATTCACTTAGTCCAAATGTTACCGGATTTGTAGCTGCAAATGCTTCTGTTCCTAAGCATATAGCTAACATAATTGTTACAGCTATTACAGCTATTTTCTTAAAAAGTTTCATAGTTTTTTTACCATCCTTTTTTCCCCATAATATACTAACTGTATTTTACTATATTATAAATAATAGTCAATAGTAAAAAATAGCAGTTATTATGACTTAATTATATGCTCCTTCACCCTGCCTACGGATATGGTTTTTGCTATATATAGCAGAGTTTAAAAATTTACATTACAATTATATTACATTTTCGCTATCTTTTCAAGACAAAGGATTTGCAACAGAGATTTCAGACAGGGATTTTGGGGACGGTCCTTAAAATCCCTGTTTTAGGATTTGGAAGTTGGTTCTTAAACTATCTCTTGTGTTCTCCGTATTCCATTTTTTGTGGGAGTGAAGGTGTGATATTCCTTAACATCTCAATATGCAAAAGCTTCATCCTGTTTTTAATGTAAATATATATTACTTAAAGGCAATATATTCCCCCTGCCTAACTGGGAGGTAAAAAGAGAAAAACCTCGATGCACAAATACTAAACATCGAGGTTTTTATTTAATTCAATAGGGATTTCAAGGACCGCCTCTAAATACCTCTAAAGGGATTATAAAACATATTTCTTAATTGCCCAAATTCCACTTGTTAACATTGCGATAACTATAAATCCTAATCCTATATATACTTGTGCATCTCCTAGTCTTATTGTTAACATTACTGGTGCATCATCTATATCATCTTCACCATTTTCAAAGTTATCTGGTGTAGAGTCTATATCTGGTGTATGGCTATCATTATAATCTTGGCTTATTTCTGCTATGTTTGTTTTTAGCCCCATATTGTTTGGATCATTTATCCATGTTAATAATATAGAAATTGTTGCATTTTCTCCCGGTTGTAATAATGTATTTTCTAGTTGCTTTGTTCCAACTCTTTCTTTTCCATTTAATGGCTCTCTTGGGTACCATAATGGGTTATCTTCTTGTATGAATTTTAATCCTTCTGGTATATAGTCTGTTACTTCTTTTGCGTAACCTGCAATTTCACCTTCGTTTGTAATTTTTATTTTGAATTCAAATTTTACTGTTACTTTGTTTATATCTTGTCTTCCTAAATCTACTTTTGCTGGTGGTTCTGGGTTTTCGTCACCTGTATGTCCTGTTTCTATTACTGTTTGTGAACCATCTTCGTTTGTTACTATTGCTTTACTTACCCATTTTTTTAAGCTTAAATCAA
>OMCD01001930.1_pt1 | contig 11059 bp, 10 predicted proteins | sample 1674171 | NCBI WGS metagenome assembly OMCD01 (sample SAMEA103958149, study PRJEB25191) | human gut metagenome | biome: human-associated habitat [ENVO:00009003]; feature: intestine environment [ENVO:2100002]; material: feces | place: Germany | collected 2013/2015
AGCCCTTTTTCTAAGGTGTCTGGCACTGACAAAAAACAGGAACGCCATCGGCTGAGAGTCCGACGGCGTTCCTGTTTTTCTTAAATTGGGAATGGTAGGTATATATAAAAAAGAAATTGGCTTAGGGGGGCCGGACGATTTGTATCGTCCGGTATGAGTATGAAAAAGCTTTTTTATTTCAAGTAACACTTGAAACAAAGGCCTGTTACCCTTTCGGATAACATACTTGTATTATAGGAGAAACTTGTGACTAAAATATGTCCCTTTCATAAAAAAAATATAAAGTCCATAAAAAAATAAAAACCTCTTTCAAAAGAATCGAAAGTTGTATATAATAGTAAGTGGTATAGTCCGCTCTAAAACAATGCGCGGGCTGGATGGCAGCGAAAAAGCTGAAATAAAGAAGATAAAATACAATGAAACTCATAGATTTATGTACTCAAGAGTGCATATTCAGAGCAGGAGGAAAACAACTATGTTGATGTCCAATGATATTGGTATCGATCTGGGTACAGCCAGCATCCTTGTATATATCAAGGGAAAAGGTGTCGTACTGAAAGAGCCGTCCGTAGTGGCGATCGATCGGGATACGAATAAGATCATGGCGATCGGCGAGGAAGCCCGCCTGATGATCGGCAGAACCCCTGGCAATATCGTAGCGGTCCGTCCGTTGCGCCAGGGGGTTATTTCAGATTATACAGTGACAGAGAAGATGATGAAATATTTCATCAACAAGGCAGTCGGCAAGAAGACACTCCGCAAGCCGCGTATCAGCGTCTGCATCCCGAGCGGTGCGACCGAGGTAGAGCGCAAGGCGGTTGAGGATGCGACTTATCAGGCTGGCGCACGCGAGGTTTCGATCATCGAGGAGCCGGTAGCAGCTGCGATCGGCGCTGGTATCGATATTTCCAAGGCGTGCGGCAACATGATCGTAGATATTGGTGGTGGTACGGCAGATATCGCCGTTATTTCCCTGGGCGGTACCGTAGTCAGCACTTCTATTAAAGTGGCTGGTGATGACTTCGACGAGGCACTGGTCCGTTACATGAGAAAGAAACACAATCTTTTGATCGGTGAGAGAACCGCTGAGGAGATCAAGATAAATATCGGTGCGGCATACCGCCGTCCGGAGGTAATCACGATGGAAGTGCGCGGACGAAATCTGGTTACCGGACTTCCGAAGACGATCGTTGTCACATCCGACGAGACGCTGGAAGCGCTGCGCGAGCCGGCACTCCAGATCGTAGATGCCGTTCACAACGTACTCGAGCGGACGCCGCCGGAATTGGCAGCCGACATTTTTGACCGTGGTATCGTACTAACAGGCGGCGGCGCACTGTTAAGCGGTCTGGATGCCCTGATCGAGGAGAAAACTGGCATTTCCACGATGATCGCAGAGGATCCGCTGACCGCAGTTGCGATCGGAACGGGTAAGTTTATCGAGTTCGCACACGGTGAGAAGAAAAACTACGATTAAAGAGAACCGCCGGAAGACGGATAGCATAAAAATATGGCAGCAGTTAAAGGATATATTGAAAAAATAAAATACCGCAATGAGGACAATGGCTATACGGTTCTCTCTATCAGCGGCTTGGACGACGGGGAGGAATATGTGCTGGTTGGCACTTTTTCCTACATCGCAGAGGGCGAGATGATCGAGGCGAGCGGGCGTATGACCGAGCATCCGATTTACGGGGAACAGATGGCGGTGGAAAGCTATGAGCTGAAGGCGCCTGAGGATACTGTTTCCATGGAACGATATTTAGGCTCCGGCGCCATCAAAGGCGTCGGGGCTGCTTTAGCTTCCAGGATTGTTAAAAAATTTAAGGCGGACACATTCCGCATCATGGAAGAAGAGCCGGAACGCCTCGCGGAGGTCAAGGGAATCAGTGAAAAAATGGCGATGTCCATCGGTGAACAGGTCGAGGAAAAGCGCGATATGCGCCAGGCGATGATGTTTCTGCAAAATTATGGCATTTCCATCAATCTGGCGGTTAAAATCTACCAGGAATACGGTCCGGCAATGTATACAATTCTCCAGAACAATCCGTATAAGCTGGCGGACGATATTCCGGGCGTCGGTTTTAAGATGGCAGACGAGATCGCGGCGAAGATAGGAATCGTGGCAGATTCGGATTTCCGCATCAAGAGCGGCATCCTGTATACACTCTATCAGGCGACGGCGAACGGACACACATACCTGCCGGAGGACGAGCTGGCGGATCGGGCGGCAAAGCTTCTACAGGTTGAGATTTCCGAGATTGACAAGCATCTGATGGATATGCAGATGGATAAACGGCTGGTAATCCGGGAGAGGAAAAAGCAGAAAACAGCAGAAATGGATGTTTTCGTTCAGGTGGAACCGGCAGTGTCGGGGCAGATGCAGCCGCAGCCAGATGTTTTGGGTGAACCGAATGCATCAAATGTATCAAATATAGCAAACGTCCCGGAACGCGCCGTTTATGCATCACACTACTATTATACCGAGCTAAACACCGCCCGCATGCTGCACGACTTAAACATCACTGGTTCCGAATCGGAAGAACAGATTCGGAAAAGTCTGGCAGTCATCCAGAAAGAGGAACAGATCGAGCTGGATGAACTGCAGATCCGCGCGGTGATTGAGGCGGTCAACTGCGGACTTTTGGTAATCACGGGAGGTCCGGGTACCGGAAAAACGACGACGATCAACACGATCATCCGGTATTTTGAAAAGGGCGACATGGATATCCTGCTGGCAGCCCCGACCGGACGCGCAGCAAAAAGGATGACCGAGGCGACAGGCTATGAGGCGAAGACGATTCACCGCCTGTTAGAGCTGACGGGAATGCCAGAGGAGGATGAGAAGAGCCGGACGACTTCGATGCATTTTGAGCGGAACGAGGACAATCCGCTGGAAGCTGATGTCATCATTATCGATGAAATGTCGATGGTGGATATCAATCTGATGCATTCGCTGCTCCGGGCGGTCAATGTCGGCACACGTCTGATTCTGGTGGGTGATGTGGATCAGCTTCCGAGCGTCGGACCGGGCAATGTCCTGCGTGATATCATCGAGTCAGAGTGTTTCCATGTGGTAAAGCTAACCCGGATTTTCCGGCAGGCGGCGCAGAGCGATATTATCGTCAACGCCCACCTCATCAATGCCGGAGAGCGCATTCCGATCGGAAAGTCAAGCAGGGATTTCCTCTTTATAAAGCGTGATGATCCGAATGCGATCATCAATGCAATGATCACGCTGGTACGTGAAAAACTGCCGAATTACGTCCATGCCGATTTGTTTGAGGTACAGGTCATGACGCCGATGCGGAAGGGAGTGCTGGGATCGATACGGCTAAATTCCATTTTGCAGGAATTTTTAAATCCGCCATCGGCAGAAAAGGCGGAAAAAGAGTATGGCGAGACGACGTTTCGTGTGGGCGACAAGGTCATGCAGATCAAGAACAATTACCAGATTGAGTGGACTTCCTACAACCGCAGCGGCATCCCGGTGGACAAGGGAGCCGGCGTGTTCAACGGGGATCTTGGGCGCATCCGCGAGATCAATACCTTTGCGGAGCTGGTAACCGTGGAGTATGATGAGGGAAAACGTGTCGAGTACAGCTTCAAGCAGCTGGAGGAGCTGGAATTGGCATATGCGATCACGATCCACAAGTCGCAGGGAAGCGAGTATCCGGCGGTCGTGATTCCGGTCTGGAGCGGACCGCAGATGCTGATGACGCGGAATCTGATTTACACGGCGGTTACAAGGGCAAGAGCCTGTGTCTGCCTGGTCGGTGTCCCGTATGTGTTTCAGCAGATGGTGGACAATGCGATGGAACAGAAGCGCTATTCGGGACTGCGCGACCGCATTGAAGAAATTATGGAGACATTGTGATAAAAAATATAAAATGGAATCAATTCCCCCGCGCCGCTCTGGATGCGCTATATCCAAGGCGCTGCCCGGTCTGCGGGGAGATCGTGACGCCGAAGGGCAGGCTTATCTGTCCTTCGTGTCTTTTGAGGCTTTCGCCTGTTAAATCGCCGGTTTGTCAGAAATGTGGAAAAGAAGTTTGGAGTGAAGAAATCGAATATTGTCCAGACTGTGTGAAACACCGCCGGTCATTTGCACGTGGGATGGCACTCTTTAACTATACGGAGGAAGCTGCGCGCTCGATGGCAGCGGTTAAATATAAAAATAAGAGGGAATATCTCGATTTTTATGCCGAAGCTGCAGCGGAAAAGCTGAGGCAGTATGAAAATCGGGAGGAGTGGCAGTTTGACGGTCTGGTTCCCGTTCCGGTCCACCCGGCGCGGAAACGGAAACGCGGTTTCAATCAGGCGGAGGTTCTGGCAAAGCGGATGGGCGAGCGGCTGGAAATGCCGGTGTGCCCGGAATTTTTATATCGGATACGAAATACAGAACCCCTGAAAGAGCTGAATCCAGATGAACGGCTCCGGAATTTACAGCAGGCGTTTCAGGCAGATGCGGAGGTAATCCGGGCAAGTGGTGTGCAAAACGTGCTTCTCGTGGATGATATTTATACGACCGGAAGCACGGCGGAAGCGTGTACCCGGGCGCTTCTGTCTGCGGGGATCGAAAAAGTCTGTTTTTTTGCCGTTTGTATTGGACAAGGACGCTAAAGTGGGATATGATAGAGAAGATAGGCAGAGGGAAGCCTTATAAGTGGAAATACTCCGGCATTTCTGGATGAAAAGAATAGTAGAAAGCATTTGAATCTAAAAGTTTGCGGGAGAGGCAAAAAGAGGTTCAGGAGACGGAAGGAATGCGGGGGAGATTTCAAGTAAGAAAGAAAAGGAGTAAAAAGAATGCAGGAATTTGAATATCGCCTGGAAAAGGAAGATTATAAAAACTGGATTCACTGGAACGTGCTTAAGCATGAGTCCAAGAAAATGAAGATGGTGTCGGCACTCTTATATGTCGCATTTTTAGCTCTCTTTCTGGGAAAAAATGTGATGCAGGCAAAGGGCAATCTGGTTCTTCTTGTACCGTCCATCGTGATAGCGGTGCTGGTCGGCATCGGCATGTTTTACATGATTTCAAACCAGAACCAGGAGCGTATGATCTGGAAACGGAGCGGACTTAAAAATTTGGAAAAGACGGGCAATTTCCCAGTTGTACATCTGACGCTGGATGAGAAGACACTGACCATGACGGTTGCGGCACAGGAGATGACCAAGACTTACAGCTACAGCGACATTGAGCAGATGGTTGAGATTGAGCGGATGTATCTGCTTGAGACGAACGAGAAAACCTGGCAGTTTATCGCCAAGTCGGCATTTTCCAGCGAGGAAGAGCAAAAGCAGTTTGAGACATTCATGAATGAAAAGCTTGCGGATGCCAAGGAAAACCCGGAAGAATATCCATCCGTGACAAAAAATCCGGAAAATGCGGAGAATCAGGAGGGCGGCGCCCTGCATCAGAACGCCGCGCTTGAGGATGATGTTGTGGAAGCTGATGAGCCGGAGATCACCCGCGTGGATACAAGCCATATGGGTAAGATTGGAAAAATGGCGCATTTTATCGGAAGCCAGGCGGCAGATGAGGAAGAAACCGATGAGCCTGAAAAGGCGGAGCCGGATACCACAGACAGCCATGAAAATGTGGAAGAAAAGACAGACGATGTAAACGAGGAGAAAGTGGATGAGTAAACCTTTCTGATTGTTTTATAGCATCATTGTAAGTCCTGATAATGTGAAATACGAGGCGCTGGCAGAATCTGGTTCCAGCCTGCACTAAGTGAAAACGATATCTATATATAAAAGAGGCGGCGAATGTCGGCAAGTTATTGCTTGACGCGCCGCTTCTTTTATGATATAGTAGACGGGCGAATGGAAGAACATAGGTCTTTTTTTTATGCTCAAAAACCAGATTTCCGGTTGGAGAGTGGAAAGATCGCATACTAAGAAAAATGGAGGTGGAAGTTGTGCGTACAAGAATTACACTGGCATGCACAGAATGCAAGCAGCGCAATTACAACATGACCAAGGATAAGAAAACTCATCCGGACAGAATGGAAACCAAAAAGTACTGCAGATTCTGTAAGACACACACGTTACACAAAGAGACGAAGTAAGAGTAACTGGTTGGTTCTGCGCGATCGGGCATCTGCCTGAGCGCTTTGGAGGACAAAAATGGGTGATACAGAAAATACCAAAAAAGCTCCTAAAAAGAGTTTCTGGAAAGGTTTAAAAGCTGAGTACAAAAGGATCATCTGGCCTGACAAAGAGACAGTTACGAAGCAGACTGGAGCGGTCATCGCCGTTTCCGTTGCGCTGGGACTTATCATTGCGGCTCTTGACACGGCAATCGTGTTTGGACTGCACTTCGTTATGTAAAGGCAAAGGTGAGAAATATGGCAGAAGCAAATTGGTATGTAGTGCATACTTATTCCGGCTATGAAAACAAAGTAAAGGTTGACATCGAAAAGACGATCGAGAACCGGAACCTTCAGGATCAGATCTTAGAGGTTTCCGTGCCGATGCAGGAAGTTATCGAAGTCAAGAATGGAGCCAATAAACAGGTTGCCAAGAAGATGTTTCCCGGATACGTACTGATCAACATGGTTATGAATGATGATACCTGGTACGTAGTACGCAACACCCGCGGAGTGACCGGGTTTGTTGGTCCGGGCTCCAAACCGGTTCCTTTGACGGAAGAGGAGATGGCCGGTCTCGGATTTAAGGAAACCGGCGTTGTCGTTGACTTTGAGGTCGGCGACACGGTTGTTGTAACGACAGGGGCATGGAAAGATACCGTTGGTGTTATCGAGTCCATCAACGAGGAAAGACAGACCCTGACGATTCGTGTAGAACTGTTTGGCCGTGAGACACCGGTTGAACTGAACTTCACAGAGATCAAGAAGATGATGTAAAGAGGTTCATTTATGAGCCTGTGGGAGGGAAATCCCCGCAATTACCACAATTTATAGGAGGTGCCAACAATGGCAAAGAAAGTTACAGGATATATTAAATTACAGATTCCTGCTGGAAAGGCTACACCAGCTCCGCCAGTAGGTCCGGCTCTTGGACAGCACGGTGTAAACATCGTACAGTTCACGAAAGAGTTCAACGCTAAGACAGCAGACCAGGGCGATATGATCATCCCGGTTGTTATTACTGTATATGCTGACAGAAGCTTCAGCTTCATCACAAAGACTCCGCCGGCTGCCGTTTTGTTAAAGAAAGCTTGCAAGATTAAATCCGGTTCCGCTACACCGAACAAGACTAAGGTAGCTAGCATCTCGAAAGAGGATCTGCAGAAGATCGCAGAATTAAAGATGCCTGACTTAAATGCAGCAAGCCTTGAAGCTGCTATGAGCATGATCGCTGGTACAGCAAGAAGTATGGGTATCACAGTTGCCGAGTAATTTTCGGGATGTTTATCAGTAACGTGGGAGGGAATTCCCCGACAATACCACTAGGAGGTTTTTTATAATGAAAAGAGGAAAAAGATACGTAGAGGCTGCTAAATTAGTAGATCGCGCAAGCCTTTATGAAGCTGCAGATGCCATCTCCATCGTGAAGAAGGCTGCAGGTGCTAAATTCGATGAAACCGTAGAACTTCATATCAGAACTGGTTGTGACGGCCGTCATGCTGATCAGCAGATCCGTGGTGCAGTTGTACTGCCGCACGGAACTGGTAAGACCGTTCGTATCCTTGTATTTGCTAAGGGACCGAAGGCAGAAGAGGCTCAGGCTGCAGGCGCAGATTTCGTAGGCGCTGAGGAGCTGATCCCGAAGATCCAGAACGAGGGATGGTTAGACTTCGACGTAGTAGTAGCTACTCCGGACATGATGGGCGTTGTAGGACGTCTTGGTCGTGTACTTGGACCGAAGGGCTTAATGCCGAACCCGAAGGCTGGTACTGTTACTATGGATGTAACCAAAGCTATCAATGATATCAAAGCCGGTAAGATCGAGTACAGACTTGATAAGACTAACATTATCCACGTGCCAGTAGGTAAAGCTTCCTTCACAGAGGAGCAGTTAGCGGACAACTTCCAGACGCTTATTGACGCTATCCTGAAGGCAAAACCAGCTACCTTAAAGGGCGCTTACTTAAAGAGCGTAACCATGACTTCTACCATGGGCCCGGGCGTTAAGCTGAACGTAGTTAAGCTGATGGCTTAATCAGATTTTGCAAAAAACTGATTGACAATCCCAATATAGTATGTTATCATACACAAGTATTGACTGCCGAAGACAGTAGGTGCCGTAAGGCGTAAGGTTATAGCCGCCTACCGAGGAACGTACAATTTGTATTAAATGACGAATTTGTAGAGCCCCTCTGTCTTGCACAGTGGGGCTTTTCCTTGCAGTCTCCAGTTATATAATAAAACAGGAGGAAGACATTCATGGCTAAAGTTGAGTTAAAACAGCCTATCGTAGCTGAGATCTCCGAGCTGTTAAACGGCGCTGCATCCGCAGTAGTAGTAGACTATCGTGGTCTTACTGTTGCTCAGGATACCGAGCTTCGTAAGCAGTTAAGAGAAGCTGGTGTTACTTACAAAGTATACAAGAACACCATGATCAAGCGTGCAGCTGAGGGTACCGATTTTGCAGCTCTGGATCCGGATTTAGAAGGACCGACCGCAATCGCAGTATCTAAGGACGACGCTACAGCTCCGGCAAGAATCCTGGCTGAGTTTGCTAAAAAGGCAGACAAGCTTGAGATCAAAGCTGGTGTTGTTGAAGGTACTTATTATGATGCTACAGGAATCGCAGCTATCGCAAGCATTCCTTCAAGAGATGAACTTCTTGCTAAGTTCCTTGGAAGCATCCAGTCACCTATTACAAACTTTGCCCGCGTTATTAAGCAGATCGCTGAGAAGAACGAAGAGGTTGCATAATATCGCAGCATAAAACGATTATCGACGAGGCTGCCTGAAACTTATCAGACAGACTGCGAAACTTAATTAAAGACTATAAAAAGGAGATTATAATAATGACTACACAGGAAATTATCGAAGTTATTAAGGGTTTATCAGTATTAGAATTAAACGATTTAGTTAAAGCATGTGAAGAAGAATTTGGTGTTTCTGCAGCAGCAGGTGTTGTTGTAGCAGCAGGTGCAGGCGCAGGTGCTGCAGCTGAAGAAAAGACAGAGTTTGACGTTGAGCTTACAGAAGCTGGCGCTAACAAGGTTAAGGTTATCAAGGCTGTTCGTGAAATCACAGGTCTTGGCTTAAAGGAAGCTAAGGAAGTTGTTGATGGCGCTCCTAAGGTTATTAAGGAAGCTGCTTCTAAGGAAGAAGCTGAAGAAATCCAGAAGAAGCTTGAAGCTGAAGGTGCTAAGGTTACTCTTAAGTAATTTAAAACCAGAGGATTACAACTTTAATATGGCAATATGATGAAAAAACACTTGATTTTTTGAGTTATATTTGGTATATTATAATAAATGTGAAAAAGTTCCAGTTGTTTTATTGACAGCTGGGACTTTTTTTGCTATTATGGATAATGCACTATTATGGTATGGTGTGCATAGTTTTTGTACACATATCTATAATGTAATAAATTAATGTAAAGAAAACTAAGGGGTGAAACGTCAATGGAGAAAAACAGAATACGTCCAGTAAAGTCAGGCAAAGCGATGCGTATGAGTTTCTCAAGACAGAAGGAAGTTCTTGAGATGCCTAACCTTATTGAGGTGCAAAAAGATTCTTACCAGTGGTTTTTAAATGAAGGCTTAAAAGAGGTCTTTAACGACATCTCTCCAATTGCAGATTACAACGGAAGGCTCAGTCTTGAATTCGTTGATTTTGCATTATGCGAAGAGGAGAGAAAGTACTCTATAGAAGAGTGTAAGGAAAGAGATGCTACATATGCAGCTCCACTCAAGGTACGTGTAAGACTTCATAACAAAGAGAATGAAGATATCAGCGAGCATGAAATCTTCATGGGTGACCTTCCTTTGATGACTAAGACCGGTACATTTGTAATTAACGGTGCAGAACGAGTTATAGTCAGCCAGCTGGTACGTTCACCTGGTATTTACTATGATATACAGAAAGATAAGTATGGAAAGATATTCCTGTATAGTTCTACTGTTATTCCTAACAGAGGTGCATGGTTAGAGTATGAAACAGATGCTAACGATGTGTTCTATGTTAAGGTTGACCGTAACAAGAAGGTTCCTATAACAGTTCTTATAAGAGCACTTGGTTTTGGAACTAATGCAGAGATTATTGACATATTTGGTGAGGAGCCTAAGCTTCTTGCAACTATGGAGAAGGATACTTCTACTAACTATCAGGAAGGTGTGCTTGAACTTTATAAGAAGTTAAGACCAGGGGAACCTTTGTCAGTAGATAGTGCTGAAGCACTTATCTCAGGCATGTTCTTTGATCCTAGAAGATATGACCTTGCAAGAGTAGGCCGTTATAAGTTTAATAAGAAGCTTTCTTTCAGAAACAGGATTGCTGGACATGTTCTTGCAGAAGATGTAGTTGATGGCAACGGTGAGATTATCGCTAATGCAGGCGATAAGCTTACAAGAGAAACTGCAGAACAGATTCAGAATGCTGCTGTACCTGCTGTGTTCTTAAAGGCAGAGTTAAAGGCAGCTGATGGTTCAGTACGTGAAAGAGTAGTTAAGATATTATCTAACCTTGCAGTAGATATTACTAAATGGGTAGATATTACAGAGGAAGAAGCTAAGGAACTTGGTGTTAACGAGTATGTTTATTATCCAGTTCTTTCACAGATATTAGCAGATAATGAATCACCTGAGGATATCAGGGATGCTATAGAAAAGAATGTGGCAGATCTTATTCCAAAGCATATTACAGTTGAAGATATACTTGCATCTATCAACTACAATATGCATCTTGAATATGGTATTGGAACTAAGGATGATATCGATCACCTTGGTAACAGACGTATAAGAGCCGTAGGTGAACTTTTACAGAATCAGTTCAGAATCGGTATTTCAAGAATGGAAAGAGTTGTACGTGAAAGAATGTCAACTCAGGATTTAAGTGGTATATCTCCACAGTCACTTATCAATATCAAGCCTGTAACAGCAGCTATCAAGGAGTTCTTTGGTAGTTCGCAGCTT
>OMCD01001931.1_pt1 | contig 11058 bp, 7 predicted proteins | sample 1674171 | NCBI WGS metagenome assembly OMCD01 (sample SAMEA103958149, study PRJEB25191) | human gut metagenome | biome: human-associated habitat [ENVO:00009003]; feature: intestine environment [ENVO:2100002]; material: feces | place: Germany | collected 2013/2015
CATCGAAGGCAACCCCGAAGACCAGCTCCACCTTTACGGCAACGCGGAGATCCGCCGCGCCGGCACCGTCCTCAAGGGCGACCGAATCACCTACACGCAGGAAACCGACGAAGTCGAGGCCGTTGGCAACGCGCGCATCTCGCGCCAGGGCGCCTCCTTCTCGGGTCCGTCCATGCGCTTCAAGATCTCGCCGCGCACGGGCGACATGTCGGACGCCGAATACGAATATGCGCCGCGCAACATCCGCGGCTGCGCAAAGAACATCCGCTTCATCTCGGGGGAATCGACCATCTTTGACGACGCCAAGGTCACGACCTGCAAGCGCGACGACGAAGCCTGGTTCATCAAGATGAACGAGCTCGAGATCGACGAGTACGACCAGACGGCAACGGGCACGAACGCCTCGCTGCACTTCATGGGCGTGCCCGTCTTCGGCTCCCCGTGGTTCTCCTTCCCCGTGAGCCGTGAGCGCCGCTCCGGCTTCCTCGTGCCGACCTTCGGCATGAGCTCGACCCGCGGCCTCGACCTCGCGGTCCCGTACTACTTCAACATCGCGCCCAACTACGACCTTACGCTGACGCCCCGTCTGATGACCAAGCGCGGCGTCATGCTCGACACCGAGGCCAGGTTCCTCTACAACAACTTCGAGACGACAGTCGACTACGCGCTGATGCCCGACGACAAGGAGATGGACGACAGCCGTTCGAGCCTGCACGTCGACATGAGCTGGCGCCGCGACAAGCTGAGCGCCTTCGTCGACTACAACCGCGTCTCCGACGATGACTTCATCAGCGACTTCTCGAGCAACGTCCGAGAGTCCTCCGAAACCGTCCTGCCGCAGGAATACGCCCTTCGCTACGACGAGACGTACTGGAACACGTCGATCAACGTCAAGAAGAACCAGGCGCTCACCTTCGACCACATCGACTACTACAAGCCGTACGAACGCGTGCCCCAGATCACCTTCAACGGCTACAACGGCGACTTCTACGGCTTCGAGGTCGGCACGACCATCGAGGCGACGCGGTTCGAGCATCCGACGTTCACGACGGGCGACCGCTTCGTCTTCGAGCAGACGGTCTCCTATCCGATGCGCGGCGCGGGCTGGTTCGTCGTGCCCAAAGGCACCTTCCTCGGCACCTGGTACCAGCTCGAGAACCTGGACCGCGACGGGGGCCGCTTCACCAACAAGGATCCGCACCGCACGACGCCGATGTTCAGCCTTGACGCCGGCCTCGTCTTCGACCGCGACGCCGTCTGGTTCAACCGCGAGGCGTACCAGACGCTCGAGCCGCGCGTCTACTACGCGTACGTGCCGTACCGCAATCAGGATGACCTGCCCGTCTTCGACACGACGATCGCCGACCTGAACTTTGCAACGCTCTTCTCGGAGAACATCTTCTCCGGCTACGACCGCGTGAGCGAGGCCAACCAGCTGACGAGCGTGCTCACCACCCGCTACATCGACAAGACGAGCGGCCTCGAGCTCTTCAAGGCCAGCGTGGGCCAGCGCAACTACTTCTCGGACCAGCGCGTCAACTTCTACACGCCGGGCGACACCCAGATGCGCGAAAGCCCGCTTCGCACCGACGTTCGCAGCGACCTGCTCGCGAGCGTGGGCGCGCGTCTGACGCGCTCGATCACGTCGGACGTGAGCGGCCAGTACTCCTCGGCGATGAGCCGCTGGGTGAAGGCCAAGGCAGGCGTCAGGTGGCAGCCGCGCCCGATGTCCCTCGTCGGCCTCTACTACCGCTACAACTACTCGTCCGAGCGCGACTACACGGACTATCAGAACGACTACATCAAGCAGATCGACCTGGCGGTCCAGTGGCCGATCACGAACCGTCTGTTCGGCCTCTTCCGCTACAACTACTCGCTCCTGCAGGACAAGCCCATCGAGATGATCGGCGGCGTCGAGTACCTGCACGACTGCTGGACGCTTCGTTTTGCCGCACAGCGCTACACGACGACGTCCAACAACGACGAGACCAACTTCTTCTTACAACTCGAGCTCAACGGCTTGGGTAGTATTGGCACAAGCCCGCTTTCTGAACTCCAGAGGAACATCAAGGGTTATCAGACCACCACCCGTGTTCCCGACAAGATTGGACAGTACGATTACTATGAATAAGCTCAAGACCATTGCCGTGCTGACGATGAGCATGGCCGCCCTCAGCACCGCCTTCGCCGCCGAGCAGGCCGTTACCGAATCTGCGCTGGCGGCTCCCGTCGTCCAGCCTCAGGCCGGCAACGTCGAACTCGACCGCATCGTGGCGGTCGTCAACAACGACGTCATCACGGACCGCGAGCTTCAGGAGCGCACGCACGTCGTCGCCATCAACCTGCGCCGCCAGAACATCCAGCTCCCGCCGATGGAGCAGCTCCGCGCCCAGGTGCTTGAACGCCTGATCTTCGAACGCGCCATCAAGCAGCGCGCCCGCGAAACCGGCATCCGCATCGACGACCAGATGGTCAACGCCTCCATCGAGCAGATCGCCCGTCAGAACAACCTGTCGGTCGACCAGCTCCGTCAGCGTCTGATGGCCGACGGCGTCTCCTTCTCCTCCTTCCGCGAGGAGATCCGCGACGAAATCACGACGCAGCGCCTGCGCGAACGCGAGGTCGACGCCAAGATCCAGATTCCCGAAAGTGAAATCGACGCCTACCTCGCCGAGCAGGCCGGCTTCACGACGGGCAACACGACGGAATTCCACATCCAGCACATCCTGATCCCGATCGACCATCCCGACAACACCGAAAAGCTCAAGAAGCATGCCGAGGAGATCGCCGAGCGCGCCCGCGCAGGCGAGGACTTCGCCATGCTCGCCGCCACCTACTCGCGCGCCTCCGACGCGCTGCAGGGCGGTGACATCGGCTGGCGCAACCTGCAGTCGCTGCCCAACGTCATGGCCGACGTGCTCAAGGAATCCCCCAGGAAAGGCGTCTACATCATCAAGGGCAAGGACTCCTGGGACGTCATGCGCGTCTCCGACACCCGTGACGGCGTTCAGTTCAAGCTCGCCGGCGGCCCGGTCGAACAGACCCACGCCCGCCACATCCTGATGCTCGTGAGCGACATCACGCCCGAGGGCGAGGTGATCCACCGCCTCAACGACATCAAGCGCCGCATCGACGCGGGCGAGTCCGACTTCGCCACGATGGCTCGCCTGCACTCGGTCGACAACAGCGCGACCCGCGGCGGCGACCTCGGCTGGCTCCAGCCCGGCGACACCGTGCCCGAATTCGAAAAGGCCATGAACTCGCTCAAGCCCAACGAGGTCTCCGAACCGATCAAGTCCCAGTTCGGCTACCACCTCATCCAGGTGATCGAGCGCCGCATGGAAAAGAACGGCAATCCGCAGCGCATGCGCATCGCCGCCCGACAGCAGCTTCGCGAGAAGAAGCTCGGCGAGGCCGTCTACAACTGGCAGCGCGAGCTCCGCGACCGCGCCTACGTTGAAATCCGTGACAGCCACTACTGAGGCGAACCATGACTGAACTCCGGTCCGTTGCCGTCACGACCGGCGAGCCCGCCGGCATTGGACCGGAAGTCTCGCTCAAGGCCGCAGCCGCCGTGTCCGACCCGATCCTCCTGATCGGCGACCGCACGCTGCTTGAAGCCGAGGCCCGCCGCCTCGGCATCGCCTGGCCCCTGCCCGCGCACGTCTCCATCCGTCACGTGCAGCTTCGGGCGCCTGCCGAACCCGGCAGGCTTGACACCCGCAACTCGGCCTACGTGCTCGACATCCTGCGCGCAGCTCATGAAGGCGCCGCCGCAGGCGAATGGAGCGCCGTCGTCACGGCGCCCGTTCAGAAAAGCATCATCATCGAGTCCGGTGTGCCCTTCACAGGCCACACCGAGTTCTTCCAGGATCTCTGCGGCGTCAGGCGCGTCGTCATGATGCTCACGTCGAACGCCCGCACGGACGCGATGAAGGTGGCCCTCGCCACCACTCACCTGCCGATCGCCAGGCTTTCCGAGGCCATCACGGGCGAGCTGCTCGACGAGGTGCTCGACACGCTCAACACGGCGCTCGCACGCGACTACGGTCTGGCCGAGCCCCGCATCCTCGTCACGGGCCTCAACCCGCACGCAGGTGAAAACGGCCACATGGGCCACGAGGAAATCAACACGATCACGCCCGCTCTGGAAAGAGCGCGCAGCCGCGGCATTCACGCCGACGGTCCCGTGCCCGCCGACACGGCCTTCGTGCCCGGCCACTGGGACCGCTACGACGCCGTGCTCTGCATGTACCATGATCAGGGACTTCCCGTCCTCAAGCACGTGGGCTTCGCCGAGGGCGTCAACGTGACGCTCGGGCTTCCCTACATCAGGACCTCGGTCGACCACGGCACTGCGCTCGACATCGCAGGACAGGGCAAGGCGGACGACACGAGCATGATCTCCGCCCTCCGATTAGCACACTTTTTATCGAAGAACCGTGAAACAAGAATGGCTTGAAGGGCACAAGGCCCGCAAACGCTTCGGTCAGAACTTCCTTCATGACCGCCACTGGATCGAGCGCATCGTGCGCGGCATCGACCCGAAGCCGGGCGACGCTCTCATTGAAATCGGCCCGGGCCAGGCCGCGCTCACGCGCGAAGTCATCGCCTGCGCAGGCCACGAAGCCGCCGTCGAGATCGACCGCGACCTCGCCCAGTTTCTGCGCGAGCAGTTCTCCCCCGAGGAGCTCACGCTCATCGAGGCCGACGCCCTGAAACTCGACTGGACGACCGTCCTTGAGGGCCGCCGCCTGCGCATCATCGGCAACCTGCCCTACAACATCTCCTCGCCGCTCCTCTTCGCGCTCATGAGCGCTGCGGACCGCGTCATCGACCAGCACTTCATGCTCCAGCGTGAAGTGGTCGACCGCATGGTCGCCGAACCCGGCAGCAAGACTTACGGCCGTCTGAGCGTGATGCTCCAGTACCGCTACGTCATGCACAAGCTCTTCGACGTGCCGCCCGGCGCCTTCGTGCCGCCGCCCAAGGTCACGTCCTCGATCGTACGCATGGTGCCGCGCCCCGTCGAGTCGCTTCCCGAAGTCGATATGGAGATCTTCTCCCAAGTGGTCGCGCTCGCCTTCCAGCAGCGCCGCAAGACGCCGCGATCAAACGCGCGGGCGTCAATCCCGCCGCACGCGCCGAAACGCTCGACGTGGCGGCCTTCGTGCGACTGGCACGCGAGGCGGCCAATCTGCCGCATCACGCCGACGCCGTCTGAGCCTCACTGCCCGACCTCCTCCAGTTCGGGCAGCACCTTCGCCGCGTTGAGTTTGGCGAGCTGTACCCGCCAGTCCGGGCAAAGCCTCTCCACCTCCTTCCAGAAGGCCTTCGAGTGATTGAAATGCTCGAGATGCGCAAGCTCGTGCGCGATCACGTAGGAGGCGACCGCATCATCAAGGAAGATCAGCCTCCAGGAGAGTCTGATCGTATTCCTCGTCGTACAGCATCCCCATCTCATCCTCGCGCTTGAGAGACTCCACGACGCGGGCCAGTGGCGCGCACTGCCGCGATAGGCCTCCATCAGGTCGCCCAGCACCGTTTTGGCCTGCGCCTTGAAAAGGGCTAGCAACGCCCTGTCGACCTCCTTCCTCGAGCATGTCTGCGGCAGCGCCAGACGAATGACGGCGTCGTCTCCCGTCACGTCGACGTACGAAGTCTTCGCCGTCGCGTCGACCGCAACGGCCGTCTTCCTACCACGGTAGAGAATGTACCCGCTGCCGCCTGCAATGCAGTACGCAGCGTCCAGAACTGCATGCGTCTGCGCCCGCATCCACCTGACGTACTCCCTCTTCTGAAGAATGATTTCATCGCACCGCTGAAGAACGAATTCATCGCTCAGCATCTGCGGACCGGCATAGCGGTACGGAACCGTCACCACGGGCTTGTCCTGCCTGCCATCGTAGCTCAGGATGACGCGGGTCCTGTGGCGTCGGGAGGGCTGGAACAGATATTCGATGCGCTCGCCGTCTTCCGCCGTCACGGCCCTCTGGTGCGACGTCAATCGAAGAGACAGCCCCCTGCCGGCTTCAGGCATCAATTCGTTCAAGCTCATCTTCAATCCATTTTTCGACTTCGGCCGTCACCTCATGCGGATCCCTGCCCTTCGTCTCGATGACGGGGCCGACGCTCACGGTGATCGTGCCGGGTTGCTTGGCGATGGAGTTCTTGGGCCAGCAGTGGCCTGCATTGTGGCAGACGGGCACGATGGGCGTCCCGCTCTGGCATGCGAAGCGGGCGCCGCCCGTCTTGTAGCGCACGCGCTCTCCCGGCGGCACGCGGGTGCCTTCGGGGAAGAGACTGATCCAGAAGCCCTCGCGGAGCTTCACGGGGCCCTTCTTCATGAAGGCCTCGAAGGCGGAGCGGCCCTTGCTGCGGTCGATCGCCAGCATGTCCATGGCGCAGACCACCCAGCCGAGGACCGGAATCCAGTTGATCGAGCGCTTGTAGATGAAGCAGGCGGGCGCGGGAAGATAGGCGCCGAGCCAGAACGGATCCCAGGCGGACTGGTGCTTCATCAGCACGACCGCCTGCGTGTCGGCGGGCGGAAGGTTCTCCATGCCCTTCATCTCGAGCCTGATGCCGCAGATGACGCGAAGCAGTGCGAGCACGAACTTCGCCCACGGACGGCAGATGGCCTCATAGCGCCACTTCACGCTCGCAAAGGGCGTCGTGCAGAGCACGCAGACCGCAAGGACCAGAATCGAAAAGCTCAGGACGATGTAGAAGAGCCAGCCTCGAAGAAGATTCATGTTGGAATGTCCGGCCTGCAGAGCCGGATAAAAAAAGGATCCAAAACGAAATCATACCGTTTTGGATCCCTGTTGAACGGCCCTCGAAAGGGCCGTTTCGGCGCACGTCGCTTACTTGGCGAGGCGGGCGATTTCAGCAACCTTGTTCATGACGTCGTAGAGGCGCTTCAGAAGGGCCTGACGCGTGGCGCGCAGGGCCGGATCCTCGGCGTTGACCATGACGTTGTCGAAGAAGCTGTCGACCGGGCCGCGAAGAACGGCAAGTGTCGCGAGCATCTGCTCGTATTCGCCGGCGGCGAAGTGCTGAAGGGCCTTGGGTTCGACGTCGTTGATGGCGGCGAAGAGCTGCTTTTCAGCGTCTTCGGCAAGAAGGGCCTCGTTGACGACCGTCGGGACTTCGCCCTCGATCTTCTTGAGGATGTTGCCGATGCGCTTGTTGGCGGCGGTCAGGGCTTCGGCTTCCGGCAGCGCCATGAAGGCGCGGACAGCGGCGAGGCGCTTCGGAAGCTCGTCGAGCTTTTCCGGATTCAGGGCGAGGACGGCGTCCACTTCGAGCGTGGTGTAGCCGGCATCGCGGAGCATGACGCGCAGGCGGTCCTGGAAGAACTGGCGAAGCTCTTCACGGTGGTCCGTCACGCCCGGAACAGCCTTTTCAGCCTCCCAGGCGGCATCGATCAGCGTGTTGAGGCTGACAGGCAGGGCCTTTTCGATGAGCATGCGCAACACGCCGAGGGCGTGGCGGCGAAGCGCGAACGGGTCTTTTTCGCCGGTCGGCATCTGGCCGATGCCGAAGAGGCCGATCAGGGTCTCCATCTTGTCGGCGAGGGCCGTGGCGAGGCTCACCGGGGTGGACGGCAGGGCGTCGCCGGCGTAGCGCGGCTGGTAGTGCTCGCGGATGGCAAGCGCCACTTCCTCTGCTTCGCCGTCATACTTGGCGTAGTACTCGCCCATGATGCCCTGGAGTTCGGGGAACTCGCCGACCATCAGCGTGCGGAGGTCGGCCTTGGCGAGCATGGCGGCGCGTTCGGCCTTGGCGCGGTCGGCGCCGATCAGGTCGGCGAAGAGGCCGGCCATCGTCTTGACGCGGAGCATGCGTTCGGCCTGGCTGCCGAGCTTGTTGTGGTAGACGACGTGCTTGAGGCCGTCAACGCGGGTCTCAAGCTTTTCCTGACGGTCCTGATCGTAGAAGAACTTGGCGTCGGCAAGACGGGCGCGCACGACGCGGGCATTGCCCGAAGAGATGGCGGCGCCGCCGTCCTTGGCCTCAAGCTGGGAGACGAGGAGGAAGCGGTTCATCAGGCGGCCTTCGGCGTCGCGAAGCGCGAAGTACTTCTGGTTGAGCTGCATCGTGAGGATGAGGCACTCTTCCGGAACGGCGAGGAACTCTTCTTCGAACGAGCTTTCATAGATGATCGGCCATTCGGTCAGGGCGGTCACTTCGTTGAGAAGGTCTTCCGGCATGATGACCGTGCCGCCGATCTGGGCGGCGCGCTCCGTGAGGAGCTTGCGAAGGAGTTCGCGGCGCTCGGCGTAGCAGGGCATGACCTTGGCGGCCTTGAGCTCGGCGTCATAGGCGTCGGCGCAGGAGAGCGTGACCGGTTCCGTCGTGTGGAAGCGGTGGCCGCGCGTGATGCGGCCTGCGTTGAGACCGAAGAGCTTGACCGGAACGATCTGTTCGCCGTAGAGGGCGGTGAGATGCTTGACCGGACGGACGAAGGCGACCGTCGTCTCGCCGTCGGCGAGCTGGTAGGTCATGACCTTCGGAATCGGGAGGTTCTTGACGGCGGCATCGAGAGCGGTCTGGAGGCCTTCGGCGAGCACGATGCCCGGACGGACGCCTTCAAAGACGAGCTGTTCATTCTTGCCGTCGTTAACGCGCTTGAGCTCGGCGACGTCGCACGTGATGCCCAGGGCGTTCATCTTCTTGACGAGAGCCGGCGTGGCGGAGCCGTCGGCGGCAAGGCCGACGCGCACCGGGACGAGCTTCTGCGTGAAGGCTTCGTCGGGGCTCTTTTCAAGCACGTTCGAGATGTGCACGGCGAGGCGGCGCGGAGAGCCGTAGGCCGTGGTGACGGATCCTTCGGCGAGGAAGCCGCGGTTCCTAAGATGGTGTTCGACGCCGGCGGCGAAAGCTTCGGAAAGCTTTTCGAGGGCCTTCGGCGGGAGTTCTTCGGTTTGCAGTTCAACGAGCAAATTCGTCATTTTCTTCTTTTCCTCCACTCGCATTATTCCGCGGACTTGGCGAGCATCGGGAAGCCCAGACGTTCACGGGAATCGTAGTAGCTCTGGGCCACAGAGCGGGAGATGTTGCGAATGCGGGCGATGTAGGCGGCGCGTTCGGTCACGGAGATGGCGCCGTGGGCGTCAAGCAGATTGAAGGTGTGGCCGGCCTTGAGCACCATTTCGTAGGCGGGCAGGGCCAGGTTCAGGTCCATCAGGCGCTTCAGGCGGTTGTTGCGGTTGATGACGCGGCGGTACAGATCGTTCAGGTCGGAGGTCGCAAAGCGGCCGCCGTCCAGCTGCAGCAGGGGGCGCAGATCCGGCGGAATGACGGGGATGACCGTCATGATCATCCACTCGGGGCGCTGGTTGCTCTCGAGGAAGCTCTCAACGCACTCAAGGCGCTTCAGCAGGCGGACGCGCTTCTGGCCGTTGGCATGCTCGAGCTCCTCACGCAGCTCCTTGCTCAGCTTGTCGAGGTCGATCTCGGCCAGCAGCTTCTGGATGGCTTCGGCACCCATACCGGCTTCAAACGTATCCTCGTACTTTTCGCGCATCTCCTTGTACTCGCGCTCGGTCAGCAGCTGCTTTTTCTCCAGCGGCGTGAAGCCGGGGTCGGTGACAATGTAGTTGGCGAAATACAGGACCTTGTCCAGCTGACGGGGGCTGATGTCCAGCATCAGGCCGATGCGGCTGGGAATGCCCTTGAAATACCAGATGTGCGAGACAGGCGCGGCCAGCTCGATGTGGCCCATGCGCTCACGGCGGACCTTGGCGCGGGTGACCTCGACGCCACACTTGTCGCAGATCTTACCCTTGTAGCGAATGCGCTTATACTTGCCGCAGTGGCATTCCCAGTCCTTGGTAGGTCCAAAAATGCGCTCGCAGTACAGGCCGTCGCGCTCCGGCTTCAGGGTGCGGTAATTGATGGTTTCGGGCTTGGTGACCTCGCCGTAGCTCCAGGCACGGATCTGGTCCGGGGAGGCAAGGCCGATCTTAATCGAATCGAATTCTTTATTTTCCATTCAGCGAACCCTCTCAAATTCAATATGACACACGATGCAATTCGATCAATCGTCGAAGGAATCAGACTCGATGGCGGCGAGGTCGTCAGCCGTGGGGCCGGCATCCTCATCCAGATCATCGTCAAAACCTTCGTCGGCGTCCTTGACGCTGTAATCGTCCTGCAGCTCACTCTCGACCATGATGTTATCGCCCAGGTCGTAGTCATTGTTCTCAAAGCTGCTGTCATCGTCGTCAAACTCCTGACGCATGTCAACGGCGTTGCCTTCCTTATCCTGCACAACAATATCCAGGCCAAGGCTCTGCAGCTCTTTGAGCATAACGCGGAAGCTCTCGGGGATACCGGGGCGCGGGATCGGCTCGCCCTTGACGATGGCTTCGTAGGTCTTGACACGGCCCACGACGTCGTCGGACTTGATGGTCAGGATCTCCTGCAGGGTGTAAGCGGCGCCGTAGGCTTCCAGCGCCCAGACTTCCATCTCGCCGAAGCGCTGGCCGCCGAACTGTGCCTTGCCGCCCAGAGGCTGCTGGGTGACCATGGAGTAGGGGCCGGTGGAACGGGCATGGATCTTATCGTCGACCAGGTGATGCAGCTTCAGGTAGTACATATAGCCTACCGTGACCTTGCTGGGGAACTGTTCACCGGTACGGCCATCATACAGGGTGGTCTTGCCGTCGTCGGTCAGATCGATCTTGGAGAAGTCGATGACATGGCCTTTCTCGCCCATCAGGCGGTCCAGATGGGTCGGGTACTCGGGCGCATTTTCGCCGTGCCACTTCTCGCGGGCCTCGGCGAAGCAGTCGCGCAGGTCGGACTCGTGCGCACCGTCAAAGACGGGGGTCTGGACCTTCCAGCCCAGTGCCTTGGCAACGTAGCCCAGGTTGACCTCCAGGACCTGACCGATGTTCATACGGGAGGGAACGCCCAGGGGGTTCAGCACGATGTCCAGCGGGGTGCCGTCGGGCAGGAAGGGCATATCCTCCTGCGGCAGAATGCGGGAAACAACACCCTTGTTGCCGTGACGGCCTGCCATCTTATCGCCGACGCTGATCTTACGCT
>OMCD01001945.1_pt1 | contig 10985 bp, 8 predicted proteins | sample 1674171 | NCBI WGS metagenome assembly OMCD01 (sample SAMEA103958149, study PRJEB25191) | human gut metagenome | biome: human-associated habitat [ENVO:00009003]; feature: intestine environment [ENVO:2100002]; material: feces | place: Germany | collected 2013/2015
TTGCTGCGCGAAAATGAATCGAGTGTTCGTGACCTTCCACTCGTAAAACAAAACTAAAGGAGAACTGAATAATGAAAAACTCAAGTAACAAAGTGCTTTACCTGGCACAGGCAGCCATGATTGCTGCCATCTATGTCGTACTGACTGTTGTCGGTGCATCACTGGCTTTTGGAGAGGTGCAGATCCGTTTTGCGGAAGCACTGACGATCCTCCCGGTATTTACTCCGGCTGCAATCCCTGGATTGTTTGTAGGATGCCTCATCGGAAACACACTTGGAGGCGCGATCCTGCCTGACATTATCTTCGGCAGCCTTGCAACACTGATCGGTGCCATCTTTACATGGTCTTTAAGAAACAAGAGCAAATTCCTTGCCCCTGTTCCTCCGGTTGTTGCCAACATCATCGTGGTTCCATTTGTATTAAAATACGCTTACATGGTTCCACTTCCGATTCCTTTCATGATGCTGACAGTTGGTGTCGGAGAAGTGATTTCCGCCGGTGTGCTTGGTCTGATTCTTTACGGAGCACTTAACAAATATCGAGGAATTATCTTTAAAAAAGCTTTATAGATTTTTCTTATGTAACAAAGGGAGTGGCTATGTGAATAATTTCGTTTCACATAGCCACTCCCCTTTTCTAAGATGGGATTTTCATATTATCATCACGGTTTTGGCGTACCACAGAATTCACAGAATGCTCCGGTATTCTCTGCTCCACACTGACATATCCATGTACCGCCTGGCTGCGGCTGTGCGTTAGCATTCATATTCTGGTTCATTCCCATGTTTCCATTCTGCACGTTGCCATTCATATTCTGCATTCCATTGTTCATCCCCATATTTCCATACTGGGCTGTGCCGTTCATGTTCTGCATTCCATTATTCATTCCCATATTTCCGTACTGAGCTCCTCCGTTCATTCCCGGCATTCCATTATTCATTCCCATGTTTCCGTACTGGGTTGTGCCATTCATTCCCGGCATTCCATTATTCATTCCCATGTTTCCGTACTGGGCTCCTCCGTTCATTCCCGGCATTCCGTTATTCATTCCCATGTTTCCGTACTGGGCTCCACCATTCATTCCCGGCATTCCGTTATTCATTCCCATAGCGGCACCCATGGCACCCATAGCGGCAGCTCCCATATTTCCCATAGCTCCGCCTGCCATACCTGACATACCTGACATTCCGCTATTCATTACAGGATTTCCGGTAAGCGCAGCCACAATCTGGTTCGCTACCTGTTCAATTTCCATGATTTCCATACGGTCTTTCTCATCAAGACGTGAATTACATAATCTGAAATCCATGTCATCAAACCACTCTGTTCTTACTTTGATACGCATCATATAATCATATTCGTATCGATATACCGGCGGCTGGTAGCTAACTGTTTTTCCATCTTTTGTGTAAGTCTCTTCTCTACGGTCCTGCTCTACTTCCATCTTACACATTACAATAGATGACAGCGGTACGATATCCGGATTCTCTGTCGTATCCAGATTATGTGCTACAGTAAAGTTACCTTTTGTATCATCAATAAATACATTATATGTGTTTGTAGCAAACTGACGAGTTACAACAAAGCTCTGTACAAGCTGTTTATTCTGCTCGCGGTATGCCAACTGACGTTTAATGTCTTCTACCGTACTGTGTCTGCGCTCCTCAAACCAAGGGGACAGTTTTCTCGCACAGTTTTTACATAAATTACCATCGTCTAACTTTCGGTTTCCAAGTAAACCAATTTTTTCTCCACAGATATCACAATTTTTCTTATCAAATAATCCCATACTCACATCTCCTTCCTAAATTAAATTTTTGCTTTCTACTCCGCTATTTCGTTTGCATACCGACTCTGTATTGAGGATGCATCCTTATCTGTCAATCCCTCAATTATTGATTTTAGTTCTTCTTTTTGTGCATCATCGCCATGATTTAAAATTGCCTCCATAGCCTCTGTTCTTGCCCAGCTGTTCGCTTCCGGATCAGAAATAATTTCTTTCATGATATTGCAAATCTCGTCTGGATTATAATAAGTCGCTTTTGCTTTCCATTCCTCTATGCTGTCTTCTGCAATATGATTTATATCGCCTAAAGAAGTCCATTCCGGATCTTCCTGTGTTCTTGGCGTTTTTGCCCAATAATCCATGGTAGCTCGATATGCAGCTTCACTTGTTTTTTCATGGAATGGATAATCAAACCACATAGTTACTAATGACTCACAACATGATCCGTGCAATTCTGTTTTCTCTGCATCATTTAAGATTGTAACCAATGGCTCAACCAGTTGATCATCTGCAAGATTTCCTGCTCTACTACATGCAACATCTGCTACCATTTCATCTTCATCATTCATCAATTTTATAATTGTTTCTACCATTCCTTCTGCTCCAATGGACCAGTAATTTCCGATTGCAATGGCTGCATCTTTTCGAATAATCGGATGTTCATGTTCTGACATCTTTATAAAAAACTTTGCTATATACGGATTCGATCCGGAATTTGCAAGTGAATTCAGTGCTGCATCCAGTGCAACAGGATCTGTTTCTTTTTCTAATGCTTCTTCTGCCATCTTTTCCTCTGCATCAGATGTTCCGAAAAGTCCGCCCATTCTACTAAATCCATACGCTCGTACATTTGGATTATCACTAGTTACAACTGCCTCAAGAAAAGTGTTTGTATTTGGCATTCCGCCTCCAGCATCCCAGATTATCTGCATTGCTTCATCCGTTATGTTTTCCGTTCTGCAAAGCTCATCATCATACTCTACATATGCATAAGTAGAAACAAATTCCAAAGCTTCCTCTTCTGTTATATTTTCTACATCTTTAATTCTGTCTACCAGATCCTGGGCTGTCATACTCTGATATTCCTTTTTTGTTACTCCTGCCGGTTCATAATCATCTTTCGATGCCTTTTCCGTTTCCACAGTTTTTTGGGAATCATCAGGTGCTTTTTCTTTTCCACACGCTGATGATGCAGCCACGATCATAGTAGCAACTAATAAAATACTAACTATTTTCTTTTTCATAGCCAAACCTCCTCACATACTAACTACCGATTTTTGTTGTAATTATTATTACATCTCTAAAGTTTTCTGACACTAGCACTTGTGATAGGTAATTTTCTGTATGATAAAAAGAACATTGCAGAAAATCTGCAATGCCCTCTCTATTTCAATGTCGTAACAAGTAATTTACTTTCCAACGCCGCCGCGATCAAATCTTCTTTACAGGAATACCCTGTTTTCGAAATCATTTCCTGAAAATTCCACCTTACCCCTGCAGTGGAACATCCCATTCTTTTTGCAATTTCTGAATAGGATAACCCTTTGATATATAATCGAAGCATCTCCAGCTGCCTCGGACTGATTTCATCACTCTGAATCCAGTTCAGCTGAACATTCGGGGAAATGTCCGGAAATACCCTTTTCCCTTCCAGTGTCTGATGAATGACATCAAGAATTTCCTCATCTCCGTGATCTTTATACCAGAGGCTGTCTGCGCATCCTGTTTTTGCTCTGGCAAGTACTTCCGGGTCAATCAATGATGTGATAATAAGTACTTTTGTCTTAGGATGAGCTTCTCTGATTTCTTTCCCTGCTGCCAGTCCATCATGATTATGAAATGTCTGCACGTCCATCAGTACAAGATCTACCTTTGTAGAATTACATACTTTTATGGCATCATTGGCATCTGCAATTGTCTGTACATGCTGAAATTCTTTATTACTTTCAATCAAATATTCAAAATATTTCTGCATGATCTTCTGATCTTCTACAATTAATATGCGAATCATTTTCCTCTCCTCCTCTCGTCTCAATCGTCACTGTCTACAGTGACTGTACCCAGCAGTTCTCAATCTTCCGTTCCTCCAAGTGGCAGTTCTAACACCAATAAAAACCTGGGAGCAAATCTTGTAATCATTTGACCTCCTTCTCTTTCAACAGCTTCTCTCAAAGCGGAAAGACCACCGCCTTCTTTACTTCCTTCTTTAGGATTTTCCCCGTCATTTGTTATACGTATCTTCCATCCTTCAAGTATCTTATAACTTTGTACATACACCTTACTTCCATGTGCATGTCGTATACAGTTCGTAACACACTCACGGATTGCTTTATCTGTGATTAATGCCACTTTAGCTTCCTCGCAGATTTCTCCCTCAATCTCCACAGACACTCCCAATTTCTGTGCATGTCTTATTGTCTCCTGATACTGTTTATCCGGATCATCCTGCGTGATTCCGGATAATATGTAAACCGATTGTTTCAGAATTTCCAGCTGGTTTTCCATGTGATCTGTTTCTTTATGACTTTCCAGCATACGACGGATTGTAAGAAGGCTTCGTCCGAAACTATCATGAACCTGCATCTTCATCTTCAAAGTTTCCTGTTCGCGAATACTGTCATCAATCTGGGCATACATTTTTTTCAATTTTTTATTTAACACTTCCAGCTTTTCATTATTCATACGGATTTTTTCACTATTATAATAAATCTCTGAAATATCAAATGCTACTGTCTGAATATACCCTTCAAGTTCTGATTCCGACAACATATATTCCTGAAACATCCACACTGTATTATCTGACAGATAAAAGACACTGCTTTCTTCACTAAGCTTCGTAATCCCTGAAATTATTTTTCCGCCTCCCAGCACGATCTTAAGGTCTTCATAATTTTGGAGTGCCTCTCCTGTCAGCTTTCTGCCCAGTTCTCTCATTTTTTTATTCGATAACACAATGCGTCCCAACGGATCCGACACACAGACACCACATGGAACATTATCTATGGTTTCCTTAACCGACCAGAAAGAAATACTTTTTCGACATACAATAATTTCTTTTCTGATCAACAGACAAAGCGATATGAGCAACAGAAACATGCCGGCAAAAAGTGTCCATACAGGGACGTCAATCATACATGACGGATGGTCATTGTCTCCAATCTGATATCTATGATCATTTAAGGACACACACATCACACAAAAAGAAGAAAAAAACAATACTCCTATGCTTACCATTTTTTTCAGTTTTTCCTTACGCATTATTCTGGAAAAAAGTATCCACAATTCCAGGATCAGACTTATTTCCATCAAAACCATTAATGTATTATGCAGTTTTACACTATCTGTTACATAATTATACATTCTGATTTTTCCTCGCACCTTTTCAGACTTTTATTGAAACAAACCATTCATCCTCTGTTTCCTGTTCTACATAAAGTTCTGGTTTCTTCTCTGTCAACACTGACAGATTTTCTACTCCTTTCACTGTTACAGCAACTTTCTTCTGTCCGTCAATCTCTGCAACACGCAAGAAAATAAATTGAATTACATCAATTAATTCTTCCACCATCCACTCAAAGAAATCATAACAGCTCAAAATACTGTCATCCTCAAGAAAGTTTATTTCCGGATCAATAAAATATTTCCCGTTGATTCCACATAGCTTTAAGCTGTCACAGGATTCTTCCAGACTTCTTCTCAAATCTTCTACTGTCAATTTCTCCTGTTTTTCTTTCTGCGACAGAATCAGATTCTTACGACGCTTCATATAAGTTCCTACCACAACAATCTTCCGAAGAATCCGGTCATAAATTTCTTCCGATTCTGTCTTCTGAAGTTCATTGAGATATTGATCTAACAGACGTATCTGATGAAATGTTTGATTCTGTATGATATTAAACAGACGGTTCTTTTCCTCAATTGCCTTCTTCTCTGCTTCCTTTTCATAAGCAATCTGCAGTAAATGATTTCTTTCTGTTAATTCTTCCTGAAGTTCCTCGAGTTCTTTATACTGATCCGATACTTGTGAAACATCTTCTGCCCAAAATGCATGACCGCCTCGCAAAGAAATGTGCTTTATCTGGATTCCATGTTCCAGTAACAGTGGTGCCTGTTTTGTGTCCTTGCGCATCTGATCAGTCATTTTCGGGAAATCTCCGGAACGATACCGCACATTCCAGTCCCAATCTGTAATTTCTGCCGTGATACCGCCGCTCGCCTGAAATAATTCTGTGTATCGTGTATTTGTCCCAATCAACCCACAATAAATACAGCTTTGATAGATTGCTGACATCAGTAAACAGCAAGATACTGCCATATCCCCAAAATATTTCGTTATGAGTGGCGTTCCGATAACGTTACCAAAATTCCAATACAGAAGCATTATTCCCGGAAAAAATGGAAGCCAAAATCTTCTTTTCTGCGGACTTTTACTTTTTCTGATCAAAATCACTTCCATTGCGATCAGACAAAAAATCGCCCATATCTGAATCCCAAAGAAAATCGGTCCGTACTGATAATTTTGATCTATAAACGGCTTCCCATTCGGAAATGAAAATACAAGCTGATGAAAATCATTTGTAAGAACTGCAACAACAAATAGAATTGCAGGAATCACAAGTGCTGCCGTACGTTTCTTCGTATTCTTCTCTTCCTCTTCTCCCATTAATATCGCTGCATTAAGTCCAAGTGTAGGAATCATCATACATGGAATATAATATAAATACCAGCACGTTCTCAAACTAAGTATTTCTGTCATAATATGATATTTTATACTTCGAAGAAAAATCCAGAAAACCATCAGACAGGCGATTTCAACAAGGCATCTTCTTATCTTAGGATTCACAACTCGCTTCTGCAGATAAATCCCCCAGGCCGTGTACAATCCAAGATAGAGACAGGTGCGGCTCTGATCCAGGATGATACTCTCAATATCTGTTGTTTTCGGTATATGACGACACATAGCAGCCAGTGCCACACACAGCAGAACTACCACATAAGCCATTCTTTGCTTTTTCGAATATGACATATCTATTCCCCCACATACATCACATTTACAACTATCTTTTTTTAAGTATCACACACTCCCAACATCAATGCAACCTAAAAACGACAGGATCTTCATTTGAACTATTGAAGAACCTGTCGTTTTTATTCCATTTTCTAGTAACTGTTCAGAGCCAACCTCCAAAATGCTACGCATTTCGTCGGTGTGGCGTATCCGCCAAATAAAATTTCAAAAACAGTCTTAAAAATGCAAGCATTTTATACCTGTTTTTGAAATTTTGCTTGGCTCTGAACAGTTACATTTTCTATTTGATATAACCAATAAATGTATTTCCGCTTCCGGAAACCATTCCTTCCATCTCACTGATGGAAACTGTCTGTGACTCTCCATTTTCAGGATCGATATAAGTAATATCATTCTTCGTATATCCTGTCAGAAGAATTGCATGATCTGCACTTGTAAGTGCAATCACCGGACATCCTCTATTGATCACGTAGAGTACCTGATCCAGCGTACATCCTGTCAGATCTACTTTCTGAGCATCATATGTCTTCATATAACGCTCACATGCTTCAAGTGATGTTTCTTCTCCTTCTTTCGAAAGAGCAACATCCTCTATCGAATACGCAAGATCTCGATTGCCTTTCTCCCAGACATATTTCTGGTCAGAAGAGATCACAACTCCTGAAATCTGCTGTGCTTTCTGAATGGCATAAGAAGCTTTATCGTAAATTCCTGCCAGTTCACCGACCCCATAGACATAGTATTTCACACTTTCGCTTCTATCAGCAAGAACCATCTCAAGTTCATTCTTTGATGCCAGCTGATTCGGTCGGATCACTTTCACGCTCTTCTCTCCTGCTCCTTCTGCAAATGTAATCCGCATCTGTTTTTCCATCAGTGCTGTTGTATATACTTCTGTTTTAATCGCCGTATCTTTGCGTTCCTCATTATTCGTAATAAACTCCTGTGAAGTAACGTTGTAAATATCCCCGCTTTTCTCTACACGATTCAGCGTTACCATATTATCATCAATTAAAATATCAGAAATATAAATGCCTTTATCAACAAAGGAATAGCTGGCAACTTTTTTGTTCTTAGAATTACGGATTTCCAGTTCATACATTGGAGTGATCGATTCTCCAGAAGCTTTCTTTCCTGCATCCTCAGATTTCATTTTTCCATAAATAAAGTCACCATTGACAAATCCAAGTGGACTAATTTTTTCTCCGCTTGCTGCCTCAATAGTATTCGTCTCCAGACTGCTTAGATTCATTACCTGGATCACTGTTCCGCCACTCTTATCTCCTTCTGACTGATATGCCATCAGATGTCCATCATCAGAAACCGCATATTGTCCTTCTTTAAGATTCTCTGCAAGTGTTGTCTGTTTATTCTTTTTCAGATCTACCTGATACAAAGTTCCGTCTGCCAAAACATATAACTGCTCTTCCGCATGATTATAATAAACCATCTTGCCAAGCTCATCCGCTGCGATTGCATAGGACTTCTTACTTGGTATAAATGCTTTCTCCTGGATCAGATTTCTCTCTACATCAAAATAATAGATTCCGACACCGACTTCTCCTTCGTGTTCGCCACGATTCATATATCCATACACAGCAAATGCAAGATTACCACTGTTGTCCATACTGATGATACGAACTGCATGTTGATCATTCAGATTCCTTTCATCTGTCGTATCTGCATCTGCAAATCCGAAAATATTTAATAATTCATTCGAACTCTTATTGTACATCCAAAGGTTTCTGGACTCCACAAATGCTGCAATCGTTTCTTTCTCATTTGTCTCATACGGAACATCTGAAGGTGTAACGCCGAGCAGAATTCCGTTTTCATCGATCACACTTCTGTTCTCACTGAATACTTCCTGCATATCACGATTGTAATCCAACAGGTAAATTGTAGTTCCTGCGATTCTCACACGGAAAAATTCTTTAATATCATAAACTGCATTTTCACCGGCATCATCCACGCAGGAAACTCTGTAATTCGCAAGGAGAGAGGTATACACACTATTACTTTCCTTTATACTCCAACGCACATCACCAAGCAACTGTGGTTGCATAGTTCCCCACTGAATATGAGAAATATCTGAATGGATATTGACTGTCTGATAAGTTGTATTGTCACTCTCATCTCCAGGTTCCAAGTAAATATTCAATGAATCTACATCCGTCTTATTAAATGCTTTCGTATGAAAATCCTGTGCAAATGTAAGACATTGTGATGCTGTAATATCATCTGCTTTCTCAATTCTGGTATAGAAATTAACTTTCCTTGTCTCTTTCTCCTCGCCGATCACAAGCGAAACCTGAAGTACTGCCTCCTGGATTTTATCTCCAAGTGATTTCCCCAGCTTTAATGTGACATCTTCGCTTTCTGCAGACTTTAGAGTTCCTTTATCATATGTCTCTGTTCCATCCAGAGAATATACACTGTAACTGATCTCACGGATCTGGTTATCATTTTTCTCAATCTGCATCTTCAGTGTACCATCACTCTCTAATGGTGTAATGGTATCTCGCATTGCGGCAATATCCATATCATTTACATAACCAGACAACGCATTTATCTTCTGTCCCCCCATCATAAATGAGACTCTAGGTAACGTGGCATCTCCCATATCCACAACCTGATCATCATTTCCACGGTTCAGTATCACATTACTGATCACCAGCACAGCCGCAAAAAGAACAACCAGTGCGGCAATCTTTATTACCCTTTTTTTCATTATTTATCTCCCTTTTGCTCTGCCAGAAGCATACCTAATGTTGGCTGAATCTTCAAAAATCTTTCACAATCCTCTGCCTCTTTTCTGCTCTTTGCTGCAGGACTCCCCTTTTTCACTGCACGCAGCAGAATATTCTTCGGCGTATGCTCCATATCAATAAATTCTAATACCTGAGTTTCATATCCCTCGCTTTCCAGACGCTTTGCTCTAAGTCCATCTGTCACAAGTGCTGCAAAACGCTCTCGCAACAATCCATAATCCATAATTGGTCCGAGCACTTCTTCCATGGAAGCTAGTTGATCTCCCAGCATTTCTGAAACTTCCATAACTTCCGTCTTCGATTTCATCTTGCCTGAATGCAGATTTCTCTGCTTTTCAAGCTGCTTGTTCACCTCATGCTGACAACATGGAACAGACAAAATCACTTTCGCATTCCAGCCAACCGCTTTCGCAAGTGCATAATCTGTAGCTGTATCACACGCATGAAGCGTCACAACCATGTCAACCTGATCCACACCTTCATAATCCGCAATATCTCCAACAAGGAATGTCAACTTCTCATATCCATACTTCTTTGCCAGCTCATTACAATGCAGAATCACATCTGTCTTCAGATCTAATCCGATAATACGAATATCATATCCTTTTAACTCGTGTAAGTAATAATACATTGCAAATGTAAGATATGATTTTCCACATCCGAAGTCCAGAAGTGTAAGCTCTCTGTCCTTGTCAAGCTGCGGCAGAATGTCCTCAACAAACTCCAGGAAACGATTGATCTGACGGAACTTATCCATCTTCGTCCGCACAATCTTTCCATCCTGTGTCATAACTCCAAGATCCTGAAGAAACGGAACTGCAATCCCTTCCTCCAGAATATATTTTTTCTTCCTGTTATGAGACAGATCCGCAGCTTTTGCCTGCACCTTCTTGCGCTTTCTCTTAATCGTTGCTTTCCCTTTCTTACTGATCAATACCGTGATATCCTCACTCACCGTCTCAACCTGAACCTGACGAAACTCTTCCAACAATTTCGCAAGCTCATCCTTCGTCTCTTCTACCGTCAGATTCTTATGAAATGCCTGCGTCTTTGTGAAAGACTCTAACTGAAATAAAAGCTCCCCCTTCTGTTCCGTCGGTCGAAGCTTTGCCTTAACTATATTATCCTTTACTCGCGGGTTACTAAACACCGCACGAATAAACTCTCTATTCAAAATCCCAGCTAAAAACTGTATGATTTCTTCCATATAAATGACCTCTTTTTCTTCTATAATAAAGTAGAATCTCGAAAGACTCTTCTTACTATTTTGCAGAATAAAAAGGGAGATGTCAAGGGATATAGGGGACGAAATAAAGATTTATCGTAGGGATTCTTTTTCGAGTACGGACGAAAACTGAAAATATTATTTTAGAAAGTCGCTTGTTAGAAGAATGGTACA
>OMCD01001954.1_pt1 | contig 10936 bp, 9 predicted proteins | sample 1674171 | NCBI WGS metagenome assembly OMCD01 (sample SAMEA103958149, study PRJEB25191) | human gut metagenome | biome: human-associated habitat [ENVO:00009003]; feature: intestine environment [ENVO:2100002]; material: feces | place: Germany | collected 2013/2015
ACGAGCGCCTACAACCGCGACGGCGACGAGATCTACACCGTTATTTTGAACTCCACCACCACCGATCAGCGCTTTACCGATACCGCCACCCTTGCCAATTGGTACTACGGTCACAAGGTGACGGTCGCAATCGCCAACACGCAGGAAAAGACCGCCAACGGCAACCCGCTTATGGCACGCATTAGCCAGACAGATTGGACGGACAAGACGATCGACGCCACGCTCGCCGACCCCGCCGCACAGACAACGGTGTTCTCACTCGCCGGCAAAGTGACCGAAAAAGTTAGCTACGATGACCTTTCGGGCACGGTGCATGTTGGCGACAAGGTAGGCAGCGTTACGCTCAAGCAGGACGGCACCAAGGTCGCCGTCATGGACCTAGTTGCCGACGAGGAAGGCACAGGGCCGAATCCCATTGAATGGCTCCTTGTGAAGCTCGACCGCCTGGGCCGCCGCATCGACAACCGCCCACTTGCGGCAGAGAGCGAGACCGTCGCCAAGGCTCCTGAGATGTAGAGTGCAAGAATAATCAGCCCACTGAAAGGAGGCGTCCGAAAGGATGCCTCCTTTTTTGAGGGTTCGAATCCCCAGTCGCCTTTCTCCGCACAAAAAAAGGGCCCCAAATGGGACCCTTCTTCAAATTCGTACTGGCGGAGAGCTGGGGATTCGAACCCCAGATGCCCTTTTGGGGCATACTCGCTTAGCAGGCGAGCACCTTCGGCCTCTCGGTCAGCTCTCCGTAACAGCCGTTTTATAGTAACCAAACAGTCGAAGATGGGCAAGGGGAATTTTGGAGCGATTCCAATTTGCCAGTAGACGTCTCAGTCAATCATCTCAATCTGTAACAGTTACAGGCCGAATCTTCGTCCAGATGTGGCAGATTTAGACAAACAGTCAGCGCCATCCGCAAATGTCTCAATCTGAAACACCTGCATACCGTAATCCCCTCTAGATGTTACAGATTGAGACAAAGATACGGGGGTAACCCCAGCGGCGGCGTCGATGCCTCCAGTCTTTATTAGTCCGCTCGAACGGTCTCCAACAGATAATCGCGCATGTACGGAATTGCAAACGAAACATAGCCGTAGCCAGCAGGCTCAATCAGCCCCGTATCGATCAGACGTTTGCGATACGACCCGACTTTATTCGCCGGCAATCCCATCTTTTTGGCAATATCGCCGTTCGCGATCTCTTCGCCTTCGCATTGTGCCATCGCCGCGAGATATTGAAACTGCCGCTCCGACACCCTGCGCAGCGCTGGGGCAATCACCATAGCATTAAAGCTATCAAGAGCCGCCTGGATACCCTTACGAGCCGCCTCTTCGCTCACGCTCTCCGCCCCACTGCGCGCAGCAACCTGCCAAGCGTAATATCCGACCAGCTGGACCATAAAGGGATAGCCTGCCGAAGCTTTTGTTAATAGCTCAGCGGCACCTTTGTCGAGCTCCTTGCCCGCTCGTCTCATCGTATCCTCAAACGATCCGCCAACTTCAAAATCGGAAAGCCGAGTAAGTTCAACATGTTTGGCTCGCTGAAGGAACGTCAACGTATCATCCACCACCACGCCATCTACCGATGTCGGCAGCCCGGCGAAAGCGAAAGCGACATTCGCTCCTTGGCGGATCAAGAGCTGCATCTCATTGCCTAGCTCGCGCATTTCCTCAGTTGAGGCATCCTGGATCTCGTCGAGCGTAATGAGCAGACCACCGCGCTTCGCAGCATCGTACATCGCCTCGCCCAGATGAGAGGCCGACTTCGACATCTCCATGGAGCCAAGGCTGACCCCTAAAATCGATGGGGAAATCGAGATTGATTCAAGACGAACGTTTCGCTGCAGAGCCTCGAGGATTCTATTGCAAAAACCAGCATTGGAGGCAACGTCAACGACCTCGAATCCTTTTTTGCGTGCAAGGTCACCCAATGCATTAAGGAGCACCGTTTTACCTGTGCCTCGGACGCCCGAGATGCGCATGAGTCGATCGGGGGCACCAGGACCATTCTCAAGAGCCTCGGCAAAGTCATCCAAAACAGTGTCCCGTCCGATAAGCTCAGGCGGATTCATGCCCGCCGTTGGCTTAAAGGGGTTAACAGCTTTCGTCATTCTGCCCTCCTCTGCTAGTTTTAACAACTTTAACAAAGTTTAGCAACTTTAGCAGAGTTTAACAGTTTTAGCAGGCTCGGCGGCTTTATGCCTTACCGATCCTGCCGGGTCCTCCCGCCCGCGCCGATACAAATAGCGCGGTGCGGCCCCTCTATATCGCCCCTACCCCAGCGAACGGTTGAGGGAGCCGAGCTCGTCGTTGCCCATGGTGCGCCACATTTGGAAGATGCAACCGCGTGCCAGGAAAAAGAAGCCGTTGTCGACCAGTTGAACAGCGGCATCTGCCAGCTGATTCGTTACGGCGGACACTGGCGGCAGCTCGAGTCCAGCCTTGCGGATGGTCTCGACCGCTTCCTCGAACGTCGGAGGCTCGCTGACGCCCATCTTGTTCATAAGGCCCTGCATTTCTTCCAGCGCGCTACTGCCCGACTCCTCGCCGCGCGGCACCAGACGGTAACAAGCCAGCGCCAGGTCGAGCTGATCGCAATTCCAATAGGCAAACGCCAAGCGATAGAACAGGTAGCCGATTGCAGAACGATCGCTGGCAATACGTAGGCCGTGGCGCGCCACCTCGATAATCTCGTCAAAGCGCTCCAGACGCGCAAGCACGTTGATGAGCGCAAAGTGCGATTGCATGGACGAGCGCGCCAGATCGTAAAGATGGCGCACCTCGGGCAGCGCTCGTTCAAAGTCCTCTTGCTCGGCGTAAAAGCTGCAGATCTCGTGCTGGGCAAAGTACAGCGCATCGGGCGCACGAAGGATTCGCACAGAGCGGTCTTCTTCCAACACCGGTAGCACCATGCGCACCAGCTGGTTATCGCAAAACTGCGTTTGAACCGGACCTGTCGCCAAAAGCTCGGCGACGGCGCACTTAGCCTCCAACTCCTCGACAAGACGAGAAAAGCCTTCAAAAGCACCTGTACGGTCGACTTTTGCCTGCTCGCGCAATTCAACAACACGGGCCACGTATGGGTCGTCGTCCTCTTCCATGACCTCCAACTCGTCAGCCGTATCGGCAAGCAGCAGATCGCGCAGCGCCGGCGGCAGCGTGCGATGGTCATCACGCGGACGAGCATGAACCTCCGCAGGCTCAATCGTCTCCGGAGCGGTTGACTCATACGCCTCAAGTACACGCTTGCACGGCATATCGTCCATGTCCATGCTCTCAAGATCCTTGGCGACAGGCACGCAATCGGCCAGATAGGCCGCGCGCCCAAAGAAATACGTTGCAACAACGCGCTCGCCCTGCTCACTGTCGGGAGCAGCAATCTGCACATAGCAGCGCGTGATGCAGGCGCCCGCGGCAAAGCAAGCCGCCGCAAGCGTGAGTGCCACACGTGCATCGTGCTCCGCGGCCCAGATCGCGCGCGTGTCCTCGTCCAGCTCGCGCCAGGCGTCATCCTGAGCGTCGTATTCACGTTGCGGCATGGCATCAACGACAGACTGCCCAAACCGAACGAGCATAATCCCCTCGGCAACGTTTACTCGATAGGTATAGTCGAGCCGCGTGACCACGTTGAGCGCCTCAACGATTCGCGCAAAACGGGTGCGCACGTCCCACTCGCCGCCCGGCTGGCAAGCCACCGTACCCGGTTTGCCCCACGGGTTATCGCTCGAGGCCGTATCGAGCAGTCGGGGAACATCGTTGGTCGTCTTGGCGATATGCCACGAATCAAAGAGCGCGCAGCCCTCAAGGCTCGGCGAGGATGCCGCAGGGACCAATCCGGCCCCGATGCGCTCAAGGATGCCGGAGAGGCGGTTGAGACGGCACTCGATGGCAAGCAGCATGTCAATCTCGTCCTGGTCCAGCAGGCTACGATCAAAATTGAGATAAAACAGCTTTGACCGGTCGATGCGCGCCAGGCTCATTTCGGACTTGGCGGCAATGGTGCGCAGACGGGGCAAGTCAATTTCGCTCATAAGGGTGGCGGCATAGCGCTCGATACCGCTCGGATTCTCGGCATGGTCAACGCGGTAAAGCAGCGTCTCGATAGCATCGGGGAGCGGTGACGTGTTAAAGCCCAAAAACACCTCGACCGGCTCGGGCAACTTTACGAGCTTGATCTTGTCGACAACGTTTTGCATGTCCGCATCGAGACCGTCGACGCCCGCCGTGTTCGCAATAGCGCTTTCGGAGTTGGCGAATATCACGTAGCGCAGGAACATCGATGCCATGAACTCGCCGTAAGGAAGGGAGCGGGCCGAATTCCATGTCTCGTGATCGGACTGCTCGCGCATGGGGCCTTCGGGAGAGCCGACGGTTCGCGCGCACGCGCGCATTGCACCGCTGGCTTCCCTTACCATAATCTCACCAATACTGGAATCCGACTCGTCAAGAACCAGTTCCATGTCGGGATCGTTGGACAGCGATACTTCGTTAACGGGACGGTCCACCTTATAGACCTCACCCGAAACGCTCACGTAGCCCAAAAGCGACACATGGCTTTTGCCGACGAATTCGACGGCATAGCATGATTCATGCGGGTCCTCGCCAAAGAGTTTCCAGACCACGCCATATGAGCGTCCCGCAGGCTGCTCGGGCATCACCGGAAAGCGCTTCTTGGGATCGAGAAACCTGAGCTTGTATGTCGGACGCTCTGCCACGAAGTATCACCCTGATCGGTCGTTGAGAGAAGGAGTGATCGCGGATGGGCCGCGACACCTACTCGGAATCTTACACGAGTCGACAGGAAATAGTCCGCTTTACGCCCGCGCCTCGACCGAGGTTCGAATCCATGCAGTGTTTACGTAAAAGAAAAGCCCCCGTTGCCGGAGGCTTTCAATTTCGGTTGGTGCGGCGTATAGGATTCCGCGCATCCGCTGCGCGGATCCGCACCGGCTTCGCCCGCCTGCCGGCGTGCTCGCCCGCTCGCTACGGACGCTCCGCGTCCGCTTCACGCTCGCGCCTCGACCGAGGTTCGAATCCATGCAGTGCTTACGTAAAAGAAAAGCCCCCGTTGCCGGGAGCTTTAATCTCAAATGGTGCGGCGTATAGGATTCGAACCTATGACGTTCTGATTCGTAGTCAGACCCTCTATCCAGCTGAGGTAACGCCGCAGCGCAAGACATATAAAACCACTTTAGCTTATTGGAGTCAAGCATAATCTCAAACTTTTTTGTGGAACGCAGTTTTGTCATGCTGCTCCGCATATACCGCCGTTCCCCGTACGATCGATTGGCTTTTCGATCACGTCAAACTTGGCATCAAGTTCCCTCAGGAGCGATCTCACCCGCTGGGCACAGTCATAATCGGCAAACGAGATGCTCAGCATGCGCGCGACCTGGTTGGAAGTCCCAACTCCATAGAAGTGCTCCAGCGCCACAAGCCCCTCGTGCGTCACAAAGGTCTCGACCACATGCGGCGACTCCTCAAAGCACCATTGTGTCAACGGACCCTCACTCGTCTGCCGAACCACCAGGCCGCCCATGCCAGACGGCTCACACGTTACAAGCAGGTACTCCCCGCCCTCGTCGCTCTCAAACAAAACCACCCGATCATCAAACAGCTCCATCGCGTCCCCTTTCTCTCGCTCTTATTTAGCAAAAGCATAGCAGGTAGATGGCTGTATACAGAACAGTTGTTCGTGTGTTTTCTATTGAGCTGTCCGCACAGCATGGTATGGACCTGCGCACGAAATAGGGCGCCCCCGAAGGAGCGCCCTTGCATATCCCCTATGCAGCCAACTTACGCGACCGGCTCGATCTTCTCGAGACCACCCATGTAAGGACGCAGAACCTCGGGGATCGTGATGGTACCGTCGGCGTTCTGGTAGTTCTCCAGAATGGCGGCCATGGTGCGGCCGGCCGGCAGGCCGGAACCGTTGAGAGTGTGCAGGTAGCGCGAACCCTTGAAGTTCTCGGGGTCGCGATACTTGATGTTGGCGCGGCGAGCCTGGAAGTCACCGCAGTTGGAGCAGGAGCTGATCTCCTTGTAGGCGTTGTAGCTCGGCAGCCAGACCTCGACGTCGTAGGTCTGACGGGCAGAGAAGCCCAAGTCGCCGGTGCACAGGCTAATCACGCGATACGGAAGGCCCAGCTGCTGCAGCAGGTACTCGGCCTCGGCGGTCATGCTCTCGAGCTCATCGTCGGACTCCTCCGGCTTAGCGAACTTGACCATCTCGACCTTGTCGAACTCGTGCTGACGGATGATGCCGCGGGTGTCGCGACCGGCGGAACCGGCCTCCTCACGGAAGCAGGGGGTGAAGGCGGTGTAGCGGCGCGGCAGGGTGTCGGCATCGAGGACCTCGCCGGCGTGCAGGTTGGTGAGCACGACCTCGGCGGTGGGGATCAGGAAGTTGTCACCCGAGACGTGATAGGCGTCGTCCTCGAACTTGGGCAGCTGACCCGTGCCGAACATGGTCTGACGCTTGACGACGATGGGCGGCCACCACTCCTTGAAGCCACGGCTGGTGTGCGTATCGAGGAAGAAGTTGATGAGGGCACGCTCCAGGCGGGCACCGGTGCCACCGAGAACGGTGAAACGGCTGCCGGAGAGCTTGTTGCCGCGCTCGAAGTCAAGAATGTCGAGGTCGGTGCCCAGATCCCAGTGCGGCTTAAAGTCGAAGTCGAACTCGCGCGGGGTGCCCCAGCGGCGACGCTCGATGTTCTCGTCCTCGTCCTTGCCGTACGGCGTGGCCTCGCAAGGAATGTTGGGCAGGTGAGCCATGAAGTCGTACTGCTCCTGCTCGAGGGCAGTACGACGCTCGGCCAGACCGTCAATCTTCTCGTTGACGGCGCGCACGGCCTCCTTGGCAGCCTCGGCCTCGTCCTTCTTGCCCTCCTTCATCAGGGCGCCGATCTTCTTGGACTCGGCATTACGCGTAGCCTGGAGCTCCTCGACCTCGGTGATGACGGCACGGCGCTCGTCGTCGAGCTCAAAGAACTTCTCGCGATCCCAAGACGTCTGGCGGTTAGCCATGGCGACATCGATGGCATCGGGATTCTCGCGAACAAACTTGATATCAAGCATTAGATCCTCCGGCGATATACATTCCATTTAGGTTGCAACCTTGTACATGTATGGGCAAGTATATACTTATGAGCGTTTACGACCCAACTCAACTACGCAAGAAGGCACCCAATGGACGCAGTTTTTTCCTTTTTGTTTGGCACCCGCACCGGTTTTGCCATCCTTTTCGCCGGCGGCATCCTGTTATTTGCGATTCTTGCCTTTGTAATGGAGAAGCGTACCCATAAGATGTACGTCGACCGCGGCCCCAAGTCCGAGGATGAGGAAGACAGCTTCTGGGACTAACCTGCCAAAAAGGGCCAGGTTTATTTTGGTCGGTTTTATCTGGGCAAACGCAAGCGCTCCGCAACCGGTAACGATCCGGTTGCGGGGCGCTTTTCGCACATACGACAAAACCGCAGGAAAAACCTGCCAAAATAAACCTGTCCCTAAATGGCAGGTTTTACTGGAGGGTTGCGTCGATTGCCTTGACCAGGGCGCTGCGCATGCCGGCGTCCTCGAGCGCAACGACGCCCTTGATGGTGGCACCACCGGGCGAGCATACGGCATCCTTCATCGCCGCAGGATGCTGGTCAGTTGCAAGCTGCAGCTTTGCCGTACCCAGCACCATCTGGCTCACAATGCGATAGGCATCGGCACGCGGGATACCGTGCTTGACCGCCGCATCGCCCAGGGCCTCGATTGCCATAGCGACAAATGCCGGAGCGCAACCACCCACCGTGCCGCCCACAAACAGTAGGCTCGTATCGAGCTCGACCACCGCACCGAGCTTGCCAAGCAGATCAAGCACCACTGCGCTCTGCTCATCACTAAGCGTGGAAGCCTTCTCGCAAGCGATGACGCCCTCGCCCACCGAAACCGGTGTGTTGGGCACCGTCGAGACATGCGCGACGCCCGGCAGGACCTGCTCCCACTTGGCACTGTCCCAGGTCCAGGCAACCGACAGAACGACCTTTTTGGCAAGAGCATCCTTGAGCGGGGCGAATACCTTCTCGATCATGTACGGTTTGACCGCAGCGACCACGATATCGGATGCGGCGACAACCTCGGCGGCATCGTGGCAGGCGACCATGCCGCGCGCCTCGCAGCGCTCAACCAGTGCGTCGTAGCGACCCGCGCAGGCGCACATGTCGCTCGCAGCTACACCGGCAGCGATCCAGCCATCGGCCATAGCGCTCGCCATATTGCCAAAACCGACAAATCCAATCTTCATATCTCATAGTCCTTTCAGACACATTCCTCAAAACGAAAGGTATTGTCCCACGCCATTGTTTCGTATTGCCGACCTATTTGTGATACGGCTCGCCACGACTGATCTTGCAGGCACGGTAAATCTGCTCTAGCAGCACCACGCGCGCCAGGTTATGCGGCAAGGTAATGCGTCCAAAGCTGAGCATCTCGTCGGCTCGTGCGCGTACCTCATCACTCACGCCGTCCGAACCGCCGATTACAAAGGCGATGTCGCTGCTGCCTCGCAGCATAAGATCGTCGAGCCTCGCCGAAAACTCCTCGCTCGAGCGCTCTTTGCCCTCAATGGCCAGCAGGATCACATGCGCTCGAGACGGCAGGGCAGCAAGAATCGCCGCCCCCTCCTTGTCGCGCGCGGCATCCACGCCGCCCGCCTTAGCCGGGTCGATATCGGCCACCTCGCGGATATCAACCTTGGCATAGGCGCCCAGGCGCTTGGTGTACTCGGCACACGCGTCCTTCCAAAAGCGCTCCTTGAGCTTACCGACGCAAACGACGGTGTATTTCACGCGCGTCTACTCCTTCGAATCGTTTTGAACTTTGCTGGCGGTCAGCATCTGCTCGAACATCGAGGCCGACTGCGAAAAGTCGCTCGGCAGCACGACCGTCGAGGTTTTACCCGTGCGAGCGAACTCCGTCATCATCTCGGACCACTGCGTAAACATGAACAGTTGGTTGGCCTCGTCATTGCCGACACCCGTCTCCTGGATGATCTCGAGCGAATCTTTGATACCCAGCGCGATGGCCTTGCGCTGGTTAGCGATGCCCTCGCCCGCCTTTTCCATTGCCTCAGCCTCGGCGGTCGCCTCGGTGACACGTTTGATGCGGTCAGCCTCGGCGAGCTCCTGCGCAGCAGCGCGCTTGCGCTGGGCGGCGTTGATGTCATTCATGGAGTTCTCAACCTCGGTCGGCAGTGCGATTTTGGTGATGAGCGTCGACACGAGGGTGAAGCCGTAGGCGGCCATCTGCTCGGAAACGGTAGCGTTGACATCCTTGGCGATGTCATCCTTCTTGGCAAAGACCTCATCGAGTGTGTAGACGGGGATCGAAGAGCGCAGGGCGTCGGTGATGAAGTCACGCATCTGGTCGACGGGCTCCTGCAGCATGTAGTAGCTCTTGTAGATACCCGAATCTGCCGGGCCGGCGCCCATGTCATAGCTCACGTGGTACTGAGCAGAGACCTCAAGGCCGATGGTCACGTTGTCCTGGGTCTTAACGTCGATGCCAAAACCGTTTTTCATGGTGCGTAGACTCACCGTGGCGGCTTTGCGGTCGATTACGGGCACCTTCATGTGGAAGCCCGCGTTGACGATGCGGTTAAACTTGCCCAGGCGCTCGATGATTACGGCATGCTGCTGTTCAACGACATAGCAGGCGTTGGGGAGCAGCAGCAGCAAAATGATGATGGGAAGCAGAAGACTCGTAAGGGCGGCAATGATTCCGGACAACAGCATGGTCTCTCCTCTGATAGGCACACGTTGGCACTAGGATACCCGTCCAAGGAGATCGTGCATATCAAAAAAGCTCCCATTGCTGGGAGCTCTTCCATTTAATGGTGCGGGCGAAAGGACGTCCGCGTATCCGCTTCGCGGATCCGCACCGGCTTCGGCCGCCTGCCGGCGTCCTCGCCAGCTCGCTAAAAACGCTCCGCGTTTTCTTTACGCTCGCTCCTTCACAGGTTCAAGTCCCTGCGATGGGCCCATAACAAAAAAGCTCCCATTACTGGGAGCTCTTTCATTTAATGGTGCGGGCGAAAGGACTTGAACCTTCATGGGGTTGCCCCCATACGGACCTGAACCGTACGCGTCTGCCAATTCCGCCACGCCCGCGTGCAGGAATTAGAATAACGGAGCGCCACCACGAACGCAAGAACTATTTTTGAAAAAGTTTGCAGGCATTCTCCCAAGCGGCTTGCGCGATTGTTTCGGCGTCCTCACCAGTGCGATCGACACGGTCGTTAACCAGCGCGTTTGCCGTAATGGAGATCATTGCGGGTTCGCATTCAAGACCGCGGATGGGCTCCGGAGCCATATACGGGCAATCCGTCTCGAACAAAATTCGATCGAGTGGGGTTGCCGCAAATGCCTCGCGCACGTCGTCGTTGCGCTTAAAGGTGGCCGCACCACCATAGGCGATATAGCAGCCCAGCTCCACAAAGCGCTCCATCGTGGCGCGGTCCTCGCCAAAACAGTGCAGCACACAACCGGCCTGGGGCACACCCACCTCGCGCAGTACGTTGTACGCATCAACGTGCGAGGTGCGCTCCCCATCCGAGTCCTCGTGCCGCAGGTGTAGCTCCACCGGCACATTGCGGCGCACGGCAACTTCGAGCTGACGTGCCATACAGTCAATCTGCACGCTATGGGGCGCCGGCGCGACGTCATCGTCGTAATCCATGTGGTAGTCCAGACCGATCTCGCCGATACCGGCGCACAAAGGGTCATCGAGTGCGGCAACGACCTGTGCGTGAACGTCGTCGGTATAGTCCGGCGCGCCATACGGATGCACACCGGCAAGATACTTGATCTGCGGGATATCCTGCATCGGCAGAATTTCGCGCACGAGCCAGTCGCTATAGTCCGTCACGCTGCGTTTGTCAGCGATGGGGTCGAACATCG
>OMCD01001961.1_pt1 | contig 10916 bp, 9 predicted proteins | sample 1674171 | NCBI WGS metagenome assembly OMCD01 (sample SAMEA103958149, study PRJEB25191) | human gut metagenome | biome: human-associated habitat [ENVO:00009003]; feature: intestine environment [ENVO:2100002]; material: feces | place: Germany | collected 2013/2015
GACCTACGCGGGCCAGCAGCTCGTCTGCACGGGCAGAGATGGCCTCTTTATCCTTCAGCTTCAGCAGGCTGGGGGCAAGTTCAAGGTTCTTTTTCACGGTCAGGTGGGGGAACAGGTTGAAGTGCTGGAACACCATGCCCATCTTCTGACGCACAGCGTCGATGTGCGTCTCGTCCACCTCCACCCCTTCGAACTTGATGGAGCCGGAGGAAGGGGTCTCCAGCCGGTTCAGGCAGCGCAGAAAGGTGGACTTGCCGCAGCCGGAAGGCCCGATCAGGCACACCACGTCGCCGCGGTAGATATCAAGGTCGATGCCCTTCAGCACGTCCAGCGTGGGGTCGGCCTTTTTTGCGCCGCGCTTTTTTACGCCGCCATAGGTCTTGGTCAGGCCGCGTACTTCCAAAATCTTATCGGTCACTTTGTGCCAGCCTCCTCTCAAACTTGCTCAGCAGCCATGTAAACAGCATAACAAGGATCAGGTAGATCAATGCAACGCCCAGCAGGGGGAACATGGCCTCATAGGTACGGTTCATAATGCCCTGTGCAGCATACAGCAGCTCCTTGCCGCCAATGGTGGTGATCAGGGAGGTATCCTTGAGCAGGACGATGAACTCGTTGCCCAGTGCAGGCAGCACCGCACGGATGGCCTGCGGAATGACAATGACCACCATGGTGGTCATGTAGTTCAGGCCCAGGCTGCGGCCGGCTTCCATCTGGCCGGGGTCCACCGCCATCAGGCCGCCGCGGATGATCTCCGAGACGTAAGCGCCCGAGTTGATGCCCAGTGCCAGCGCACCGACCATGGTAAAGTTGCGGCTGTTGGAAAAGATGACCATGCTCATAATGAGCAGCTGGACCATCATGGGGGTGCCGCGGATGATGGTGGTGTACACCTGACAGACGGCATTGAAGAAGCCCAGCACCGGGTTCCTGCGGCCGGGACGCTGCTGGTCGTGCGCAACACGCACCAGTGCCACCACACTGCCCAGCACCACACCCAGTGCCAGCGCAATGGCGGTGACCAGCAGCGTAGTGCCCACGCCCTGGATGTACTGCACCCAGCGGTCGTTCAGGATGAACGCCTGATAGAATTTGAAGAACATTTCCTGCCCGAAGTCCAGCTTCGTGCCGCTGTTGAGCAGCTCTTTCAGCAGTTCGTATTGTGCGGCCATTCGCATCCTCGCTTTCTAAAATTGTTAGAATTTTGTAACCTGTTCTTTCCAAAAAAGGGGAGGTGCCCCAGATGGGGCCGCCTCCCCGTGATACAAGGTACAGCTGAATTATTCAGCGGTGATGTACTTGTCCACGATGGACTGCAGGGTGCCGTCAGCCTTCAGCTCTTCCAGAGCGGCATTGACAGCATCCTCCAGAGCGGAGCCCTTTGCCAGACCGATGGCGTAATCCTCCTCGGCGTAGCTGGTGTCCAGAATGACCAGACCGGGGTTGGCGGCAACGAACTCCTTTGCAGGGGCATTGTCGATGACAACTGCATCGACCTGGCCATTGTTCAGAGCCTGCACAGCGGTCAGGCCGTCGTCGTATGCGACCACAGCGTCATCGCCGAAGTCATCAGAGCAGTAGATGTAGCCGGTGGTGCCGCGCTGGGTGCCGATCTTCTTGCCTGCCAGATCATCGGGAGAGGTGATATCAGAGCCCTCGGGAACGATGATGGACTGGATGCCGGTAGCGTAGCTGTCGGAGAAGTCCATCACAGCCTTGCGCTCGTCGGTCACGGTAACGCCAGCCATGACGATATCGGCCTTGCCCTGCTGCACGCTCAGCAGTGCTGCGTCGAAGTCCATATCATCGATCTGCAGCTCCAGGCCCAGCTTCTCAGCAATGGCCTTGGCGGTGTCGATGTCGATGCCCTCGAACTCACCGGCATCGGTGGTCATCTCGTACGGAGGGAAGGCAGCGTTGGTGGCCATGGTCAGCTTGCCAGCCTCAACGGTGGTCAGCTCAGCGGCAGCGCTGGTGGAAGCAGCCTCGGAAGAAGCTGCACTGCTTGCAGTGGAAGAAGCGGTGCTGGAGGCGGAACCGCCGCAGGCAGTCAGAGCCAGAGCGGCAGCGGTCAGACCAGCGGCAGCCAGAAAGCTGCGGCGATTGATCTTTTTCATATTCAAACACTCCTCTGTTGATTGTATAATTTTTCACTTTCCCGGCACGATGCGCTTCATCGTGTCATCAAGGAACAGAATTAGTATATGTTGTACAAATAAAAAAGTCAAGTGTTGTGCAAAAAATCGGAACAAATGAAACCCTTTTGAAAACATTTATACATACAGCAGCCCATTCTTAATGTATATATACATTTTGCTCCTGTGTTTCTGTCATTCCGTTGCATTCTGCTAGTGAATCTTCCCACAGGACTTAATCCCGGACATTGACACCTTTTCCTTCTAATTGGTATAATCAGGCTGGAAGCATGGTAAAAGCAGCCAAGCTCAAACCGCGCTGCCCCGCCGGGATGCGGGGAGAAAGGATCCTGCTATGAAAAATCGTATACTGAAAGCCCTGGCCTCCTTTGGTCTGTCCGTCTGTGTGCTGGCAGGCAGTTCTGTGGTCAGCATGGCCGAAGAGACCCCGGGCAAAACCGAGTGCAAGGAACACACCTGGAAGACCACGACAGAGTATAAGACTGAGTGTGTGGAGACCACCTTCCAGCATAAGCTCCCCGATGGCACCACCGAGACCCTTACACTTTGCCCCGAATGCGGCAAGGTAAAGAATAACACCCAGCTGACCAAGGTAAACGGTGTCTTCTCCAACTTTTCCAACCTGATTGTTCACACCGGGACTCTGAAAAACGGTGAGCAGGTAATGACAGCAGCATTCTACTATCCCACTGTTATTGAACGGGTCATCTGCGAAAAGTGCGGCACCGTAAAGAGCGAGGAGGTCACCCCCGCCCGTGTGATGACCCAGCCAGTCATTGCCAGCATCGAGGTACCCGCCAATACCGTTTCCGGCTACAGCCTGATGCAGATCAATGCCGACGGTACCGAAACACCGGTCAATGTTTCCTACAACACCGAGCTGAACAAAGCATATTTCCGTCTGGATGTCACCACCGGGGCCCAGCTGCTGCGGATGGTTCCCACCACCTGATTTTCCCGCATAACCAACGAGACCGCCCACCGGGCGGTCTCGTTTTTGTTTTATCGGCGTTTCTGTGGCAGGGGGATGCCCAGCACCAGGGCAATGCCCACGGCCAGCGCCACGGCGATCTTGAAGGTAGAGATGCCGTTTGCCAGCGCCAGCGCGTTGTCGCCCTGAATGAAGTAGTAGGCGCTGTAATAGATGCCCGCACCGGGCACCAGCGGAAAGATGCCGGTGAGCAGGAACACCGTCACCGGTGCTCTGAGGGTTATCGCAAGGATGCGGGCCAACAGCGTCAGCGGAATGACCGCCAGCAGCGAGGCTGCAAAGGCTTCCATCCCGAACAGCTCCGCGATCTCGTATACCAGCCACCCCACTGCGCCCACCAGCCCGCAGTAGGGCAGGGTGCGCCTGGGGCAGGCAAAGAGGATGGCAAAACTCAGGGTGCCCGCCCCGGCCAACAGGAACTGCAGGGCCAGACGGCCCAGCTGCTCCCCGGTGAAAAGAAGCTCCGTCATACCACGGCCACCCCCTTCAAAAAGGCATAGAGGCTCAGCACAAGGCCTGTGCCGATGGCGATGCTGGCCGCAATGAGCAGCGCGTCGATCATCCGGATGGTGCCGGACAGGTAATCGCCCTGCACAAAGTCCCGGATGCCCATGGTAAAGGCGATGCCGGGGGTCAGGATCATCAGAGTACCGATGATGGCGTGACTGGCTTCAGTGCCCAGCAGGCTGCAGCCCAGAATACAGCATAGGGTAATGAGGGCGGCAGTGGAGATGGTTCGGAACCCGCCCCCCACGCCGTGCCGCCCGCAGAACAGCAGGTAGGCGTTGGCCGCAACACCGGCCGCAGCGGCGGCAAGCCCGGCTTTCAGGACGCCGCCAAAAATCAGCGCAAAGCAGAACGCGCCGCCCATGCCCGCCGCAATCTGCACCCAGTCCTTCGGAAAAGGGATGCACCTGGCCTGAGCCAGCCGGGTCTCGGCCTCATCGATGGTGTCCACTTCCCCGGACGCGATCTGGCGGGAAAGCTGATTCACCGCCGCCACCCGCCCCAGGTGGGTGGTACGGGTGGGCACGTTGCGCACCTCGCTCATCTCCGCCGTGCCTGCGCTGGCAAAAATGCCGTTGGTCAGCACATAGACATGGAACTCCCGCAGGTGGAAGCTGGCCGCCATGATCTCCATGGTCTGCTCCACCCGGAACACCTCTGCCCCGTTCTCCAAAAGGGTCTGACCGGCCGCCATAATAAAATCCATGATGCGGCGGCGCTGTTCCCCGTCCGGATACAATCCCCTCTCTGCCATGCTGTGGTCTCCTTAAAATTGGCATAAAAAATGACCGCCTCAACGTTTCAGTGCCTGAGCGGTCATTTTTCTTGACGAATCTATTTGTAGTATAGTCAATCTCCGGCGGCTTGTCAAGCAGGCACGCCGTTTTTTTAGAACTTGAACAGGTTCACGATCCGCTGCCACAGGCGGGTGAAGAAGTTGCCTTCCTGCACATCGGCGGTGGTCTGGGCGGTAACATCCGCAGCGGCGACCGTCTCACCGGTCTTATAGACGAACTTCACGCTGCCGGAAGCATCCTCGGACTTACCGGCAAAGCTGGTGTAATCCTCCAGACGGCTGGTCATCTCGTCCAGCACGGTCTTCAGGCCGTGGATCTGCTCCTCGTCCAGAGCACCGGTCAGCTTGGAGATGCCCTCCTCATTGAACTGGTTCAGGCCATCGTTCAGCCGGACCGTGCCATCGCTGAGCTGGCCTGCGCCATCATTCAGGGTGGTCACGCCGTCATACAGGGTCTTGGTGCCATCGGCCAGCTGGGCGGCACCGTCCTTTGCGGAGTGGGCACCGTCAGCAGCGGTGGCAACACCGTTGGTGTACTGGTTGACACTGGACACGAAATACTGGATCTGCGCCAGGCTGTTCTTCAGGGCACGGACATCTGCGATATCCTGGCTGTTCTCAGCCTGATACTTCAGCTCGTCATGCACGGTCTGTTTTGCGCTGGCAGTGCTCAGGTCAAGCATGGCGCTGAACATGGAGGGGTCGTAGCTCTGCATCAGCCGCAGAGCAGCTTCCAGGTCGTGGTTGGTCTTGGTTGCGGAGAGATACAGGGCAATGTCCAGCTGGCTGTCCTTGAAGCTGGGCTCCTGCTCCCAGACGGTGCGCACCATCTTCTTGCGGGCAGCGGCCAGTGTCTTTTCGTTCATGGTCAGCACTTCGTCAATAACGGAAGCGTAGTTGTCCCAGGTCATGGGGGTGTCGATCAGGCCGCCCTCCATCAGGGTGCTGTTGGCGGAGGCCAGAACACCATCGGCCACCTGCTGGGCACCAGCCTGCAGGGCAGCGTTATTGGAGCTCAGGGTATCCAGACCGGTGGTCAGCTGGCCCAGACCATCGTCCAGGGCAGAAGCACCGCTGTTCAGCTGAGAAGCGCCGTCCAGCAGGGCCAGGGTACCGTTGGCCAGCTGGGAAGCACCGTCCACCAGTTGGGCGGCACCATCCATCAGCTGGTTCATGGCATCGTTCAGCTGGCTGACGCCATCGGTCAGCTCGTTGAGGCTGCTCAGGTCAAAGGCATTGGTGCCCAACGCATCGGCGTTGGTGGCACAGGCCAGCATGACCTGCGGTGCGGTCAGGTTCTCAACATCGGCTTCCACAGTGACGCTGTCCTGCAGATAATCCTCCACAGTAGACAGGTCATCGGGCAGCAGACCGTCCAGAGAGTCCTTCACGCCGGGCAGGCAGACGAAAGCGGCCACGCTGCTCTTGGCGGCAGATTCCAGCATTCCGTGCTCGGCGCTCAGGTTGGTGGCATCCTGACCAAAGATCACGCCCACAGCAGTGATGAGCGGGGTGACAACGGTGCGCTCCTTGCCGTTGACGGTCACGGTGCCGGTCTCGTTGTTGGTCAGGTCGACGGTCACGGTCAGGTGGCCGCTCTTGCCGATCAGGTTCTCAAGGCTGTCGGTCACGCCGTCCAGCGTATAGGTGACATTTGCGGTGATGGGCAGGGCCTTGTCGGTATTGCCCTTATAGTACACGTCGGTGTCGTCGGTGTTCCAGACCAGCTTTTCGCCGTCCTGGGTGAACGCGGCATCGCTCTCGGTGTTCTGGATATCGGTCAGGGTGCTCTCATCGGTGACATTGGACAGGCCGGAAGCGCTGTACAGGTGCTCGCTGACGGTGGTGGACTTGATGGAGCCGTCGGCGTTCATCACGGCGTAGACGGTCTCATCCTTGGAATAATCGGCCTTGGCGGCTGCAAAGGCGGGCAGGGTCATGCCTGCGGCGAGAGTCAGCGCCAGCGCCGCACTGGCGAAACGAAGCGATTTTTTCATGGTAATTACTCCTTATCAGACTTCTTGGCGTTGGAAGATTCAGGGACCAGCCAGTGCATGGTGGTGTGGCGGATGACCCAGTCCAGCAGCATCAGGGCAGCGGGCAGAACGACCAGAATGACAGCCATACTGATCAGTGCGCCGCGGGAGATGAGCCGGCAGATGCTCTGCAGCAGCTCCATCTTACTGATGGCGGCCACGCCGACGGTTGCGGCAAAGAAGGTCAGGCCGCTGGTCAGGATGGACTGGCTGCAGTGCTCCAGCGACTGCTGGGCAGCTTCCTGCGGGGTGCGGCCATAGCTGCGTTCCTCGTGATAACGGGTGGTCATCAGGATGGAGTAGTCCACAGTCGCACCCAGCTGGATGGTGCCGATGACGATGCTGGCGATGAAGGGCAGCTGGGTACCGGTGAAGTACGGGATGCCCATATTGATGGAGATGGCGGCCTCGATGCTGGCAACCAGCAGCACAGGGATGGACAGGCTCCGGAAGGAGATCAGGATGATGGCAGCGACTGCCATGATCGACCAGACGTTGACGTTCTTGAAGTCCACGTCCGCAACCTCGATCAGATCCTTGGTCATGGCACCCTCGCCGGTGATGACGCCGTTGGGGTCAACCGCCTTGATAAGGTCGTTCATCTCGGTCAGCTGGTTGTTGATGGCATCGGTGCCGGTCTTATAGGAGCTGTTGGCCAGAATGAGCTTGTAGCCGCCGGACTGCAGGATCTCGGTCACGCTGTCGGGCAGCAGCTCGGTCTGGAAGCCCGGACCGGTGATGGAATCCAGGCTCACCACCTGGGTGATGCCGTCCACATCCTTGAGCTCATCGCAAAGGTCAGACACCTGCGTTGCGGTCAGGTCCTCATCCACCAGAATAAAGTGGGAGGTAGTCATGCCAAAGTCCTCGCCCAGCTTGTTGGTGCCAACGATGCCGGTCAGATCCTGGGGCAGCGAGTCGAACAGGGTGTAGTAGACCTCGGTCTTTTGCTGGGCCACCACAAAGGGCACCAGCAGCACAAGAAAGACGACCACGATGGGCATTGCGTGCTTGGAAACAAAGTAGCTGAGCTTGGTCAGCTTGGGCACGATGGTGCGGTGCTTGTACTTTTCGACCTGCTTATCAAAGGTCAGGATCAAAGCAGGCAGGATGACGATGGTGCAGATGACACCCAGCGCCACACCCTTTGCCATAACAACACCGATATCGCGGCCCAGCGTCAGGCGCATGGCGCACAGTGCCAGGAAGCCCGCAATGGTGGTCAGGGAGGAAGCGGTGATGGAGGTCATGGTCTTGCAGATGGCGGTCACCATGGCTTCCTCATTGGAGGAGCGGAGTTCCTTTTCCTCCTGATAACGGTGGAGCAGGAAGATGGAGAAGTCCATCGTCACGCCCAACTGCAGCACCGTGGAAAGCGCCTGGGTGATGTAGCTGATCTGACCCAGGAAGATGTTGGTGCCAAAGTTGTACGCAATGGGGAACAGCAGGCCCAGCATGAACAGTACGGGCGTAATGGTGCTCTCCAGCGAGAGGAACAGCACCAGCATACTGGCACCCACAGCGCACAGGATGTACAGCGGCATCTCTTCATTGATCAGCGCCTTGGTATCCTGCAAGATGACGCTCATGCCGCCAAAGTAACAGTCGTGCCGCAGCACCTGTTTGATCTGCTGGACGGCGTTCATCGTCTCGTCGCTGGCGCTGGACGCATCAAACCGGACGATGAGCATGGTGGAATCATTTTTACCGAACATGAACTGCTGGACATCCGCGGGCAGCATCTCGGTGGGGATGCTGGGGTCGATGACATCGCTGAGCCAGAAGGTCTGTGTGACACCGGGCACCGCATCAATGTCCTTCTTCATGGCGATCAGTTCATTGGTAGGCAGGCCTTCCACCGTGATCATACCGGTGGAGGCCAGATGGAAGTCGTCCTCAAGCGCTACCTCGCCGATCATGGAGTCGAGCTCCTGCGGCAGATAGGTCAGGACATCATAGTTGATGCGGGTAGCAACCGCGCCGATTGCGGAAGGGATCAACAGCAGGACCGCTACTGTTAAGATCAGCTTGCGCAGACGCACGATGCTCTGTGCGATCTTTTTCATGGGAACCCTCCATACGAAAGTTGATTGGATCTGCCCCAAAAATGACCCGTGGTCATTTCTGAGCAAGCACTATTATAACCAATCGACGCAAGGTGTCAAGATAAAAAATGACCAAAAGTCAGTTTTCTTATCACAAAGCAAAAATTGTATAGCTTGTCCGGGGGCTTTTGCTCTTGCGCTCTTCCCTTCTCCCTGCTAAAATATTGTTTACACGACAAAACAACGTCAGAAAAGAGGATACAGCAAGCTATGAGCACCGTGGAAGGAAAGAAACAGGAAAAGCGCCGCGCGCTTCTGGATGCAGCTTACGAGCTGTTTCTGGAACGGGGCACCTCCAAGACCAGCGTGGAGGATATCACCTCCCGCGCCAAGGTGGGCAAGGGCACATTCTACCTCTATTTTGCCGATAAGGGTTCGGTCACGCAGGCCCTGCTGGCCCGGGTGAGCTACCAGCTGCTGGACAACGCCTGTGCCGCCGCCGAGCAGCACGCCGCCGAGCTTACCAGCTTCCCCGACCAGATGATCTTTGTCATCGACCATATCATCGAAGCCCTGCGCGCGGACACCCTGATGCTCCGCTTCCTGGAGCGCAGCTTTGCCTGGCCCGGGCTGGATCAGATCGAAGCCAGCGGCGAGGCCGAGCCGCTGATGCGCAAGGTCCTCCAGATCGTGATGTGCAGCCCCGAGATGGCGGGCCGCACCGAGCGGGAGATCTACCAGCGCATCACCGCCCTGGGCAGCATGTGCATATCGGTGTGCTACACCTCTGTATTGGAGGGCAAACCCGACAACATCGACAACATGAAGCCCATCCTCTACGATATCATCCGCCGGGCGCTCTGAGCACCTCTCCCCTGCCAGCCCTCGCAAAGGGGCCTTTGCGCCAATCCTCCGGGGCAAAAAACGGAAAAGGCAGACTTTTTTCAAAAAAGCCCTTGCAATTGCGCGAAAAATGTGGTATCATACTCAAGTCGATACGACATCTGGATGGTTAGCTCAGCTGGTAGAGCATCTGCTTGACGTGCAGGAGGTCACAGGTTCGAGTCCTGTACCGTCCACCATACAGTTCGTACCCGAACCCGATTCTTTATGAAAAAGGGTTCGGGTACGTTTTTTTGTTTACAAGAGGTTCTGCGGAGGGAGTATGCAGAACGGTAAACAGGAACGAACAAAGGCAGGATACCACCATCACGGTGACACCCTGCCTTTTGTGTTACAAGGATATTCTGGAGGCGATTGCTACGTACGGAGCGCCTTAAGCCCCTGTGTTTGCTTCGGTCAGCACAAAGGTCAGCTCCGCTGTGGCGGCGCACTTGCCATCCACATAAGCAGACGCTTTCCCGATGCCCACCGGGCCGCGCTGTTCCACCAGCTCACAATGGAGCGTAAGGACATCTCCGGGGGTGACCTGTTTGCGGAAGCGGGCATTCTTGATGCCGCCGAAGAGGGCCAGCTTGCCTTTGTTTTCGGGAACGCTCAGCGCCGCCACGGCTCCGGTCTGGGCCAGTGCTTCCAGGATCAGCACCCCTGGCATGACCGGCTGGCCCGGGAAGTGACCGCAGAAGAATTCTTCATTGCGGGATACGCACTTGCGGCCAATGGCCCACTGACCCGGCTCGTAGTCCAGGATACGGTCCACGAGGGCAAAGGGGTAGCGGTGGGGCAGAAGGGCTGCGATCTGCTCACTGTTCAGGGTGTTTGCGTTCTCCCGCACGGTGCGCGGTTCTGCCATGGCTCAGCCCTCCCATCTGCGTAGGGCGATGCAGGCGTTGTGCCCGCCAAAGCCCAGACTGTTGCTCAGTGCGTAGGTCATGGCCTGTGCACGGCCTGCATTGGGCACATAGTCCAGATCGCATTCCGGGTCAGGCTGCTCGTAGTGGATGGTGGGCGGGGCAAACTGGTCTCGCAGGGCCAGTGCCGTGAACACGGCCTCGATGCCGCCCGCACCGCCCAGCAGGTGGCCGGTCATGCTCTTGGTGCTGACCACGGTCAGCTGCTTTGCGTGCTCACCGAACACGGCATGGATGGCAGCCGTCTCGCAGGCATCGTTCATGTGGGTGCCGGTGCCGTGGGCGTTGATGTGATCCACCTGCTCCGGGGCAATGCCTGCATCGGCCAGTGTCAGCTTCATGCAGTCGATGGCACCTGTGCCGCCGGGAGCCGGTGCGGTAAAGTGGTAAGCATCGCAGTTGGCACCATAGCCCACCACCTCGGCGTAGATATGCGCACCGCGTGCCCGGGCGTGCTCCAGCTCTTCCAGAACCAGCACACCGCTGCCCTCGCCCATCACGAAGCCGCCGCGGCGGGCATCAAAGGGCAGGCTGGCAGCATCCGGGTCGGTGGCGGTGGAAAGCGCCTTCATGC
>OMCD01001963.1_pt1 | contig 10907 bp, 7 predicted proteins | sample 1674171 | NCBI WGS metagenome assembly OMCD01 (sample SAMEA103958149, study PRJEB25191) | human gut metagenome | biome: human-associated habitat [ENVO:00009003]; feature: intestine environment [ENVO:2100002]; material: feces | place: Germany | collected 2013/2015
GACGACCGCCGCCAGTGGCGGAAACAGGGAGGAGCTGTTGGGGCAGCGGCCAGCAAGACGCAAGCGGAGCGCAGCGGATGCTGGGAGCCGCAACCCGGGTGCGAAGCACCACTGGCGTGCCGGGCAACTCTGCGCTGACCGCTGAAAGCTCAATATGGCGTAAAAAATAGTGCCCTGCTACAGAGGGCAGCAGCTTCTAGACAAGAGCACTTTGTCAAGCTGCTGTGAATCTCTGTAGCAGGGCACTACTGTTTCCGATAAAATCAAACTTTGCTCGTCCCGCGTGGGCCTGACCGGCCTGCCAAAGGCTCTCCCTCTGGGAGAGCTGGCGAGCGGAGCGAGACTGAGAGGGCAAGGATGCTACAGAAAAGCAAAAAGCACAGCGATAGCACCACTCTGACAAAAGCCAGTGCCTATCGCTGTGCAGATACTCTTGGGAAGTGAGCTTGCCCTCTCCGTCATTGCTTCGCAATGCCACCTCTCCCAAAGGGAGAGGCTTTCGAGCAGCGCTGACCCTATAAAATGCATAACCCTCCTTCCCATCGGGCATACTGCCCAAAGGAAGGAGGGTCTTTTTGTGCAGACCTTTTATAAAATCTGTCTCATCCTCATGATCGTCGGCGGCATCAACTGGGGTCTTGTGGGCCTGTTCCAGTTCGACTTCGTCGGCTGGCTGCTGGGCGGCAGCGCGTCCATCTGGTCGCGCATCGTGTTCACGCTGGTGGGTGTGGCCGCTGTCTGCGGCATCCCGGGCCTGTTCACGGACGAGACCGGGGAATAGAGACAAAAGAAAAAGGCTCTCATGCCGGCAGGAAATACGGCACGAGAGCCTTTTTGAAAACCTATAAAGAATCCCGCCCGGTCGTCTGCGGCAATCAAACCTACCCTTGCGGACAGGTGGGTGCTCTGTCTCCGGTTTCGCGCTTCCTCATCGAGCCTTCATGGTCGACCCATGACGGGGAGGTCTGCAATCCACCGACGAACTCCAAGCTCCCGTTGGATGATTAGTAGGATCATATAAACCGCAACAAATCGCGCCGGGCAGGAAGTCTTTGCTGAAAGATCACTCGATCTCGAACTGGTCGCTCAGACGCTTCTCGAACAGCTTGCTGACTTCCAGCAGGGTCTCATCGTCCTCGACCACGTCGAGATACTCGCCCTCGTCGTCCTCGCCGACGCTCAGGATGACCAGCTGGGCGTCCTCGTCCAGGTCTTCCTCATTCTCGGCGTATTCGACAACGGCCAGGTAATGCACGCCCTTATGGTCCAGAGCGTCGATCACTTCAAACGTGACCTCATTGCCGTCCTCGTCCTCGAGGGTCATCAGGTCGGGCTGATATTCCTCTTCGGTCTCAGCGGCGGACTTGTTCATATCTTCTGCCATAAGTCACGTTCTCCTGTCAAATATCTAAAAAATGGGATAACTGTCACACCCTGCCCGCTCTGCTCCCTCTGAGCTGTGGGTTCCGGGTACGCCTATAGTGTAGCGTTTTTTTGCCCGCTCGTCAAGATGTTTTTCGCATAGAAATCCAATAACAAATTTTCACGCTTTTCCCTCTCGCTTCCCGGGCCGGAATGTGATATACTATAGCGATAGCTTTTGAAAAGCCATCTTTGCTATAATATATGGACAGGGAGGCCCGATCATGAGAGCCTTGAAAAAAATAATGGCGGCACTGGCCCTGACGGCAGTTCTGGCCGGGTGCAGTGCGGACAATATCCTCTCCAGCATCCAGGGCGGGAAGGCCGACACGGTGCAGACGGTCAGCCGCCCGGCTGTGGAGTCGGCAGAGCTGCAGTTCACCCACCCGGCGGCGGGGGACACCATCGCGGTGTTCGATACCTCGGCAGGCGTGTTCAAAGCAGTGCTCTTTTCCACCGAGGCCCCACAGGCCGTGCAGAACTTCACGACATTGGCTCAGCAGGGCTTTTACAACGGCCTGACCGTCACCCGGGTGGAGAAGGACTTCGTGGTGGAGGCCGGGCAGGGCGCGGACGGCAGAGGCACCACCATCTGGAATGGGAACCGTTTCTCCGCCGAGACCACCGATAAGCTCCACCACTATTCCGGCGCACTCTGTGCGGCAGCGGACGCCTCCGGCGACTGCGCCAGCGTCTTTTATGTCATGGAGACCCTGCCGGGCAGCAGTTCGGTGACGCAGGAGCTCATCGACCAGATGAACGCCGCCGGCTGGCGGGCCGACGTGGTGAGCGCCTACCAGACGGCGGGCGGCGCACCCTACCTCGACTACACCGACACCGTCTTCGGGCAGGTGTACGAAGGGATGGAAGTCGTGGACACCATCGCCCAGACCGGCGTGGACGAAAATCAGCGCCCGACGGAGGCTGTCACCATCAACAGCGTGAGCATCACGAAATTTGAATAAGAAGCTGCTTTTCCGCCCTCCGGGCGGTGGGACGGCTGCAAAAAAATCACCCGCCAACTGGCGGGTGATCTGCGTTTATAAGGGAAAAGGGACAGGTTAGGTCTTCTTTACCTGTAGAGTGATGGCGATGTAGGTCTTCCCCTGATAGGTTTCGGCTGCTACGCCTACCTTGGCCCAGTTGCTGGAAAGATTGAACTTCAGGTTAGAAGCCTCATTGTTCTCGGTGATGTAACCAATGAGTTTTTCCAAGGTAGTGTCCTTATAATCGTATTGGGCGATGAGGGTCAGGGTCGAAGTTTTTTCATCGTACTTTACTTCGTGGTAGCCTGTGCATCCTCTAAAGTTGCCCTTCAGTTTGGCGTCCAGATTGGCTGCGGCAACTTCCCGCATATCAGGGTCATTGCTCAGGGCCACGGCGCGGTCGTTGGCGCGGCCTTTGTTGATGGCATGCATCACCTTGGCTTCGGCTTCGGCTTGGGCCTTCGGGCCGGAAGAACCGCCGCCACCGCTGCAGGCGGTCAGGAGCAGAAGGGTCAGTGCACCGGCCAGAAGCAGGGCAGTCAGCTTTCTCAGTTTTGTCATGTGGGTCGCCTCCAATCGTTTTTGTTTTGGTGAGTCCAGTTGTTTTTTCTCATGAAGAAGCGTCATCTCCGGCCATCTGGTCAGGGGGTTCTTCTACCCTCATTTTATCGGAGAAGAGCCGGTGCTGTCAAGCCGGAAAACTATACAAATTCGGCTCAGGAAAATTGTGAAAACAAACCGGAAAACGACGATTTTCTGTGGACTTTGCAACAAACTGTCCGGACTTCGCAAAGAAACTTTGCCACAGGGGCGGCAGGGGCGTTCAGACCTCCCCCGGGTGCGCCTTCCGCCACTGGATGTAGTCGTCCAGGATGACCGTCGCACTTACCGAGTCGAGGATGTTTTTCCGCTTTGCGCCGAAGGTGCCGCTCTCGTCGAGGAGGTCAGCAGCGGCGCAGGTGGTCTGGCGCTCGTCCCACATCCGGACGGGCAGGCCGCTCCAGATCTCAACGGTTTTGGCCAGCTTGCGGCTCTTGCGGGCGCGCTCGCCCTCGGTGCCGTCCATGTTCAGCGGCAGGCCGATGACGATGAGCTCGGCTTCGATCTCCTTTGCCACCTCGCAGACCCTGGCGGCGACTTTGTCCCGGGCCTTGACGGTGATCTGAGGCGTGATGGGGGAAGTCAGGAACTCGGTGCGGTCGCAGGTGGCGAGGCCGGTGCGGCTGTCGCCGTAATCTACTGCTAAAATTTTCATGCAGGTGTCCTCTTTCTGAGATGATTTTTTCTTCATTGTACCACAGAATAGATGTCGCTGCAATTTTGTGGTACAATGATAGAAAAATGAGGGCAGGCCGCCCACGATAGAAAACTGACCCAACGGAGAGATTCACCATGTTAAAACTACTTTTAGGCGGCTCCGGCAGCGGAAAGACCACCCTGCTGTACCAGCGCATCCGGGCGCGGGCCGAGGCGGGGGAGAAGAGCATCCTGCTGGTGCCGGAGCAGTTCACCTCGTCCACCGAGGGCCGCATCCACCGGGAGATGGGCGACGCGCTGAGCGGACTGGTGGAGAGCTTTTCCTTCACCAGCCTCGCCGAGCATATCCTGTCGGCGGAGGGCGGCTCTGCCGTCCAGACCCTCAGCGACGCGGGCCGGGCCGTGCTGGTGCGCCGTGCCCTCGAGGAACTGCAGGACAACGTCCATTACTATTACCGCCACCGCCGCTCGGCCGCCTTCTGCCAGATGGCCGCCGAGACCATCGACGAGCTCAAGAGCGCGGGTCTCTCGGGCCGGCAGCTCTATGAGCTGGCGCAGGACTGCGGCACCGACAGCGCCAAACTCAGCGAACTGGCCCTCATCTTTCAGGGCTACGAGACCCTGCTGGCCGGGACAGGAATGGACCCCTCCGACCGGCTGGAGCTGGCCGCATCCCGCCTCGAGGCCGCGCTGGCCCGGGGCGAACTGCCGGAGTTCCTGCGAGACAGGGCCGTCTTTATCGACGAGTTCGACACCTTCAACGCCCCGAAAAAGCGGCTGATGGGCGCTCTGCTGGCCTCGCTGCCCACCGTGACGGTGGCCCTCTGCGACGACGGCACCCCGCTCGTGCCGGGGGACATGAGCCTTTTCTCCGGCGCGAAGCAGGTGGCGGCGCAGCTGCGCCAGCTGGCCCGCCGGAACGGCACTGCGGTGGCCGTGCCGGAACTGCTGCGCCGGGACGTGCGCCACGCCGACGCCCCCGGCCTTGCCGCAGCGGCTCAGCTGCTGGCCGCAGGCCGGTGTGATCCGCCTCCGGCCTGCCCGGAGATAAAGCTTTTCGCCGCCCCCAGCCGGGAGGAAGAAGCCCGCGCCGCCGCTGCCGCCATCCGCCGCCTCATGCGGCAGGGCATCCGCTGCGGGAAGGTGGCGGTGGTCTGCCGCGACATCTCGAAATACCGCGCCGCCGTGAAGTACGAGTTCCGGATGGCGGACATCCCCCTCTACTGCGACGAGCCGACGACGCCCGAGTTCAGCGCCCCGGCCACGGCGGTGCGGTGTCTGCTGGCCATTGCCCGGGGTGTGGAGCTGACGGAACAGCTCACCACGCTGGCCAAGACCGGCCTCTGCGCCCTCACCGAGGAAGAGGTCTGCGCCCTTGAGAACTACGCCTACACCTGGTCGCCCAACGCGGCGGCGTGGCGTGCGCCCTTCGAGAAGAACCCCCGGGGCTTCGGCGATGTGGAGCCCACCGACGAGGACAGAGAAAACCTTGCCCGGGCCGAAAAGGCCCGCGCCCTTCTCGTCACCGCCGCTGACGGCCTGCGCGCGAAGCTCCGCTCTGCCAACGCCGAGCAGATGAGCCGCGCCCTCTACTTCTGCCTGAAGGAGCTGGGCGCGGAGGACGCTCAGGCCGCGCAGGTGGAGGCCATCCGGGCCGAGCGGGGCATCCCCGCCGCCGAGGAAGCCGCCCGGGAGTGGAACGTGGTCATGGGCCTGCTGGATGAGATGGCGAGCCTGCTGGGCGGCCAGAGCGTCACCATCCCCGAGTACGAAGAGCTGTTCGGGCTGCTGCTGCGCTCGTCCGACCTCGGCCACATCCCCCAGACGCTGGACGCCGTGGTGCTGGCCAGCGCAGGCAAGATGCGCCTTGACGCACCGGACTATGTCTTTGTGCTGGGCCTCTCCGAGGGCGAATTCCCCGCCGCGCCCGGCGAGACGGGCCTGCTGACCCACGCCGACCGCGACGCCCTGATGGCGCAGGAGATCGAGCTTCCGGACTGCTTTGAGAACCGGGTGGTCCGCGAGCAGGTCTGCTTTTATAAAGCCCTCACCGCCCCGGCCAGAGGCCTCTGGCTCAGCTGGCCGAAGGGGCAGGGCCAGACCCTCTGCGCCGCCCTCGAGCCCATCGTGGACGTGCTGAGACCGGGTGCGCCGGAACTCGACCTGACCGACCTTGCCGCCACTGCCGCCGACGGCCTCGACGTGCTGGGCGGCGGCTGGCCCCTGACGGAGACCGAACGCGCCAGCCTCACCGAGGCCCTTCATGCCCCCGGCGGGGCAGAACCCGAGGGCCTCGCCCTCCTGCGCCGGATGGCGGGCCGCAGCCCCCGTCAGGTCAGCGACCTCGAAGCGCTGGAAACGCTGCTGGGCCGGCGGCTCCGCATCTCGCCCAGTCAGCTCGAAAAATACTACACCTGCCGGTACAGTTATTTTTTGCAGTACGTGCTGGGTCTGCGCCCCCGGAAGCGGGCCGAGCTCTCCGCCGACCAGAGCGGCACCCTCATGCACTGGGTGCTCCAGATGGCCCTCGACCCCCACCCCGGCCCTGACAACCCCTGCGCTGGCTTACAGCCCTTCCTCGACCTCGACGACGAGGCCATGGCGGCGCTGGCCGGGCTTCTCGTAGATGAGTACGCAAAGCGCTACCTCCCCGAGGATACGGCCCGCTTCGCCTATCTGCTCTCCCGCCTCAAAAAGAGCATGACGGGCCTGCTGTGCTACCTGCGGGACGAGCAGCGCCAGTCCAGCTTCAAACCGGTGGCCTGTGAGCTGAAGATCGGCTCCGGCGAGGACGCCGTGCGGGGCCAGACCTACCGCCTCTCCGATGGCCGGACGGTGCAGCTCATCGGCACCGTGGACCGCGCCGACGAATGGATCGAGGACGACGGCACCCGCTGGGTGCGGGTGGTGGACTATAAGACCGGCACGAAAAAGCTCGACCTGCGGGAAGTCTACTGCGGCCTCGACTGTCAGATGCTGCTCTACCTGTTCAGCCTGACCCGGGACGCCGACGGACGATTCACCGGGGCAGAGCCTGCGGGTGTGCTGTATCTGCTGGCCGACCCGGCCCCCGAGACGACCACCCGGGGCAAGGCCGCCCGGAGCATGGAATACAAGCTGGACGGCCTCGTCCGGGACGAGCAGAAGGTCTTTGACGCCATGGACGCCGAGGAGACGGGGCGGTATCTGCCCTTCAGCTTCCGGGGCGGTGTACCCAGCCCCTACCAGAAAGAGAAACGCGCCGACAAGGCCAAGCTCTCCCGCATCCAGCTCCATCTGGACGACCTCGTGACCCGGATGGGCGAACAGCTCTACAGCGGCTGCATCGCCGCCGAGCCGCTGGTCACGGGCCGCAGCCCCTGCCGGTGGTGCGACTACGGCTTCATCTGCTGCCATGAGGACGGCATCGGAGAGCGGGCGCTGGACGCCCCTGCAAAGCCTTTTGAACCGCCAGAAAATTCAGATAAAAAGAAGGAGGAAGACCAGTGAGCGAGACAAAATGGACCCCGGCCCAGCGTGCCGCCATCGACGACCGGGGCGGTGCGCTGCTGGTGAGCGCCGCCGCCGGCAGCGGCAAGACCGCTGTCCTGACGGAGCGGGCCGTCCGGCTCATCACCGACCCGGAACATCCCGTGGACGCCGACCGGCTCCTCATCGTCACCTTCACCAACGCCGCCGCCGCAGAGCTCCGCGCCCGCATCGGGCAGGCGCTGCTCCGCCGCAGTCAGGCAGAGCCGGGCAACACGGCCCTCCGCCGCCAGCGGATGCTGCTGCAGAGAGCCCCCATCTGCACCATCGACGCCTTCTGCCTCGACCTGCTCCACAAGCACTTTCAGGCGCTGGACATCCCGCCAGACTTCACCCCTGCCGACCCCGGCAGCGTGGAGATGCTGCGGAACGCGGCCCTCTCCGAGACGCTGGAAGCGGCCTATCAGGATGCGGACTTCTGCGCCTTTGCCGACCTCTACGGCAAGGGCCGCACCGACAAGGCGGCGGGGGAGGCGGTTTTGCAGGTCTATGACTTCCTCCGCGCCCTGCCGGACTACGATAAAAAGCTGGACGAGATGCTGGCCCCGTGGCAGGACGAGAACGGCTTTGCCCGCACCTGCTGGCATGATATTCTGATGCAGGAGGCCGCCCGCTCTGCCCGGGCTGCGAAGGAGCTGCTCTGCGCCGCGCTGAACGACTGCAAGGAGGACTTCGTGACTGCGCAGGCCGACGCCGAGGCCAGCAAAAAGACCCCTGCCGCCAAGGAAAAGGCCGTGGCGGCAGTGAACGAGAAGTTCGCCGAACCCCTCGAGCGGCTGGAAAACTCCGCCGCCCTGCTGGGCGAGGTGGAGCGTCTGGCCGGGGCGGGGGAATGGACGCCCCTCTACGACAGGCTGACGCCCTACGTCCTCGGCATGGAACAGGCCCCCGGCCTCAAAAATATGAAAAAGCGGCTCACCGGCGAGCACAAGGACGCCGTCAAGACCCGGGCTGACGAGGCCGCGAAGCTCTTTGAGAAGATCGAAGACCTCATCAGTTGCAGCCTCGACGAAGCCGAGCTTGACCGGAAAGCCGCCGAACCCTGCCTCCGCGCCCTCTTTGCCGCCGTGCGGGACTTTGACGCCCGCTTTGCGGCCCGGAAGCGGGAGAGGAGATTGCTGGAATTCAGCGACTTCGAGCATCTGGCCCTGCGGCTCCTGCGGGACGCCGACGGCCAGCCCACCGAGCTGTGTCAGGGCATCCGGCAGGGCTACGCCGCCGTCATGGTGGATGAGTATCAGGACACGAACGCCCTGCAGGACGCCCTTTACCGCTGTCTGGCCAGCCCGGCAGGGGATGATCTCTTCCTCGTGGGCGACTTAAAGCAGAGCATCTACCGCTTCCGTCAGGCGGACCCCAGCATCTTCCGGGAAAAGCTGGAGAGCTGGCCCCTCCTGCCCGGCGGCGAAGCCCGCCCCCGGCCCGAGGACGGCAGACCCGGCGAGAACGCCATGCTGGCGCTGGATGCCAACTTCCGCTCTGCCCCGCAGGTGGTGGCGGGCATCAACTTTATCTTCGAACAGCTCATGACGCCCGCTCTGGGCGACACGGCCTACGGCGACGGACAGCGCCTGGTCTGCGGCGCACCCGGCGCATACGAGGGCAGTGTGGAGGCCCACTTCCTGCCCGACGATGCCGCCGAGACGGACGCACAGTATATCGCCGGCCGCATCGAGGCGATGGTGGCCTCCGGCGAGCCGGTGCGGGACGGCGGCACCACCCGCCCGGTGCAGTACGAGGACTGCTGTGTTCTGCTGGCGGCGAGAGGCGACTTCCCGGCCTACGCCGAGGCCCTGACGGCCCGGGGCATCCCGGTCTACGCCGACGCCCGGGAGAACCTGCTGGACGCGCCCCACATCCGCCCCCTCATCGCCCTGCTGCGGGTCATCGACAACCCCGCGCAGGACATCTATCTCGCTGCCGCCATGCTGGGGCCGATGTTCGGCTTTACGGACGACGACCTCGTCCGTCTCCGGGCCGGGGCGCAGACACCCGATCAGCACACCCGCATCAGCCTCTACGGCGCAGTTTTACAGGCCGTCCAGAGCGGGGCGGAGGATGATTTCACCCGCCGGGTGCAGGCGTTCTACCAGCGTCTGACGGCCCTGCGCCGGATGGCCCGGAGCGTGCCGGTGGAGGAACTGCTGGAAGAAATTTTTGTTTCCACCGGCTACCTCGCCGCCCTCGGTGCCATGGAGAACGGCCAGCGCCGCCGGGAGGACGCGCGGCGGTTCGCCTCCTTCTGCGCCGGGGCGGGCGCGGGCGGCATCTCGGCCCTCGTCCGTGCCATCGATGCGGCCACGCTGGCGGGCTCCACCGGGCAGGAAACTACCCCCGGCGGGGCGCGGCCCGGCTGCGTCACCATCATGACCATCCACCGCTCCAAGGGCTTGCAGTTCCCGGTGGTGTTCGTGGCCGACACGGCCCGGCAGTTCAACGCTGCCGACACCCGCCAGCCCGTCCTGCTCCACCGCGTCTGGGGCGCGGGTCTCCGTCTCCGTCCCGAGGGCGGCGAGGGGGCCTATAAGACGGCGGCCTACACCGCCCTCTCCACGGTCCATGCCGCCGAGATGCGGAGCGAGCAGATGCGGCTTTTGTATGTGGCCCTCACCCGGGCGCAGGATAAGCTGATCCTGACGGTGCCGCTGGGCATCGGCCGGACGTCCAACCCCTTCGCCAAAGCTGCCGCCTTCCTCGCCGCCGGGGCGGGGGAGACCCTGAACGCTCAGGCGGGCAGCTTCGCCGACTGGCTGCGGGCGGCGCTCCTCGTCCACCCCAACGGCGGGCCTCTCCGCCGTCTGGCCGGGAACCTCGAGCTGCCCTTTGCGGACACCAGAAGCACCATCGCCCTCACAGTGCAGGCCGATGTCCTCCCGCCCGAGGAAGCCCCCGCCGAGGCGGAAGAGCCGACCCGGCCCGAGGCCGACCCGGCCCTTGTGGAGACGCTGCGGCAGGGCTTCGGCTGGCGGTATCCGGCGGCGGCGCTGGCGGACATCCCGGCCAAGGTCAGCGTGACCAGCCTCGTCCACGCTGCTGAGCAGACCACCCTCGAGCGCCCGGGCTTCCTCTCGAAGGACGGCCTCACCGCCGCCGAGATGGGTACGGCCCTTCATGCCTTCCTCGAGCACGCCGACTTCGGGGCGCTGGCCGCTGTGCGGGACGCAGAGGACGACGCCGTTCTGGCCGCTGTCCGCGCCGAGCGGGAGCGTCAGGCGGCGGCGCAGCTCACGCCCCCCGCCATTGCCGGGAAGCTGGATGTCTATAAGATACTCCGCTTTGTGCGCAGCGAGGCGTTCCGCCGCATCTGCGGGGCAGAGGATGTGCTGCGGGAGCTGGCTTTTATCACGTCGCTGCCCGCCGCCGAGGTCATGGCTGCCCAGGGCCGCGCCCTGCCCGACGGCCCTGCCGCCGACGCCGGGGTGCTGGTGCAGGGCATCGCGGACATCGTCCTCGTCTACCCCGACCACCTCGAGCTTCTGGACTACAAGACGGACCGCCGCAAGACTCCTGCCGACTTCGTCCGCGCCTACCGCGCTCAGCTGGAGCTCTACGCAAAGGCCATCGATAAGCGCTTCGCTCCCCGGCGGGTGACATATAAAGGGATATATTCGCTGGAGCTGGGGGAGCTGATAGAGGTATAAATAAGAAAGCAGGGCGCAAAGCCTCTCCCTTTGGGAGAGGTGTCACCGAAGGTGACGGAGAGGGCAAGGACGC
>OMCD01001967.1_pt1 | contig 10871 bp, 6 predicted proteins | sample 1674171 | NCBI WGS metagenome assembly OMCD01 (sample SAMEA103958149, study PRJEB25191) | human gut metagenome | biome: human-associated habitat [ENVO:00009003]; feature: intestine environment [ENVO:2100002]; material: feces | place: Germany | collected 2013/2015
GATCTGTAAGTCAGGAAACCTGCCGGCCGTTGGTGCGGGGAATATACGAATTCCAGATCACGAGTAATTGATTGTACCGAAAGAACCATTCTTACTGTTCGCATTACGTGTGACCAGCAATCATTCATTCGATTCAGGATAATTCTATCCATTTTCCGTATTTTATAATTCACAACTTAATAGGAGACAAAAAAGAAATGAAAAATAAGAGCAGATGGCTTGCGCTTATGCTGACAGGTTCTATGGTGATTTCACCATTGTCTTATACAAGAACATATGCGGCAGAAAATGAGCAGCAGTGTGAGACAAATTTACAGGAAACTGTTGAGGTGGAAGAAGCTGATCTAGATAAGAAACAAGATGAGAGTCAGACAGAAGACGCAGGAAATGTTAAAGAAGATAAAAGAGATGACGATTTAACAAAAGAAGATCAGACAGAGGAATCTGATAAAGTTGATAATTCTTCGGATAAATCAGATAATCAGAATTCAATCGAAGCAGAAACAAAACCAAATTTAGAGAATAACTCAGAAAATAATTCAGAAAACAACTTAGAAAATAACTCAGAAGAGAAAGATACAGAAACCACCGGGAAAAATCCAGGCACAACTGTCTCAGATCAGGTTGCGGACGAAAAAACTGATAACAAGGATACACAGATAAAAGATGAGACAGGCAAGTCAGAACCTTCTATGGATTCTAACGATTCTACGAATACTCCGGAACCGGAACTTCCGCCACTAAAGGAGGCGCCTTCTGTAACAGGAGAATCTGTGAAAGTAGTAAAAGAAGACGCTGAAGAGTTCAAGATGTTCAAGGTCAGTGAATCAACAGTTGTTGAAAAGGATGGCGAACTTGATATCACGATCAAGACAAACAACACAGGATTTGATGCGCTATATCTTGGTTCAAAAGATGATTTGTTGAAGGCATCTGTTATAGAAAGAACACAGGATGAAGAAGGTGCATGGACATTTCATTTCAATGTGCCGAAAGAAAAAGCAGGTCAGACAATTCCGGTATCTTTGAGAAAGTCAAAAGATCAGACTTGGTATGACAAACAGTACTTATGGATGTACATTCCGAATCCGGGAGAAACCTCAACACCGGATCCGGCACCAACTCCAACACCGACACCGGATCCGGTTCCAAATCCGAATCCAGCACCGGAAGCAACAGTAGCAAACGGAATCTACAGTATGGATGTAACTTCCAGTTCTTCCATGTTTAAAGTAGTGGATTGTATTCTGACAGCAAAAGACGGAAAAATGAGTGCTGTGCTTACATTAAGCGGAACCGGTTACGGCTATCTGTATATGGGAACAAAGGAAGAGGCTGCAAGCGCAGATCAGTCATCCTGGATTCCATATCAGGTGAATGAAGAAGGAAAATATACTTATACTGTTCCGGTAGAAGCGTTGGATAAGGAAATCGCAGTAGCAGCATATTCCATTAAAAAAGGAATCTGGTATGACAGAACGCTGACTTTCCAGTCAGAGACAATGAAGAAGATTGCCGATCTTAATTCTACAGATTCTGAGAATAAAGGTGATTCCGGAAACAACGGAAACACAGGAAATTCCGGAACTACTGGTGGTTCCAACAATACAGGTAATACAGGAACAAACAATTCTGCTTTCCCAGGCGGTTCTATATTTGGAACTAATTCAGGAAAAACAGATGGAAATGACGGAAAAGCAGATAATGTATCAAAATACGAATCCGATACAAGTGGTTCTACTTCTCATGTAGACAGTGGAACAACACTGAAAGACGGTGTATACACTCCGGATCGTTTTACCTGGTCCGGTGGAACAGGTAAGGTTCAGATTACTTGTAATAAAGTGACGATCCAGAATGGACAGGCTTATGCAACGCTCGTGTTCAGCAGTGATCATTATCAGTATGTGAAAGCGAACGGAAATAAGTATTACACAACAAAGGGCGGCGGGTCAGCGACAGTTGTTATCCCGGTTGCATTGAATCAGAACAATAAGATTATTGGAATGACAGATAAAATGTCTGTCGCACATGAGATAGAATATACGATTTTCATTTATCTTGCAGCGGCGAATGGAGGAACATCTGCAAACGGAACAGATGCTTCAACAAGCAGTAACCAGAAGCTGGATGAAAAAGCACCTGAAATCATAGGTTTGGAATATCAGTCAGAGACAAAGCTTGACTATGCAGAATATTTCAAGATTTATCATTATGATCAGGGGATTGTACTTCTTGAAATCGATATGACGAAGGACACAGCAAGAGACCCTGAAAAAGCAGAGGAAACAAAGTCTGAAAATGAGAAGTCTGCAGAAGATAAAGAGAAGTCTTCCAAGAAGAAAGTAGCTTCTGTTACGATCAATAGATCAGAAGATTCTAAGAACTCAGATGCAGAAAGCAAAGTAGATGCTTCTGCCGAGGAATCCGCAGCTTCGGATAACAACGGCATAAGCGAACAGGAACTGGCAGCAGAGCTTTACAAGGGAAATGTTGTGAAATATCTGATCGTTCCGGAGGATGTGGAAGTTCCGGTTGGTCTTGAGCAGGATATGATCATTGTGAAGAAACCTGTGGATCATACTTATGCAGAGTCTGATGAGATTCTGAATATGATGAAAGATCTCGATCTTCTTGATAATATTGCGGCAGTTGGAATGAAGAGCAAAGACTGTACAGTATCCGAGATTGCTGATAAGATGAAAGCAAAAGACGGAGAGAAGAATGCTGAAGTTGCATATGCAGGAACAGCGGACAAGCTGAAGTTGAAGAACCTTGTGAAGAGTGAAGTGAATCTTGCTTTGTTTACAGGAGATATTCTTCCAAGAGAAGATTCTGAGGAAAATGCAGCGAAAGATACTGACAAAATAGTAGATAAAGACAGTAAAGATACAAAAGAGACTCTGACAGTAGAAGAGAAGACGGAACAGTTCGAAGAGCTGACAGAAAAGCTTGCAATGCTTGGAATTCCGGTACTCGTTGATCGTTCTTCCGAGGAAAAGACAGAACTTGGAAAGCAGGAGTGGATCAAGGTTTACGGTGTTCTCTACGGATGTGAAGAGCTGACGAACGAGAAGTTTGATGCGGCAGTAGCAGCGGCAGAGAAATAGGAGAGAAAAATAGAATGAAGATAAGAAGATGCAGAATCACAGCGTTAATGCTTTCAGCTGCACTTCTGCTCGGAGGCTGCGGTTCTACCGCAGCCTCCGGTGGAAACAGCGGTAATAATTCAGCAGGTACAGATGTAACAAAGGATAAGACCAAAGATGTAGCCGACAAGACAAAAAAAGCACCGGAGATTGAAGGACTTACTTATGAATCTACAATGGATCTGACTTACGCGACAGAATTCGATGTATACTATTATAAGGATGGATATAAGTTGATCGATGTCCATGAAGATAAGCAATATCTGATTGTTCCGGAAGGTGAAGAAGAACCGGAAAATCTGGCGGATGATATTGTTGTGATCCGGCAGCCGACAGAGAATATTTATATGGCGGCGACAGCATCCATGTCTCTGTTTGATGCAATCGGCGGAATTGACAAGGTAAAATTCTCCGGACTTGAGGCTTCCGGCTGGTATGTAGAGAGTGCAAAGGAAGCAATGGAATCCGGAGCGATGACATTTGCGGGAAAATACAGCGAACCGGATTATGAGACTCTCGTTGACGGAGACTGTGATCTGGCAATCGAATCAACGATGATCCTTCATACACCGAAGGTACAGGAAATGATCGAAGATCTTGGGATTCCGGTATTTGTAGACTACTCCAGTTATGAGTCACATCCGCTTGGAAGAACCGAGTGGATCAAGCTTTATGGGGCGCTTCTGAATAAAGAGGAAGAAGCGGATACATTTTTTGACCAGCAGGCTCATGTAATCGAGGAACTGAAAGGCTTCGAGAACACGGAAAAGACGGTTGCTTATTTCTATGTGAGTACAGATGGTTCAATCGTTGTGAGAAAATCTGACGATTATATTCCGTCAATGATCGAAATCGCAGGTGGAAGATATGCGTTCAAAGATCTGAAGAATCCGGACAGCAACGCACCATCTGTTAAACTGACGATGGAGGAATTCTATGCGACTGCTGTAGATGCAGATTATTTGATCTACAACGGGACGATCGACGGACAGATAAATAGTATCAGTGAGTTGGAAGCAAAGAATGAATTGTTCTCTGAATTCAAGGCGGTGAAAGACGGAAATGTCTGGTATACCGGAAAGAACTTATATCAGGCAACAGATACCGTCGGAGAGCTGATCAAAGATATGCATCTGATGCTGACAGACGGTGATGCATCTCAGATGACATTTCTTGAAAAGATGGAGTAGAAGAAAATGGAGCAGACAAGTTTTCATCAGGAAAATTTCAGACGGCGTACAAGATACACAGCGGTATTTCTGATTCTTGCAGCAGTATTTTGTGTTGTGACAGTGCTAAATATCAATACCGGAAATGTTCATATTCCGGTGCCTAAGATTCTGCGCATTCTCTTTCTGAAAGAAGGAGCGGCGACAGAGTACAATATTATATGGAAGATCCGTCTTCCGAGAATTCTGATGGCAGCATTGCTTGGTGGTGCATTGTCTCTTTCAGGTTTTTTGCTGCAGACATTTTTTTCCAATCCTATTGCCGGACCTTTCGTTCTCGGAATTTCTTCCGGAGCGAAAATGGTCGTGGCACTTACAATGATCGTGTATTTGAAATATATCGGAAGATTTTCTTCGTATACACTGATTCTTGCAGCATTCATCGGGTCGCTGATCTCGACAGGATTCATTCTTCTGATGTCGAAAAAAGTGCAGCATATGGCGTCTCTTCTTGTCGGGGGGATCATGATCGGATATATCTGTTCGGCTATCACGGATTTTGTTGTGACATTTGCGGATGATTCTGATATTGTGAATCTGCATGGATGGTCACAGGGAAGTTTTTCCGGAATGAGCTGGAGCAATATTCGTGTGGCAGCAGTGGTTGTCGGACTTGCGGTGCTGTTTACATTTTTCCTGTCCAAACCAATCAGTGCATATCAATTGGGAGAAGCATATGCGCAGAGCATGGGAGTCAACATCAAGACGTTTCGCGTGATTTTGATCTTGCTTTCCAGTATTCTGTCAGCGTGTGTGACAGCATTTGCGGGACCGATTTCCTTCGTGGGAATCGCAGTTCCGTTTCTTGCAAGGAAGGCATTTGGAACGTCAAAACCGATCGTGGTCATACCGGGAACGTTCTTTATGGGAGCTGTGTTCTGTATGATCTGTGACTTGATCGCACGAATGGCACTGGCACCGGTAGAATTGAATATCAGTACGGTGACTTCTATTCTGGGTGCACCGATCGTTATCTATATGATGATACCGAAGGGAGGAAGAAAATAAGATGGTAGATTATTATTTTCAAATGAAAGACCTGTCGGTAGGTTATAATGGAAACTCCCTGATCCGTGATATTAATATCGGGATCAACAAGGGGGAGATCGTGACTTTGATCGGACCGAATGGTTCAGGAAAGTCAACGATTTTAAAAAGTATTACAAGACAGCTGAAAGTCGTTGGAGGAAATGTATTTTTTGACGATACTTCTCTTCTGAAACTGCCGTACAAAGAGCTTGCGTCTAAGATGGCGGTCGTGTTGACGGATCGGATCAAGACAGAGTTGATGACTTGTCATGATATTGTGGCGACTGGACGTTATCCTTACACAGGACGACTTGGGATTCTGACGCAGGAAGATGAATGTCTGGTGGAAGAGGCGATGCAGGCGGTGCATGCGCAGGAACTCGGCAACCGTGATTTTAATGCGATTAGTGACGGACAGAAGCAGCGCGTTCTGCTGGCGAGAGCAATCTGTCAGGACCCGGATGTGATCGTTTTAGATGAGCCGACTTCATTCCTGGATGTAAAATATAAGTTGGAGCTGTTGTCTATCCTTGAGCGGATGGCAAGGCAGAAGAAGATTACGGTGATTATGTCTCTTCATGAAATCGATCTGGCACAGAAGATTTCAGATAAGATCATCTGTGTCAAAGGCGAGACGATTTCACATTACGGAAGTCCGGAAGAAGTATTTACAGAAGAAATCATTCGCGAATTGTATGGAATCAATAATGGATATTTTGACCCGCTTTTTGGAAGTATTGAACTTCCTGCGCCGGAGGGTGAGCCGGAAGTGTTCGTGATCTCTTCCGGCGGAACTGGAATCCCGGTTTATCGAAGACTTCAGAAGGAGCACATCCCGTTTGCGGCAGGTATTTTATATGAAAATGATATGGATTACCGGCTGGCAAGATTACTTGCGGCAGAAGTGATCACGGAAGAACCGTTTGAGGAGATTCGGGAAGAAACACTTCAGAAAGCATTTGAGACAATAGGGAAATGTAAGCATGTAATCAATGCCGGAGTGAAGATCGGAACATGGAATATAGGGATTGAGAGATTGCTTGAAAGAGCAGAAATAGAAGGGAAATTATAAAAACGTATAAAAATGAGCCGAGATAGCATTTTAAATGTGTTTTAAAAAGCGCTGTCAACGCTCTTTTTTGTTGCTATTCATGATTGTGAATGGTAGAATAGAACAGTATAGGCTATAAAAAAGATGGGAAAATAGCAGTACAGACTGTTATGTGATGGGAGGCAATTTATGAGTAATAATGGACAATCAGCAAAGAGAGCAAGCTTCTCGGGTAAAATCGGATATGTGCTTGCTGTTGCAGGCTCAGCAGTCGGCCTGGGAAATATCTGGAGATTCCCGTATCTGGCTGCGAAATATGGAGGGGGAATCTTCCTTCTCGTTTATCTGATTCTGACCGTATCTTTTGGATATGTTCTGATCATGTCAGAGACAGCACTTGGAAGAATGACAAGAAAAAGTCCGGTTGGAGCTTTTCAGACATTTGGTAAGACAAAATCATTTAAGATCGGCGGATGGCTCAATGCAATAATCCCTATGCTGATCGTGCCGTATTATAGTTCGATCGGTGGCTGGGTTATCAAGTACCTTGCAGAGTATTTGAAAGGAAATGTGCAGACTGTTGCACAGGACGGATATTTTACAGAATTTATTTCAGATTCTTTTCAGGTAGAAGCATGGTTCATCGTGTTTTCTATTCTTGTATTCTGCGTTATCCTGGCAGGAGTTGAGAATGGTGTAGAGCGAGTATCTAAGATTATGATGCCAATCCTTGTTATCCTTGCGGTTATCGTAGCAATTTATTCTGTAACAAGACCGGGAGCAATTGAAGGTGTGAAGTATTTCCTGATTCCGAATCCAAAGCACTTCTCAGCAATGACGGTTGTTGCGGCAATGGGACAGATGTTTTACTCCCTGTCAATCGCGATGGGAATTTTGTATACATATGGTTCTTATATTGGTAAAGACGTTGATCTTGAGAAGAGTACAACACAGGTTGAGATTTTCGATACAGCAATCGCAATGCTCGCAGGACTTATGATCATTCCGGCTGTATTTGCATTCTCTGGTGGAAACCCGGACAATCTGCAGGCAGGACCATCTCTGATGTTCATCACACTTCCGAAGGTATTCGCAAGTATGGGCGTTGGAAGGCTGGCTGGTATCCTGTTCTTCATATTGGTACTTCTTGCAGCAGTGACAAGTGCAATCTCACTTCTGGAGACAAGCGTATCTACATTCCAGGATGAACTTCACTGGAGCAGACCGAAATGCTGTATCCTTATGGTTGCTGTTATGCTTATAATCGGAACCTTATCTTCTATGGGATATGGAGTACTGAGCTTTATTCAGATTTTCGGAATGGCATGTCTGGACTTCTTTGACTTCCTGACAAATTCAGTGATGATGCCACTTGCAGCACTTGCAACATGCTTCTTGATCGTTCGTACCGTTGGATTTGACAAGATTGCAAGGGAGATTGAGCAGTCATCTGCATTTAAGAGAAAGAAATTATACATGTTCTTTATGAAATATCTGGCACCGATCTGCCTGATTATTATATTATTAAGTTCTATTGCAAATGTATTGGGAATTATTTCTATGTAATGGAAAATGCTTGTTAAAATAGACAAGTAATCTTGCTGTAAATCTACCTGCATGGTATAATATGACTAGACTTGTAAAGTTTAGAAACAGTTCAGCCATACAACGAAGTGGTCATAAACTGACGGTCTTACGTTGTATGGCTGAATTGCAATAATTTTACATTTTAAGTAAATGATAGGAGTGATTAAGATGTATCAGGAAGAGTATAAGCGCTGGATGACAGCAGACCTGGAAGACGCAGATCTGATGCCTGAATTAGCAAAAATCGAGGGAAATGATGATGAGATCAAGGAGCGTTTCGCAGTTGCGCTGAAGTTTGGAACAGCCGGACTTCGTGGTGTTCTTGGAGCAGGAACAAACAGAATGAATATTTACGTTGTTCGTCAGGCTACACAAGGACTTGCCAACTGGGTAAAGACACAGGGCGGTACACAGACAGTAGCGATCAGCTACGACAGCCGTCTCAAGAGTGATGTGTTTGCGAAGACAGCAGCAGGAGTTCTTGCAGCGAACGGAATTAAAGTAAGAATTTACGATGCTCTGATGCCGGTACCGGCACTTTCATTTGCAACACGTTATTATAACTGTAACGCAGGTGTTATGGTAACAGCATCCCACAACCCGGCGAAGTATAACGGATATAAGGCATACGGACCGGATGGATGCCAGATGACAGATGATGCAGCAGCAATCGTATACGAAGAGATCCAGAAGACAGATGTACTTACAGGTGCGAAGTATATGTCTTTCGCTCAGGGAGTTGAAGAAGGTCTGATCCGTTTCGTAGGAGATGACTGTAAGGATGCACTGTATGAGGCAATCGAGTCCCGTCAGGTTCGTCCGGGTCTGTGTAAGAGTGCAGGACTTAAGCTTGTATACAGCCCACTGAATGGATCTGGATTAGTACCGGTAACACGTGTACTTAAAGACATCGGAATCACAGATGTAACAATCGTACCGGAGCAGGAGTATCCGAATGGATATTTCACAACATGCAGCTACCCGAACCCAGAGATCTTTGCAGCACTTGAGCTGGGACTGAATCTTGCGAAAGAGACAGGCGCAGACCTCATGCTTGCAACAGACCCAGATGCAGACCGTGTAGGAATCGCTATGAAGTGCCCGGACGGATCTTACGAGCTCGTTTCAGGAAATGAAGTCGGAGTTCTTCTTCTTGACTACATTGCAGCAGGACGTATCGAGAAAGGCACAATGCCTGAGAAACCGGTAGCAGTGAAATCTCTCGTATCTACACCACTTGCAGATGCAGTTGCAGAGCATTACGGAGTAGAGCTTCGTAACGTACTGACAGGATTCAAATGGATCGGAGATCAGATTGCGAACCTCGAGGCAGCAGGAGAAGTTGACCGTTTTATCTTCGGATTTGAAGAGAGCTACGGATACCTTGCAGGACCTTATGTACGTGATAAAGATGCAATCATCGGATCTATGCTGATCTGTGAGATGGCCGCTTACTACAGAAGCATCGGAAGCTCACTGAAACAGAGACTGGAAGAGATCTACGCACAGTACGGACGTTATCTCAACAAGATCGATAGCTTTGAATTCCCGGGACTGAGCGGAATGGATAAGATGTCAGGAATCATGGAAAATCTTCGTAAGAATCCTCTGGAAGAGATCGCAGGATACAAAGTAGCCAGCGTGATCGATTACGAGAAGACAGAAGAAACAGGACTTCCGAAGGCTAACGTACTTGTTTACAAACTGGAGAACAACGAGACAGTAATCGTTCGTCCATCCGGAACAGAGCCGAAGATCAAGATCTACTACACAACACTTGGTAAAGATCTTGCAGAGGCAGAAGCTGAGAAAGAGAAGCTTGCAGAAGCACTGAAACCTATTATGGAGTAATAGAAGATGGGAAAGGGGATCAGATATCTGGTCTCCTTTTTCACTGTCGCAAAAAATAAGTAGTAAATATGTAGCATATATGTTAAAATCAATACATTACAGTAAAGTAATAAAGTGATTAGAGAATGAAACAGATGGAGGAATATTACGATGTATATAACATGTCTTGATGTAGAGGGAGTACTTGTACCGGAGATCTGGATTGCATTCGCAGAGGCGAGTGGAATTCCGGAACTCAAGAAGACAACAAGAGACGAACCTGACTATGATAAACTGATGAATTGGAGACTTGGAATTCTGAAAGAGCATGGTCTCGGACTGAAAGAGATCCAGGAGACAATCGCAAAGATCGATCCGCTTCCGGGAGCGAGAGAGTTCTTAGATGAGCTCCGCACATTCAGCCAGGTAATCCTAATCAGTGATACATTTACACAGTTTGCCACACCGCTGATGGAGAAACTCGGATGGCCGACACTGTTCTGCAACAGTCTGGAAGTAGCTGAGGACGGCGAGATCACAGGATTCAAGATGCGCGTAGAGCAGTCTAAACTGAGTACTGTGAAAGCACTGCAGTCTATCGGATTCGACACGATCGCAAGTGGAGATTCCTACAATGACCTTGGCATGATCCAGGCAAGTAAGGCAGGATTCTTGTTCCGCAGCACAGAGCAGATCAAAGCAGATCATCCGGAACTTCCGGCATATGAGACTTATGATGAGCTTCTGACAGCGATTAAAGACGCGATGAAATAGAGGATGAAAATACGAAAAAGCATCTGCACAGCCTGAATTGGCCGGTTGCAGATGTTTTTTATATGTTAGGAAAGTTCTTTCCTAACATATAAAAAAACGCTCCGCTTAGGATGCGCACTGCGGCGTACAAGGTAGGCGTCGCAAGCGGTCTACGTTTCCACTTCGGTCCTTGCTAAACAAGCGCCACTGGCGCTTAGCAACGCCGCAGGCGCAAGAATGTGC
>OMCD01001987.1_pt1 | contig 10761 bp, 11 predicted proteins | sample 1674171 | NCBI WGS metagenome assembly OMCD01 (sample SAMEA103958149, study PRJEB25191) | human gut metagenome | biome: human-associated habitat [ENVO:00009003]; feature: intestine environment [ENVO:2100002]; material: feces | place: Germany | collected 2013/2015
CCGCGCCCGAGGCATAAGAAGGCCCGCCCAGCAAAACGCATAGGCAGGCCATGGCAACAATCGCAATGTGATGACGGCTGGTGTAGGACTCGGCAGCAAACATACCCGCTCCGATCTTCGCAAGAGCCAATAGAATGTGCACCAGAAAATGCCCTGGTAGCAGCGGTTATTAGTTTAGCGAGATCAAGCCGTAAACGAAGAAAATGTCCCTGTACAGTGCCAATAATTAGGTGTAAATCGTTTTGCCAATCGGTGAAAGGAAGGAGCCATGTCAAGCGATGTGCGTAAATCATCGCGCGTACAAACGAGATCGCTGGCTGCATCTGTAAAGCTCTAATTCGATTTGGATTCTTCTGCGCATGTGAGACTCGTAAAGCATTATCTAAGATAGCTCATAGACTTGGTGACTACATTTTCCAGCCACGTGAAAAAGTCGTGTACGCAGCACTGATTCGCTTTAAAGCCATGAGCGTGACAAATAGAAAGTTAAGAAGAAAGAAGGCGGCGAGACAAAATAAGATTCTCGATAATAGTTCACTGATGCTCTTGGCCAATGGGGCCATACATAGCAAACCAACAGCGAAGAGCCCATCCAAAACCGTCCACATAGATATATGAAAAGACTCGTCAACTAACACAAACTCGCGATCGAGTGGTTTTGGATCTTTTTGAGAGCTCATTTGTAAGCGCAATTGAAAGAGAAGTACCGCAACACCACACATAAGGCCAGAAATTATAGAAATGCAGCTAATTAGATTGGATATTAAATCTTCAAGGTTAACGCAGCTGTCAGGCCAATTAAAAAATAGAGCCACCGACAGCAAAGCGGGGGCAATTAGCTGAACAAATATATCGCCGTGCGATATTTTATTAGTTTGATAATTGCGGAGTGTAGCAATATATTTGATTAGAAGTTGCCAGAAGCTAATTTTGCCCATGCTACCGACCTTCCGGAGTAACCTAATAGACTATTTATCTCTATTGAAGACATCCTCTGCTCTGGCGAAACTATCAAGACAAACGGCGATAAACCGATCATCAGAAAGTGGCGGCTGTCCTGATTCATTTAATACTTCAGTTATGGGAACTGCGAATTCCTTATAAAGCATAAACGTCTTAGGTTTTCCGTCACGTTGCTTTAGCGTGGCAAAAACTTCTTCTCGACCAGAATAGTTGCTCGTAACGCCAAAATACTCCGCAACCGCTTTCTTGTCTTTAATCATATCAATTGTCGCTAGAGGGATGCGAAGACCTCTTTTATGTTTTGCAATGAATGATATAGTTCCCACGTTTGCCACGGTACCGTCTTCAATGTTTTTGGAGGGGCGATAACGGCGAAGTTCGAATTGCTCCACTCCCGTAAATGCGTCAAGTGCAGACCTTTCTTGTACTCGTTCTGATTTTAAGGTTATTCCCGTTGAATGACTGGCAATATAATTCTTTAGTGCTGTAACTGGCACTGAGGCGCCTCCGCCATTCGGAACTGATTCAATCCCAATCAACGCATAGCCTAATCCAGGAGTACATTTAATGAGTAGCCTAGAAGGGACCATGCCGGCCATTTCCTCTGTGTAGGAAATGCCACTATCGGTCATTGTTCTTGTGTCAACGACATCAACATGAAGTCCCGCGCGACCAGATTTTAGATTGACTAAAACACTGTCATTTATTTGCCTATAAGAATCGAACTGAATGAACCGTTCACCTTCATTTACTTGAAACGGCGCGTTATTGTCATTAACAAAGCTAAAAATGTAGTCTAGTAAAGGTTTGTTGCCGTAATTCGAGACATCGAGTCTTTCCTCCTTGTGTCTATAGGTATTTGCCCAAAGCCTATAGACAACAAGTGAGTGCATCGCGAACAATCCGGGCATTAAAGCATCTCCTTAAGCTACCATACTCATGATGATGCAATTCTATTCCTGTTGGTGGACTTATGAGATAACAGTTTAGATAACAGCTGATGATTCGGGGGCCGCAAGGTCCCCGAATACCATGCTCTTCCCAGCCAAACAGAGAATTTGCCCGAGCGCCCACCCGGATCTTTGTTTGGCGACAATCCCTCCGGGTGGGCGTTCGGGCGGATGGGGCAGATCCATATGGGAAGAGCGACTCCCTTTAGGGTGATCATGGTGGGCATGACCGCCGACGAGTTCCTGCTGCTCAGAGAAGACGTCGGCGAGAGGCGCTGCCGCGACGAGGTCGGCGTCGACACGCTCGCCGAGGCCGCTGCGGCCGGCGGCCCGAGGTGAACCTCCCTCACCGGCACCGTCCTCGAGCGATGCCGCAAGCCGCCCGCAACCTGGGCCTCTTTCATCAGGCTCATGCGCCACAACGTCCCTGTCGAGTGCGCGACAGAGTTGTGCGGCGTTACCCACAAAACCGCCTTCGAGCTGTCCTAGGCTTGCCTTACCATGGAACCGCACTCGACCATCGCATTCCCAGATCCCGCGATCATATCGTTTATCAAAGATACCGACGCCGAAAAACCCAAGGCGTACAGTGCCAGTTTTAAACTCGTCGATGATGTAACCCCTCCCATTCGTAATAGGACGAAATTGCGTGAGACAAGTTCAGGCAGCCAGGAACCACGGAATTCGAAGTAATGGAGGTTGAACCTGAGCGTTTTGGTTATCGAAATCTCAGCGAATTTCTTTAACATCTCTTATCCCTTTTGAAGAGGTCGCGCGTGTACACCTTGTCCTCCACGGCCGCGAGCTCGTCGCTCCAGCGGTTGGCGACGATCACGTCGCAGCCGGCCTTGAAGGCCCCCAGGTCGTGGGTCACCTCGGAGCCGAAGAACTCCGGCGCGTCCAGCGTGGGCTCGTAGACCACCACGGGCACGCCCTTGGCCTTCACGCGTTTCATGACGCCCTGGATGGAGCTAGCGCGGAAGTTGTCGGAGTTGGACTTCATCGTCAGGCGGTTGACGTCCGCGACTGGCTTCGGCTTGCCGGCATGCTTGAGATTAATAGAGTTAAATATAGCCTTGCTCTCAACTAGCTATTCGAGTTGTGCGGTTATACCGATGGATGCGATTCTTGGTAAAGCGCAACAACTTCAAGTTGATAAACAGGCTTGCCACTAATCTCCATTATCGCCACTGAATCACATTTAATTGGTCCAGAATTTAAGGCTGCCACTGACTTGATAAGCGCCTCTTTGCTGGCGGTGTCCATAATTTTGGTAAATACAGTATTTTTCATCAATTGGGTTCCGTCTGGAAACACTCGTTTGATCTGTGCCAAACAGGTCAGATCAATATCTATAATATCCTGCCGAATAGCTTGATATAGATTTTGGTCGGTTATCGTACCAATTACGGCATAAGCTTCGTTTTCCGAAACTATCTCTTCTGCGGAAAATAACTCTTTGGTGACAGCTCCGATTTTTTTTCAATGAAGCTGAATTAGCATTGTTTGATCCCTTGAGCTTGGTCCCGCCTACCTCTTGCATTTTTTGGCTGAGCTCAGTTATTTCAATCGCTTCATCAACGAGACCTTTAATGGAATTGATCTTAAGATTGACCGGAATGCAGACAAAGTCTCCAGGTTGAGACATCAAAATCTCTTTTAAGAACTTATGTTGGGACAGCTGCTCGACCACCATGCTCAACATTGAAGTTGTGGTCTGGACCAACTTTGATTCCTTAGAACTCGAATTTCCAGAATTCTTATTAAGCTCCGCTTCGGCTGTTATCCCAAGTTTAAAAATCTTAAAACCAACTCCAGCGCCCCCTCTTTTTGAGGAAGATTTTCCTGAAGACGATTCTTCTTTAATCTCTTCGTATTCAGAAAAGCCCCTATTTAGAATTGCGTAAATATCCAACAGTCTATTTTGGTTTACATAGTATGGGAAAAATACCGAATCAGTTACAGGTAAAGGTTTCTCGTCCATATTCCAAATCCCTTCCGGACGATAATCAAATTGACCTCTTGTAGAAAAGAAAGACTACAAGAGGTCAATTAAACAATTATATATAGCTTGTTAAAACTGGAAGAAAACCAGGCAGGTTACATATGCCGCACCAAATGTCGGCTGTTCTATAAGCTTTTCCTCCACACCATCTTGTCCACGACGCCGGTGTAGCTCTGGATGATCTTGACCACCTTGGTGGACACGGTCTCGTCGGCGTAGTCGGGAACGGGTGCCTCGGGAAGCGACCCCTCGGCGTCGAGCTCGACGGCGGTGTGGACGGCCTGGAGCAGCCCCTTCTGGGAGATGCCGGCCAGCGTGAAGCAGGCCTTGTCCAGGGCCTCGGGGCGCTCAGTGGAGGTGCGGATGCACACCGCCGGGAACGGATGCCCGACGCTCGCGAAGAAGCTGGACTCCTCGGGCAGGGTACCGGAGTCGGAAACCACCGCGAAGGCGTTCATCTGCAGGCAGTTGTAGTCATGGAAGCCCATGGGCTCGTGCATGCGCACGCGCGGGTCCAGCTTGAAGCCGGTTGCCTCCAGGCGTTTGCGGGAGCGCGGGTGGCAGGAGTACAGGATCGGCATGTCGTACCTCTCCGCGAGCGCGTTGATCGCGGTGAACAGGCTCGTGAAGTTGGCCTCGGTGTCGATGTTCTCCTCGCGGTGCGCCGAGAGGAGCATGTAGCGCTTGGGTTCCAGGCCGAGCTCGGAGAGGATGTCGGAGGCCTCGATCTTGCCCAGGTTGGCGCGCAGGACCTCGGCCATGGGAGAGCCCGTGACGTAGGTGCGCTCGGGGGCGCAGCCGGTGTCCTTGAGGTAGCGGCGGGCGTGCTCGGAGTAGGCCAGGTTGACGTCGGAGATCACGTCGACGATGCGGCGGTTGGTCTCCTCTGGCAGGCACTCGTCCTTGCAGCGGTTGCCGGCCTCCATGTGGAAGATGGGGATGTGGAGTCTCTTGGCCGCGATGGCGGACAGGCAGCTGTTGGTGTCACCTAGGATCAGCAACGCGTCTGGCTTCACCTGGTCCATGAGCCTGTAGCTTGCGGCGATGATGTTGCCGACGGTCTCGCCCAGGTCGGCGCCCACGGCGTCCAGGTAGACGTCCGGGTCGTCCAGCGACAGGTCGCGAAAGAAGATGCCGTTGAGCGTGTAGTCGTAGTTCTGCCCGGTGTGCGCCAGCAGGCAGTCGAAGTGGCGGCGGCACTTCTTGATGACCTCGGACAGGCGGATGACCTCGGGGCGCGTGCCCACGATAATCAGCAGTTTCAGGCGGCCATCGTTTTTGAATCGAACCATCTTATCTTCTACCATATTAGTCATTTTAAATCCTTCTTAATCGCTTGCCTGAGTGAGAGGTCCGGCGGAAAGTTAAACAGTCGATTTGCAGCCAGCTTAACAAGTGCACCGATGTAATCCTTGATGGGGTACAGCAACTTCCGCTCGATTAGCCGCTCATATGTCTTATCGAGTTCAACAGCCTCAGGATGTCTGAGCGGAAATGGGAGTTCGTAACCTTCCATTGAACAAAACCGGTTCGTCATGTCTAGCGAGAGGTCGTTGCCGCCGTGCTCCGAGCAGTCGTCAACACCAATGTTCTCTATAAGGTTCACTGACGGGGCGACGCCATAAAACCCGCCAGCCCTGAGAGTCCATGCCATATGATAATCCCAAGAATAGTAGCGACCGGTGCGGCTCTTGTGCGCTTTTTCGTACTCCACGTTGAATAGCTGCTGAAGGTAGAGTCGCCGCACCGAATATGTGTTGCGAACGCGCCTCTTGTCCTTTGGAGTCGTCTTGTTAAGCTCGAAGTCGTAGGAAGAGAGGAACTTGTCTCCCCACGATGCCCATCCGCAAGGCATAAGCTGTCTCGTAAAAACGTATGAAGCATTCTGCGGCGCTTTGTATTGCGATAGATAATTAGTTCCGCAGATCCAAAGGATCTTATCATTGTCACGATATCTCGCTAGCATTTCTGCACAGAAGGGAAAGAAAGAGGCTGAAGGTAAATTGTCGTCCTCCAAGAAAATGGCAACTGGCTCCCGCTCGAAGACTCGCTTCGCGCCAAGTGCGATGTTTCCGTATACGCCCCTATTCTCATTAGCGTAGTCTCTTACAACCTCACAGTCCCAAGTAATTAGGGAATCGACACGGTGTCTCACCTTGTCGACAGCGAGGCGTTCTGCCTCATCTCTTCCCTGGTCAGCGATGAGGTAGAGCTTGCTAGGACGAATCTCAGCGAGTCTTTCAAAGATCCTTTCAAGAGTATCGAGCCTTTTGAAAATGAATATTGCGACGGGAATATTGAAAAAGTGATTATCGCTCAATGTACATAGACTCCTTTCTGAATAGTTCAAGAGTACGTGCGCATTGATTCTTTGAATTCTTGTGGTTGAGGACGTAGGTTTTCGCACGAGAGGAAAGTTGGTACAACTTTTCAGAATCCATAGCGAGAGCTCGATTTAAAGCAGCCTTTAGGCCGCCGTCTGTTGCATCAATGAAAAGACCTTTGTAGTCATTAGGCGTTCCATCGAGCCAGTAGGCGACGGTCGGCACTCCCGATGCAAGGTACTCCATCATCTTCGAGGGAAAACTAAATTTCGTGTAATCCCCCTCGTTCTTGCGCGGGTTCACGAGAAGGGTGGCACCGTTGCGTAGGCCTTTAATCTCTTGAGGTGGCAATACGCCAAGGTATCGCACCATAGGATTTTCAGACTGCAGGGCCGCAATTTCATTTGCTGCCTCGCCGTCGCCGCAAATAACAAGGCCGATTCCTGTATCGTCAAGCTCTTTAAATGCTGAAATTAACTCGCCTAAACCGTACCGGTATTGGAGCGTCCCCGTGTAGAGGATATACCGTTCAGGAAGATCTTGAGCGGTAGTACCAAGGTCAGAAGCAACATAATCATCAGCAATGCCTTCGACGACAGAGCACTTGCTCAAATCAACTCCAAGATAAGGAGCCATTGCTGCAGTCAGGGGAACGTAGCAGTCCATGCCCTTCATGCGTTTTGAAACGATATGATTCTTCAGCTTGTGCAGGAATCCCGTGCCACGTCTACTCAGCTCCATATATTGAGGTAAATCTGGAACGATAAGGGCGACAACACTATCAGGAAATTTCCTTTTCGCATGATGGAGGGCGGTCACAATGGGATAGGTGGCGGCATAGCCTACAAAGTAAAGCTGTGCACAGATGTCGTAGTCAATCCTATCAATCTCAGAACACAGTCTTGCGGCGCGTGAAAACTCCTTTAAGACAGGAAGATTAATGAAGCCAGCACCGACGTCTTCATTAGAGGTTTTGGAGTGCTGGAAAGTATATCGGTGAATATAGAGGCCGGAGTATCTCTTCGGAAAGGAGCCAATGTACTCAGAGTTAAAAATATGGACATTTTCAGCGCCCAGACAAGAGTCATATCCTTTGACGAACTTCCATTGGAGATTGTTTGCGGCGCTCTGAAGCCCTGATTTCGTTAACTTTCTAATTTCATCCTCACGTTCGTGTGGGAACAATCCGCCAACAAAGAAAAGTACTTCTCTATTTTTACTTTGGCCCAAGGGGATCCTCCTCGCCACCCGAAGTAAGCCATCGATTTGAAATGTGTTGAGAAATCAGAACGGGGACGAGAACGAGATCGTTCGCAAACACAACGGAAGCCCAGCCTTGAGCAATAATAGACAACCCGGCAGAAATCGGATACTTTGCTATAGCGCCAAGGCAATAGCAAATCACTTGGGGTCTCAAACGATTGGTAGCGTTTCCCAAGCATGTTTCAGAATTAGTGAGAACAGTGGCAACGACAAGGAAGACAAGGGAAGCGGACTCAGCGAACGTAAGTGTGGGTGCCTGCCCTCTCAACCATAAAAATAGAATGGGATTAACGAACAGTCCTATTATGATTGTCCCGGCAGATGCGATGGTCGAGAGCCACAGATACTTCCTGTGCACCGAAAGAAGCCTACTTCTGTTGCCCAATGAATAGGAGCCAGCCATATCGGACCAAATGGGCTGAGCCATGACTCCAAAGAATACGAGGATTAGGTTAAATACCCTGTATGCCACGGAGTAAGGTACAACACTTTCGGAACCACAGAGTGAAACGATAAATAGCTCGTTAGTCGACGATACAAAAAGCAAGGAAATCTGAATGATAAAGAACTGGATGCCAAGCGAGCCAAGCGAACTAAAGTAACTCGTCCGTACGTCTTTGAATCTTGGAACATACTCTTTAAGATCGGTTGTGAAAAGTACGAAGGCGGCGACAACAAGTGGAGCCGATAGAGCGATCATCTCGACCACGCACATATACATGAGTCTCTCACCATTCATTTCCAGAATGGGTGGGAAGGCTATGGCAATAAGGATGAGGCAGTTTGAGATGAGGAGAAGAAGCGCTGGAGTAGCGTTTCGTTGAACAGCGTAGAGGAGTGAATTCACGAGTTTGAGAACAAGCTGCAACAAGGTCCCTACGATGACAATGGCCATGCATACGGCAAGAGTTGTTTCGCAAATCTCATCCGTACCGACTGAGAAGACTGAATTCCAGTTGACGAGTACAGATGCCGCTGCGCCTAAAGGAATCAATGCAAGTACAACTGTACCGAGAACGAAAATCGACGAGGAAATTACAACTCGAGCCCTCTCCTTATTGCCTTCATTAAGCGCATAAGTCAAATCATTGCGCAGCCCATTGCCGATCCCAAAATCAAAGAATGAGATCCAGTTCAGCACGGAGAGTACTGTGAACCAAGCACCAAGAACGGTGTCGTTCGAAAAGAATGACATCGTAAGAGGCGTTGAAAGCAGGGACACAATGAGGGCCAGGACCTTAATCCCCGCGTTTGCCGCAACGCTAAGTTTTAGGCTGCTATGCATACGTACCCCCATAGTGTAAATTTAAAGCCTTTTCTGAAGTCTTGCCAGTGAAGGAGAGAAAGGAAAAGAGCAGAATGTAGGTCATCACAGAAGCGGTATGCGGTTCCTTGTTGATTATTATGACGAACAGAAGAACGAGCATAATACCTGAGGACAAGGGAAGGCGCCCGGTTCCTGTGAGCGCATATATCGTAATTCCCCACATAGCAAATCCAGAAATGCCGAAAGCAGCGAGTTGAAAGAAGCTAGTCGTCGTTAAAGAATCGATGGTAGCAGAGCTCGCAGCAACGGTTGAATAGGCTTCGAGAGCATCTCCGTAGCCCAATCCAAAAAACGGATTCGCGGAAAATAGGTCCCAACAAACGCTCGGAGACTGAAGCCTCGTTAGTTTTGTAACAGCGTCGGCATCCCCGAGCTTCCAAAAAAGGGTTGGGTTGATTTGCACCAACGCGTCTTGAATTGCTGAATAATTTGCAAATATCCATAAAACGACAATGACGATACCAACAGAGATCGCCACACGTCCACGTCCGCCACTCTTCAGCAATCCAATAGTTAGAGCAATTGGAAGAATCAGATAACCAGCCGTAGAGCCGGTTGTAAACAGCGCAATAACGAGCAAGGCCAACCTTCTGATCGATGCTTTTTCCTCGACCATGAATTCAATCGCAATAGCAAGAAGCAGATAGGAAGCAAAAATACCGCTTTCCCAGAAAAACCCCATACTTTTACTGCCATCAATATATGTTTCAGCATACTGAGAAACAATGAAGATGGTTTTGTAATGAATTCCATTAACGTTTTCAAGTACGGGGAATGGCAGATTCAACCGCAATAAATTGGTGGCAAGATAGAGTATGAGAGACATAGCAGCACTAATGCACATAAGCTTTACAAAAATGCGGCACATGAGAATGGAACCGAATTTTCTTACACAAAGGTAAGCCAAGAAAATACAGCTTAATAGCGTTAGGGAATTGACAACATTTGAATTGTCAAAATTGGCTAAAGCGGAAAAAACAACCGGTAGCACAAACACAAGAAGCCCACCAGTTAACGCAGTATTATTCTTTTCCACATCTGTGAACATGAGCAAAAGCAAGCAAGCTAGAAGTGCAAAGGGCAAGCACAACGACGAGTAGCCCTTCAATGTCGATACAGCGCTACAGCTGTTGAGACAAACCGCAAATCCAACGATAAGCCCAATAAACAACCAGTCGAGCCTAATAGATAAGAACCGTCTGACGAAGTTCATAATTAGACTGTTTCAAAATATGTATCGGGATTCTCTGGGTCGAAAGGCTCATTGGCCCACATGACCGTCACGAGATCCTCGGTGTCGGACAGGTTGGTGATGGAGTGCGTGTAGCCGGGGATCATCTCGACGACGCGCATTTCTGAGCCGCTCACGACGTACTCGTCGACGGGGAACGGGTTGCCCTCCGCGTCTTCCCCCACCTTTCTCAGCTTAATGCTTGCGGTGCCGGAGACCACCAGGAACCTCTCCCACTTGCTCATGTGCCAATGGTTGCCCTTGGTGATACCGGGCCTGCTCACGTTGATCGAGAACTGGCCGCGCTCCGGCGTGCGTAGGAACTCGGTGAAGGAGCCACGGTCGTCCACGTTGGGCTTGAGGCTATAGGCGAAGTGTCCCGGCTCGTAGTAGGACAGGAACGTGCTCCAGAGCTTCTTGGAGAATGATCCCTCGGTCAGGTCGGGCACCGACAGCGTCTCCCGGCTGTCGCGGAAGCAGCCCAGCAGGTAGACGATCTCGCCCAGGGTCTTCACGTCGGTCCCGGGGACGAAACAGAAATCAACTCCGTCGACACGCTCCAACCCGTCGTATCCGCAGAGGTGCTCCTCCCCCAGCAGGGCGCCCAGCATCTCCTCGACAAGGTCGTCGATGTAGAGAAGCTCCAGCTCCACCGAGGGGTCGTTCACGGTGTAGGGGCGGCCGTTGGCGATGACGTC
>OMCD01002004.1_pt1 | contig 10640 bp, 13 predicted proteins | sample 1674171 | NCBI WGS metagenome assembly OMCD01 (sample SAMEA103958149, study PRJEB25191) | human gut metagenome | biome: human-associated habitat [ENVO:00009003]; feature: intestine environment [ENVO:2100002]; material: feces | place: Germany | collected 2013/2015
AGTTTATTGCACATTTTTGACCTCTTAAAAAAGGGCTGGTTTTCTCTCCCTTTCCCCACCCCTAAAAACACCTATAGGGGGCTTATATTATCAATATATTTTATTGCACATTTTTGACCTCTTAAAAAAGGGCGATTTTTCTCTCCCTTTTCCCTACCAGTATAGCACTACTATTTTTTCTTCAAAAAATAAAAAATTATCGCTACTATCATCTACAACCCACTGCTTCGTTCTTCCCTTTCCAGATGGTCTTATCTGGGTTGCAATCAAATTTCCTTTTCCGTCATGCTCTGCACTCTGCAAGCTCCCCTCTGGGAACAAGTCACGATAGAACTCATGAGGGCTGACCTCTGGAAAACCTCTCTCCAACATCAGCTCCTCTTTATCCCTATATGCCTTTCTCCATTCATACATTGTTTTTGTATTTCTACGCATATTTTTCACCTACTTAGATATATTATTTAATATACTGCCCCTTGCTTCGCTTGACCGCGAATCTTATCAATGAGTTTTTGCACATCTGTAATACAAATATGACACCCCATTTCTGGGGTGTCAATTTAGTAGTACCCTCTCGACCTCATACACCCTTTTACATACCACCTTATCAGCACATACACGATATGTACCAGTATCAGCAGTAAAAGAAGATTGATAGGGATTACCGCCCTTATAGGCTCTGCAAAGTACACCGATACCGCAAGGCTTATGAGGAATACGGCAAGGCTCATTGTGTCCGCATAGTCCTCTGTGTAGAACTCAAACACCTTGCTTGCTCCAAGGAAGATAAGAAAGCCCACACCGATAGCAATACCGCCCACAAAGACGATTAAAAGAAGATAATGTACTATGGTAGCCACTACTGGCTGTGGTATCTTATCTCCCAGTTGTGAAGCCCACTGACCGCCTTTAAGAAGCAACTGGAACGCATTCACAATGAACTGCCATATTGCCACGAAAAACGTCTTAAAATCGCTTACAAAGGCTTCTGAACGCACTGCTGTGAATACTGTGGTAAGCACTCCATACAGTAGCAGACCTAACAGAAAGCTGTCATAGCTCGCTGTCTGGGCTTTGAACTTCCTGTCAAGCTCTTTCTTCTGGTCCAGATACTTCGCTGTTGCTCTCTGCTCTATATCTTCGCTTATGCTCTGCCTTTCGGATTTAAGGCTTGCCGACTGCTTGGCAGCTTCACCGATTCTGCGGTCAAGCTCTCTGCCCTTGGCTTCATATTCCCTTTTAACGCTCGATACCGTAGCTTCGGCTTCTTGCTCTGCGTTGAGCTTGTCTTGCTTCAGCTTCTCGTTTTGCTTCTTCAGCTCTGCGTTGAGCTTCAGCACGTTGTCTGCTTCGTTCAGCTTCTCTATTTGCTCGGTCTGCTCCGCTATTCTCTTCCCTTGTTCGGCTACTGTCGATACCAGCTCTTGCTTCTCGGATAAGAGTTTCTGTATCTGTATCTCCGATTTCTCGGCTTGGTTCTTCCATTCCTCGGCTTGGCTTATGGCTTCGGAGGCTTGCAAGCCTTTCTTCTGCAAGGTCTTTTTGAGGTTCAGTTGTTCTTCCAGTAGTTTCCGTTCCTGGTCTTTTGCCCTGGTCTGTTCCTGGTCTGCCCTGGCTTTCCATTCCTCGGCTTGGCTGATAGCTTCGGAGATTTGAGAGTCTTTCTTCTGTGACTGCTGTGTTATCTGGCTGATATGCCTTTCCAGTTCTGCTATCTTCTGCGACTGCTGTTCTATCAAGTAGCTGTCTTGCTCTTGCTCTTTCATCAGCTCCGCTATTCTCTGCGACTGCTGTTCTATCAAGCTGTTGTCTTGCACGCTCTGTTGTGGCTGTTCGCTCTGCTTCTCTGCGTGCATTGATTTCAAACCCATGCTCTAAGCTCTCCTTTCCAAAGTCCACTGCATAATACTTTTCCAGTTTATTGTTGCGGACTTTACATTGTTTTTCCCCTTGGCTCTGCCTATTAAGGTCTGTGAAAGTAATGTACTTGTGGCTGTCTTGCCAGTCCACTCCGTACCCTCTTTCGTTCATCTGCTTTATGAAGTCCTCTCGGCTTCTGGCTGTCTCTCGGCAGTCCATAACAGACAATGCTATATCTTGCACATAGCTCTTTACCTCGCCTTTCTCGGCTTGCTTCAAGAGGTTGTATGTCTCTTTATTCCACGCAACAGTTTCTTCTCTTTCTTCTCCGGAGAATGTCTTGCCCTTTTCCGGAACATGAAGCCCCTGTTGCCGGCTCTGTTCATTGCACCGGTCTTTCAGGTTCTGCAGATCTGCTTTGCTCCACTGCAACTTGTGACCATTCTCATAATTCACGCTGTTCACTATGAAGTGACTGTGAATGTGTCCTCGGTCTATGTGCGTGGCAATAAGAACTTCATGCCCTTTCCATGCTTCTGTATTCTTGGCAAGCTCCACAGCGTTCCTATGGGCTTGCTCTGGTGTGATATGCTCGTCCTCATGGTAGCTCTGTACGAAGTGCTTATAGGTTCTGCCACCAGTCTTGCCCCACAGCTCCTTGGTGGCTTGCATTTCGTCCTTAACTGTATCTGGTTCACAGTGCAGACCACTGACAAGCTTATCTTCCGTCTTTTCCTCTTTCGTCACATAGTCCAGTGCTTGCCCTATGCCTGCTTTTGAAGATACTGCTTTAATAACTGCCATACTTCTCTCACCTCTTTCATGGTGTTAGGAAGTTCTTGCTTATAGTCAACATATCCGTTCTCATTCAGCTTCTTGGCTATCTGGTTCAGATTGTTGCCTTGCCTTTTCAGCTCTGGATATATCTCTTTCAGTCCGTCCAGATTGACAATGTTCGACTGTGTGAGGGCTTCAATGATATACTGCTGCTGGCTCTTTCCAGACTGTTCTACTTTTTCTTTTATCTGTGCAAGTTCTTCCTCTGATACCCTTATGACTATCTGCTTTGGTCTTGTCCTATTCATTGATGAAGTCCTCTCTTTCCTTTACCCACTTCTTAATGAGTTCGATTTCCTCGTCCATGTTCGGCTCTTTCTCTGGCTTCCAGTCCTCTCTCATGTCTTTCAGTTCTTCCAGTGCTTCTTCTAAGTCTGCCTTATAGCTTTCTAAATCTTCTTTTTCGCTTGCTATATACTCATCAACACTATTGTAACAAGGCACACACTCATAGCTTGTTCTATCATCATTGTACTTGTGGTATACAATGTCTTTCCATTCATCACTCGGCTCTGCTATATTCTGTTTAGTGATTTCAATGTCGGATTTTATTGTTTCTACGTTTTCCAACATATCCAGATAATGCTCTGGTTCATACCCAAAATTCAATAAGTGATTCAGCAGTGTAGGCTCTGGGAACATTCCGAACCAACAACGCTCGAACCACTGGTCAGCATAATCTCTTTCATCACTTCCGTTTGAGTAAGTACCGCCCACCAAATCTCCGACAAAATTCTCTATCAGCTCTCCGATTGTCAGACCATGCTCCCCACACTTTCTCGCCAGTCGGTCACAATCTGCATCCGACAATTTCACTGTGATTTTTCTCTCTCTGATTGTCTCAATTTCTTTCTTCTGTTCTTCGCCCCAACTCATGCTTTACCTCTCTTTCTTCTCGACATCATTCCAACAAATTTCCGCATATCTGCGGTCATTTCAAGGGGGATTGAAGGGGGGCTTGCCACCCTCACAAGTTCTAAATGGCTATCCATTTAGGGAACTTGCAATATATCCGCTACACATAATATAGCATGTGGCTAGCCACTTGTCAAGCGGATATATTCGTGCGTGGATTTCGCCAGAAATACAGTGGAGCTTACTTCCTCTTGGGTGACTTTGGGAATGGAAAAATGAGATAGTCAAGGGCTTGTTTTTTTCTATGCTTCCATGAGCTTCCGCTTGCGGATCAGCGAATGGCAGCATAGAAAAAAATTGTCGCAGACAACCCTTTACTTTCTCATTTTGGAATGGACAATCGAACCCATGAGGGAGTAACGGAACGGACGGACTAGCATTTTCCCCGCGGACATTGTAGCCAACAAAAAAGAGTATCAAGGGTAAAGTGCACAGTCTTGCGACTGCCCTTGACACTCTTTTTCTTATGGCTCTTGGGTAATTAAGGGGAAATGGCTTCTTGTGGCATTTCTGCCCCTGTGATATAATGAACGACGCTACCGCCCCCAGACAGGTAGAGAAAGGGGGTGAACCGCATGAGTGAACTTCTGTCATTTTTTCTCTCTGTTTTGGCAAGTGTAGTTGCCTACTACATCTGCAAATGGTTGGACGGCGAAGAATAACTGGTAGCCAGCCTTGGGATTAAGCCACCCACCCAGAACGGAATAGAAAAGCCCCGGAGTCGCAACCTCCGGGGCTTTTTGCTGTGCCACATGAGCACTTCTGTCATTTTCGCCTACTGGTATTATAGCATATGCCTTTCGGCATTTCAAGTATACCCTACTTCCACCACTTCAATACAGTATGCCGGCTAAGCCCAGTTTCTCTCTCACAATCTATCTTCTTTCCGTCCGGGTGCTGACGCTGCCATTCTTCGACAATCTTCGACTTTTCTCCGCTGCCTTTTGGTCTACCATTTCCCTCTCTCCAATCCCTATCCTGTCTTTTCATACGAATATCACGAATTGCCCTTGCTTCTTCTAAGTGATCAGCCTGTTTTTGGTAATTCCTTTTATTCGCTGGCATAGGAATAGCCGATACTCTTTCCGCTTCACTTCGACTATATGTGACATAATTTTCTTGATAAAACTGCATGGCGTCCAGTATATCACGCTTGGTAAAGCGGTTATGCTCATCATCTGACATATCATCAAGGAACTGCAATAGGGAAAAAGCGTCTGTAAAAAGCTCATCTTCCGGAATATCGCACTTAACGGCATAGGACGCCAAAACGCAAAGGCAGCTGTATCTGTGCCCTACAGAAGCCCCCTCTTTTATTTTCCGCAGCCACCAATCATATAAGTCCCTTTTGACATGCCAGCGCTCACGGCGCTCCCCCTGCACAATTCGCTTTTCATACCATTCCGGGTACTTTTTGCGTGCTTCTGCAAGGCTTAAATCGCTCTTATAGTGAAAATCCGTGACCGCCTTGCTCTTATCCATAAGATACCCGTTCAAATACTCAATCGTCACTCTCTCGCCCGTTTCAAAAGCCTTTACCGGGTATCTCTTTCCCAGCTTTGACTGCGTTCCAACCATACGGAAGCCCTGAAAAATCCCCTGATACTGAACCTGTTCCCGTTCTGTGAAAGTGCTTGTATAACGGTTCCAGACTTTCGCAATCAGCTCATACTTGAACTCTCGAAGCTTATCCTGCAAATGCTTATACAAGGGAACCGGCTTTTCCAGCAGATAATATAAATGCAGCCCGTGACCGCTGTTAATACAGTAAGTGCATTTCGGGATAATATCATGGTTCATTTGATGGAACACATCACGGAGCTGCGGCATCTCCACCCCGTCAAGGTCTATCGCTATACCATACAGCCACCTTGCATTGGCTGCCGTCCTATTTCTGCCGGAATACGCTACAGGGGACATGACAGCAAACTCCGCCCCTTTGACCTCATCGATGACTGACAAATCATCAAATACAATCCGATTCTTTGCCTTATCGTTTTCGACTATAGTTATAATGCCATTTGCTTTTCCGTCCTCAAAATGCCCCTTTCTCTCAAAACTTCCCTCTGGAAAAACAGCCCGATAAAACTCTTTCGGCTTCACTTCCTCAAAGAACTGCCCCAGCCATTCATTTTTCAGCTTATACAACTGCTTTTCAGTCGGTTTTTTTGCCATATTCCCACCACCTTTTTCTCCCCTCCAAAACACCTATAGGGGGCTTATATTATCAATACAGTTTATTGCACATTTTTGACCTCTTAAAAAAGGGCTGGTTTTCTCTCCCTTTCCTTGCCATTATAGCACTGCTACTTTTCCTTCGCAATCTCACTTTTCTCGTATTCAGAACAGTGCCCCTCTCTCTTTACACGGTCTCCGGCAACGGGACAATACCAATCTTTCCTATAAGCGCAGCTTGTGCAGCTCTCCTGCTCTCTTTTTTCTTTCTCCATAGTCTTTTACACCTCACTCCCTCTCGCCTTGACCGCTTATCTTATCACTACATTATTTTACCTTTTTCTCTTCAAATAAAAAATTATCGCTACTATCAACATCACAACACCTATCGCAATAAGCAAGATGCTGACAAGAACACTATTCAACTTTCCTGCGACAAATACCGAGGTAGGACCATCTGCACCTCCGATTATAGCAATAGCATTATTATTCATCTTCAATGCAACACCCACAATAACAGATATTATTCCAACAATACCAGCAACGATTCCTAATATTTTTTTCATTGACTAATCTCCTTTCTCAACCTTCCGATTTGTCGATTTCTTTTTACTTACCAAGCATACCATATAACAGCATAAGAAACACTAAAATATTACAGACCATACCGCCCCAAAACAGGTACAGCTTTAAGCCCTCATATCTGAAAAAGCTGTTCTTGCTTTCCTCCAGCTCCCGGATCTTCTGCTTCATCACGCTTGTAAGTGTATCAGACTGCTTCTCAAGAAGCTTTGTAGCCCTCTGTATAGCCTCTATATTCGCCTGTAACGCCTTTCTAACCTCTTGGACGGTGTTTTCCTTAACCTCATCTTTCAGGCTCCCAATCTCGCCCGATATAGCGTCTTGAAGCAATTCGTTGCTGTTCTTCAGCAGCTCTACGCTCTGCTTCAGCTCGCTGATGAGCTTCCTGTTCTGCTCTGCGTCTCTCTGCCTGTTCTGCTCTGCCCTTACTTGTTCTTGATTTGACTGCTTCATCAATTCCTCGCAGTTCTCGCTCGACATCGCCAACGCTTCTTTGAGCAGACTGTTTTCCAGCTCTGTCCGGCTCTGTCGGTTTAACTCTTGAAGCTGCTCTCTTGGACTGCTCTGCTTCTGCTGTTCGTGCATTTCTCTCAAACTCATGCTCCATACTCTCCTTTCCAAAATCCATATTGTAGTATTTTTCCAGCTTGTTATCCCTGATTTTACAAGCCTTTTCTCCTGCCTGTTCCCTGGCTAAGTCGGTATATGTGATGTACTTGTGGCTGTCCTGCCAGTCCACCCCGTACCCTCTTTCATTCATCAGCCGGATAAAGGTTTCCCGGCTGGTCGCTGTTTCCTTACAATCCAGCACCGCAAGGGCAATATCCTGCACATAGCTCTTGACCTTTCCCTGCTCTGCCTGTTTCAAAAGCTGGTAGGTGTCTTTGCTCCATGCCACCGTTTCTTCCCGGACTTCTCCAGCAAATGTCTTTCCTTTCTCCGGCACATGCAAGCCCTGTTCCCGGCTCTGTTCGTTACATCGTTCCTTTAAGTCTTTAAGGTCGTGCTTACTCCATTGGAGCTTATGACCGTTCTCATAATTTACGGAATTGACAATAAAGTGCGTGTGTATATGCCCCTTGTCTATATGCGTGGCTATCAGAACTTCATGCCCTTTCCATGCCTTTGTATGCTCTGCCAGCTCGACAGCGTTCTTATGAGCCTGCTCCGGGGTTATTTCCTCGTCCTCATGGTAGGATTGCACATAATGCTTATAGGTTCTTCCATCCGTCTTGCCCCACAGCTCCTTTGTGGCTTGCATTTCTTCCTTGACCGTCTCCGGCTCACAATGCAGACCGCTGACAAGCTTCTCCTCTGTCTTTTCTTTTTTCGTCACATAATCTATGGCGTGCCCTATGCCCGCCTTTGAAGATACCGCCTTAATGACTGCCATACTTTGTTCAGCTCCTCTCCATGCTTCCGCACTTCCGCTTCACTCGGCAACATCCCCCCCTCATTACACCGCTTTGCTATTTGGTTGAGGTTGTTCCCTATCCGTTTCAGTTCCGGGAGAAGTTCTTTGATACCGTCCGTATTCACGATCTGCTTCTCCAGCACACAGGAAAGGATATACTCCTGTTGGTTCTTTCCACTCTCTGAAATCTTCTCCTGCAACTGCTGGTATTCTTCTTCACTTACTCGGAATGATAACTGCTTTGGTCTTGTCTTGTTCATACCCTTACCACTCCATATCCATGACATCAAGTAAGTCAAAGAAACGCTCCAGCGTCTTATTTTCCTTTTCTGCCGGGTTCTGTTTTACATATTTATCAATTACTTTCATCAGCTCCTGCACCTCGTATCTGTACTCAAACTGAATTTTATCCATTTCTTTTTTCATGCCTTTGACCTCTCTTTCTTCGGTGCTACCACCGTCACATTATGAGCCTTTCGGCTTTCTGAAAAGGGGGATTGAAGGGGGGCTTGCCACCCTCACAAGTTCTAAAGTGGTAACACTTTAGGGAACTTGCAATATATCCGCTACACATATTATAGCATGATAGACACCCTATATCAAGCGGATATATTCGTGCGTATATTCTGCCAAGAATATAGTGGAGCTTACTTCCTCTTGGGCGACTTTGAAAGTGTAGGAGGGAGACAGTCAAGGGCTTGTTTTTTATCTGCAGTATGAGCTTCGGCTTGCCGATCAGCGAGTACAGCAGATAAAAAATGGTCGCAGACCACCCTTTACTTTCTTCCGCCGGAACGGACAATGAAGCACAGGGGGAAGTAACGAAACGGACGGACAGCCGTTTTCCCCTCCGGCATTATAGCCAACAAAAAAGAGTATCAAGGGTAAACGCTGCGGTCTATGACCGCCCTTGACACTCTTTTCCTTATGGCTTTGATGATAAACAAGGGGAAATGGCTTCTTGTGGCATTTCTGCCCCTGTGATATAATGAACGACGCTACCGCCCCCAGACAGGTAGAGAAAGGGGGTGAACCGCATGAGTGAACTTCTGTCATTTTTTCTCTCTGTTTTGGCAAGTGTAGTTGCCTACTACATCTGCAAATGGTTGGACGGCGAAGAATAACTGGTAGCCAGCCTTGGGATTAAGCCACCCACCCAGAACGGAATAGAAAAGCCCCGGAGTCGCAACCTCCGGGGCTTTTTGCTGTGCCACATGAGCACTTCTGTCATTTTCGCCTACTGGTATTATAGCATATGCCTTTCGGCATTTCAAGTATACCCTACTTCCACCACTTCAATACAGTATGCCGGCTAAGCCCAGTTTCTCTCTCACAATCTATCTTCTTTCCGTCCGGGTGCTGACGCTGCCATTCTTCGACAATCTTCGACTTTTCTCCGCTGCCTTTTGGTCTACCATTTCCCTCTCTCCAATCCCTATCCTGTCTTTTCATACGAATATCACGAATTGCCCTTGCTTCTTCTAAGTGATCAGCCTGTTTTTGGTAATTCCTTTTATTCGCTGGCATAGGAATAGCCGATACTCTTTCCGCTTCACTTCGACTATATGTGACATAATTTTCTTGATAAAACTGCATGGCGTCCAGTATATCACGCTTGGTAAAGCGGTTATGCTCATCATCTGACATATCATCAAGGAACTGCAATAGGGAAAAAGCGTCTGTAAAAAGCTCATCTTCCGGAATATCGCACTTAACGGCATAGGACGCCAAAACGCAAAGGCAGCTGTATCTGTGCCCTACAGAAGCCCCCTCTTTTATTTTCCGCAGCCACCAATCATATAAGTCCCTTTTGACATGCCAGCGCTCACGGCGCTCCCCCTGCACAATTCGCTTTTCATACCATTCCGGGTACTTTTTGCGTGCTTCTGCAAGGCTTAAATCGCTCTTATAGTGAAAATCCGTGACCGCCTTGCTCTTATCCATAAGATACCCGTTCAAATACTCAATCGTCACTCTCTCGCCCGTTTCAAAAGCCTTTACCGGGTATCTCTTTCCCAGCTTTGACTGCGTTCCAACCATACGGAAGCCCTGAAAAATCCCCTGATACTGAACCTGTTCCCGTTCTGTGAAAGTGCTTGTATAACGGTTCCAGACTTTCGCAATCAGCTCATACTTGAACTCTCGAAGCTTATCCTGCAAATGCTTATACAAGGGAACCGGCTTTTCCAGCAGATAATATAAATGCAGCCCGTGACCGCTGTTAATACAGTAAGTGCATTTCGGGATAATATCATGGTTCATTTGATGGAACACATCACGGAGCTGCGGCATCTCCACCCCGTCAAGGTCTATCGCTATACCATACAGCCACCTTGCATTGGCTGCCGTCCTATTTCTGCCGGAATACGCTACAGGGGACATGACAGCAAACTCCGCCCCTTTGACCTCATCGATGACTGACAAATCATCAAATACAATCCGATTCTTTGCCTTATCGTTTTCGACTATAGTTATAATGCCATTTGCTTTTCCGTCCTCAAAATGCCCCTTTCTCTCAAAACTTCCCTCTGGAAAAACAGCCCGATAAAACTCTTTCGGCTTCACTTCCTCAAAGAACTGCCCCAGCCATTCATTTTTCAGCTTATACAACTGCTTTTCAGTCGGTTTTTTTGCCATATTCCCACCACCTTTTTCTCCCCTCCAAAACACCTATAGGGGGCTTATATTATCAATACAGTTTATTGCACATTTTTGACCTCTTAAAAAAGGGCTGGTTTTCTCTCCCTTTCCCCACCCCTAAAAACACCTATAGGGGGCTTATATTATCAATATATTTTATTGCACATTTTTGACCTCTTAAAAAAGGGCGATTTTTCTCTCCCTTTTCCCTACCAGT
>OMCD01002011.1_pt1 | contig 10574 bp, 7 predicted proteins | sample 1674171 | NCBI WGS metagenome assembly OMCD01 (sample SAMEA103958149, study PRJEB25191) | human gut metagenome | biome: human-associated habitat [ENVO:00009003]; feature: intestine environment [ENVO:2100002]; material: feces | place: Germany | collected 2013/2015
GTTGTCAATCGCTTCGATCAGGCGATCCATGCTGCTCCTTGTGTTATCTACAGACGGCTGAACATCAGCTGGGAGCCGATGATTGTGGCGAGGGGGCGTCCGGTGACCTGCCAGCCGCCGAACGGGGTGTTACGAGCCTTGGAGTGGAACTGTTCGGGGTCCACGGTCCATTCCTCGGCGGCGTTGAGCACCACGAGGTCGACATTGTCGGCGTCATCCACGCGGCTCAAGTCGAGCAGTCGGTTGACGCCTTCACGCTGCGGCTGAGCGTCGCTCTCCCCCGCAATCACGCCATCCGGATCATCCCCGGTGGGCGCGGGTTCGGCGTAGTCCTCGACCAGCGCGGCTACGTCGGTTGGCACATGCCCCATGAGTTCGGCAGGTCCAACGGACATGAGCTCGATCAGACGCTCATCGGAAATGAAGCCGCCGTCCACGAGCACCTTGTGGCACACGCCGTACGCGCATTCCAGTCCGATGATGCCGTTGGGCGCCTCAAGGAAGCCGAGTTCCTTCTCTGCCAACGTGTGCGGCGCATGGTCGGTGGCCAGCAGATCCACGGTGCCGTCGGCGATGGCCGCGATGGTGGCTTTGCGGTCCGCTTCGGAGCGCAGTGGCGGATTCATCTTGGCGAGCGTGCCGTACTTGAGCAGCGCCTCGTCGCTCAACGCCAGATAGTGCGGCGCGGTCTCGCAGGTAATCGGCAGTCCTTCGGCCTTGGCCCTGCGAATCGCCTCGAACGAGATGGCAGTGCTCACATGCTGGAAGTGCACGTGGACACCGGTGCGGCGGGCCGCTTCGATATCGCGGGCCACGATCTTGAGCTCGGTGTCTTCCGGAATGCCGGGCACGCCAAGCTCGCGGGAAACGGGGCCTTCGTTCACGGCACCTGTATCGTGATGCTCGCAATGCTCGATCAGGTACAGGTCGGAGGCCTTGACGTTCTCCAGCACCTGGTCCAGGATCTCCGGCGTCACAGCGGAACCGTCGTCGCTGATTGCGGTGATGGGGTGCGTGAGCATGGCCGGCGTCTTGGCGTCGTCCTCGAATCCGGGCACGTACTTGAGCCAATCGGCAACGTCGCTTGCCTCATGACCGGCGCGATCCTTGGACGCGCACACGCACAGATCGTAACGAACCGGCAATTGAACGTCATGCGCAGTATCGTACTGCTGCAGGAAGTCGATGACGTTGTCGAAGCCGGCATCCAGAACCTCTTTTGCACCGGTCGCTTCCGGGCCAGACACGGTCTGCCCATCCAGTGCCGGCAACGTGTTCGGCATGATGAGCACGTTCGTGTATCCGCCGGATGCGGACGCACGGCAGCCGGAGACCATCGATTCCTTGTAGGTCTGGCCGGGATCGCGGAAGTGGACGTGTGGGTCTTCGAAACCGGGGGCCACGGTCAGGCCGGTGGCGTCGATGTCGGCGCCGTCAGCCACGGCGGAGGTGTCGGCGAAGTAGGCGGCAGCGGTCCCGGGCACCACGAGGTCGATGACCTCGCCGGTGTTCCAGACCTTGATGTTGCGTAGGGTGATGCTCACAGTTTGGCTTCCTCGTCGCAGTAGTCGCAGCGGTATTCGAGCCGCTCGGAGTGCACGAGGTGGAACATCTGCTTGATGCGCAGGAAATCACGCCGACGATGTGCTCGGGCAGGTTCGGCTGCTTCTTTTCGACGATCTTGCCGCCGCGCACCACGTCCACGGTGGCTTGGCGGGCCACGAAGCCGAGCACGTCGAGGTCGATGTCCTTGTCATCTTCGATTTTGATGATGTCCTTGGAGCCGTAACGCTTGGAGTCGGCGTTCATGATGAGCGCAAGCTTGGTTTTGGCCGGGTCGATTTTCAGGTATTCGAGAACCTTCAGCGAGGTTCCGGCCGGCACATGGTCGATAATAATGCCGTTCTGAATGCTGGTGACTTCCATCAGGCCTGAACCTCCTTGGGGTTGAGCGGTTCGTATCCGGGCAGTTCGTCGCCCACCACGGTGCTTTCGAGGGCCATGCGCACGAGCATGCCGTTCTTGACCTGTTCGAAGTAGGCGGCACGCGGGTCGTCGTCCACGTCCACGGCGATTTCGTTGACGCGCGGCAGCGGGTGAAGCACGGCCATGGACGGCTTGGCGAGCTGCAGCTTCTCTTCGTCGAGAATGTAGGTGTCGCGCAGGCGCAGGTAGTCGTCTTCGTTGAAGAAGCGTTCCTTCTGTACGCGGGTCATGTACAGCACGTCGAGGTCGCCGATCACGGAGGCCAGGTCGCGCACTTCCACGTAGGAGCAGCTGTCGGTGGCGTTGATGCGGTCGATCACGTACTGCGGGGTCTTGAGCTCGTCCGGGCTGATGAGCACGAAGCGCACGTTGCCGAAGCGGCACAGGGTCTCGATCAGGGAGTGCACGGTGCGGCCGAAGGTCAAATCGCCGCACAGTCCCACGGTCAGGTCGGTGATGCGGCCGAAGCGCGACTGCAGCGTGGCCAGATCGGCCAGCGTCTGCGTGGGGTGCATGTGGCCGCCGTCGCCGGCGTTGATTACCGGCACGGATGCGGCGCGGGAGGCCACCAGCGCGGCACCCTCCTTCGGGTGACGGATGGCGACCACGTCCACGTAGTTGGACACGGTCTTCAACGTGTCGGCGATGGATTCGCCCTTGGTCACGGAGGCCAGCTGCGCGCCGGCGAATCCGATGACCTTGCCGCCGAGACGTAGCATTGCGGTCTCAAAGCTCAGGCGCGTACGGGTGGAGGGCTCGTAGAACAGCGTGGCCAGCACTCGCCCATCGCAGGTATGGGCAATCTCTTTGCGGTGGGAATCGATGTATTCGGCCTTATGCAGCAGGTCGAGAATCTGGTTTGTAGACAGGCCGTCCAGCGTTACGACGCTTTTGCCGACCATTGGCGTTTCTTCAGACAAGGCTCACCTTTTCGCTCGTGGTTTTCAGGTGGCCACCCTTGCGTGACCTAATCTAACTTACGCCATTTTTCGGACAGCCGCATTCACCGAGTGTCCACCTGAAAATCCAACGAATATGCTGCCTTATCGCTGCGCGCGGCGTCGATTTCGTTCCAGTCGCGGTGCGATCACGTGCATACGCGGGCGAGGGGCGGTTTGCGGCTGCTGCGTTGCGGCGGAGGCCGTGGCGGTGGTTGCCGCAGCCGCCTCGCCTTCGGTCTTCCCATAGAACAAGCGCTGGCATACGTCACGGCATTTGCGCATCACGGCCAGCAGGTCGTTCTCGAAATGCTGGCCGCGGTGGGCGCCGTAGCCGAGGTAGACGGCGATGCCGCCCAGCGAATAGATGTCATCAGGCAGAATATCGGCCTGGTTGGCGCGCCCGCTCCACAGATAGCTGCCGTTGCGGGCCGCGGTGCACAACGTCCATGCCTTGCGCAGCTGAATCGCGTCGATAGCGCTGATGAGCTTCTTGGCTTCCAGCACGTCCAATGCCTCCAGCGTGCCGTTGACGCGCAGATCTTTGATATCGCCGGCGTGCTGGAGCTGCATGAGTTGCACGGTCCATTCCACGTCAGACAAGCCGCCCTTGCCGAGCTTCAGATGCCGTTCACGGCGCACGCCGCGCGGCAGACGCTCGGCTTCCATGCGGGCCTTGAGCTTGCGGATGTTCTGCAATTCTGCTTCAGTCAGTTCCGTGGTCGGGTAGCGCAGCGGGTCGGCGATGTTGATCAGGAAGTCCCGCGCCAGTTCAGCGTCGCCGGCCGCGTACCGGGCGCGCAGCAGCGCCTGGCGCTCCCAGGTCGAAGCCCAGGATTCGTAGTATTCCTCGCAGGAGGCATAGGAGCGCACGAGCGGGCCGTTCTTGCCTTCCGGGCGCAGGTCCAGGTCGAGTTCGATCTTGGGTTCCAGCGTCGTCGGTCCTTGCAGGATGTTGCGCAGGTCTTCCACGACCTTCTTGGCGAAGGCGTTGGCTTGGCCGTCGTCGGCATCGTCGGCCGGACGGTAGATGAGAATGGCATCCGCATCGGAGCTGAAGTTCACTTCGCGCCCGCCGTAACGGCCCATGGCGATGACGGTGATGCCGGCCGGCGCGGTTTCGACGCCGAACTCGGCGATCTGGTGGCGCACGGCCCAGGTCAGGGAGGCATCGATGATCGCGTCATACACGTCGGTCATGGCCTTGAGACTGTCGGAGTCGCTGATCACACCGCTCATCCAAGACAGGCCGATGCGTTCGATTTCGTGGCGGCGCATGGCGCGCATGGAGGTGGCGAACTCGTTGATGTTCGAGCCGAAACGTTCCAGCGCCGAGCCGGTCTGCACGTCCAAGGCCTCGCGCGTGCGGGCCTGCAGATTGTCGTCGTCGCCAAGCCAGCTGATCGATTCGACCGACTTGTTGAGCGCGTCGCCCAGGAATCGTGAGTTGGACAGGATGTGGCACAGGCGCTGGGCGGCGGAGGTGGAGTCGCGCAGGAAGCCGAGGTAGCCGGATTCGGTGCCGAAGTTCTCCTCCAGTTTGCGCCAGTTGAGCAGGCCCATGTCCGGGTTCTGGCCCTCGCCCAGCCACTGCAAGACGGCGGGCAGAATGATGCGGTTGATTTTGGCCGCGCGCCCCACGCCGGCGGTGAGCGCCTGCACGTGGCGGATGGCGGCGTCCGGGTCGCCGAAACCGATGGATTCGAATCGTTCCTGTGCTGCCTCGACGCTCAGGACGATCTGGTCGTTCTCCATCTGGGCGTTGACCGGCAGCATCGGGCGATAGTAGATGTCGAGGTGCAGGTGGCGTACTTCGCGGCGGGTGTCGTCGTACTTGTCGACGAGTTCTTCCGGGTGCAGGCCGAATGCGCGGGCGAGTCGGCGCAGCTCCTGGTTCTGGTTGAGCTCGTCCACGTCGATGTCGCGCTTCTTTTCGAGGCCTCCGACCGAGGCCCGGCCGAGGTCCGGGAACAGGTGCGTGCGCTTCAGGGACCAGATCTGCTGGCGATGTTCCATCACGCGCTCGAAGCGGTAGTCCTGGGACATGCGCACGGCCTGTTTGCGCGAGACATAGCCGCCTTCGGACAGGCGCTGCAGCGAGTCGAGCGTGTTGCTGGTGCGCAACGATTCGTCGGTGCGGCCGTGTACGAGCTGGAGCATCTGCACGGTGAATTCCACATCGCGCAGACCGCCGCGGCCGAGCTTAATCTCGCGGTCCTTCAGGGGCGCGGGAATCAAATCCTCCACGCGCTTGCGCATTTTCTGGCAGTCGTAGACGAAGTTCTTGCGCTTGGATGCGCTCCACACGAACGGCCGGGTCATGTCCATGTAGGCCTGACCGAGGTCGGGGTCGCCGGCCACCGGGCGGGCCTTGAGCAGCGCTTGGAACTCCCAATTCTCGGCCCACTGCTCGTAATAGTTCTTGTGCGAGGAGAGCACGCGCACCAGCGCGCCGTCCTTGCCTTCCGGGCGCAGGCCGCCGTCGATCTGCCACAGCGGCTGCTCGGCCACGCCCATGATGGCGGACTGGCAGACGCGCTGTAACATGGTGCCCATCTTGGTGCCCACGCGAATCAGCGTCTGATGGTCCACATCCTTGTCGGCCGGTTCGACCACGTAGATGAGGTCCACGTCGGAGACGTAGTTCAGTTCCTGTGCGCCGAGTTTGCCCATGCCGATGATGGTGAAGCGCACGTGCTCGCTGCCCTCGGTTTCGTGGCGGGCGATGGCCAGCGCGCCTTCGAGCGCCGCGTCCGCGAGGTCGGACAGTTCGCGGCTGATGGTCGGTTGGATGGAGGTCGGGTCGTCCGCCACGGCATCCTGGGCGATGATGGCGGCCAGTTGGTTCCGGTAGCTGGAACGCAGGGCCGTGGCCGCTTCGGCCAGATCCTTGGAGGCGACGGGCATGGCCGGTTCGTCCGGGTCCGCGCCGACCGCCTTGAGCAGACGTGCACGGCGTTGCGCGTGATTGAACAGATGGCTGTTGCAGTTGTCGACTGCTGCCGCCTCCACAAGCTGCGGCTTGAAGCGCATGAACTTGCCCATCGCGTCGGAGACGCCGAGCACCGTGACCAGACGCTTCAGGGCGTCGTTGTCGGGGATGACGTGTTCCAGATCGCGCTGGCTGGATTGCATCGCGTTGACGATATCCACGAAATTGCTCAATGCCATATCGGGGTCGCAGGCGTGGGCCAGCGCGCTCAGCAGTTCGGCGCATCGCTCATCGGGAATGTCGTCCGCCTTGAGCTGGTCGAACAAGGCGCGGGCCTTGTCGAGGTCTTGCAGACCTGCCCTGATGAGGTCCATGGAGCTGGGTTTGAAGATCGACGATTCCATAAGATTCCACTATATACGCTCATGCCCTCCGAATGGGGCATGAGCCGGGAAGGAGTCATCGGGCGACGCTGATGAGCTCCGAGGAATCCATATCGTAATCGGCCATGGCGTAGGAACGGATGGCGGGGTCATCATAGGTGTTCATGTAATAGGTGTTGGTCTTGGACGAATATCCGCTGGTGAACAGCGTGCGTTCGAACTGGCCGTTGCCCATCTTCGCCATGCCGTCAACCATCTGCACGGAACCAAGGGTGTGGAACAGGCGAGACACGTTGGCCGCCTCGCCTTCCTGCTGCGGATAATGCGTGTTGGCATAAGCCACACGCACGAAACGCGACGGGGAGCTCACATCGCCCGGAATGCCATGCATGCTCACACCCGCGCCCCAAGCGGACAGGGACGCCTTGCCCCACGTGGCCGGCTCGGCCATCTCGTTGCCGACGCACATGTAGTTGCGCAGATTCTCCATATGGAAGCCAAACGTCGGCTGGTTGGTCAGCACGTCTACGTCGTCATGGTGCACATGCATGCCGTCCGCCATCTGTTCGACGACGATGCTGCGCTCGCTGTCGCCGATGATCCAATGCAGCAGCGACTCCTGCTGGCCGGGCACGATCTGGGAGACGAGGGTCACGTTCTTCAACGCCTTCTCGACTTCGTCGACGGAATCGAAATTGCGTGCCACCCACAGCGGGAATTCGAAGGTCGCGACGTTGTCGGTGCCTTCGACCGGCTCATGCACGAACTCCGCGTAGCCGGGGAAATTCAATCCCGCGATGGCCAGACCATGCTCGTTGGCGCAGTCGAAATACATCGGACGGTCGGCCATGACCACGCCCACGCCGATCACCGCGTTCGGCGTGGCTTTGCCGCTCGCGCCGAACACGTTGTCGTAGTGGTAGCCGCGTGGAGTGGCCAGGATGCTTTCGCCGTATGAGAAGCTCCAGTCGAGGTTGCGGCCGAAATACATGTTTCCCTCTTCGTCGGAGAAACGAACGCCAGTGCACATGATGGACTTCCTTCCTTTGTTTGATTGACCCGGTGCGTTCATCATACGCATGGACGGCTGGACGAACCACGGTTTCCGCCGACGGATAAACATGAAGGGTGGCCAAAAATGCCAAGAGTCGTTGAAAATGAAAAATCCCCTTGTTTCCAAGGGGATTTTTCGAATGGCTCCTGCGACTGGGCTTGAACCAGTGACCGTCCGATTAACAGTCGGATGCTCTGCCAACTGAGCTACGCAGGAATGCGCTGTGCACAAGACATGAATTATACGCGGTAAAACGCAAAATGCAAATCCCGCGCGTGTCTCCCCTGCTGCGGCGGGACTACCGTCACATGCTGATCTTCGTCAACGGCATGGCGGAATCGATTGCGAAATCCGGTTCGGACGGTTTCACGCCGCTCTCCACCAGGTTCACGCCCAGCATGGCCACCATAGCGCCATTATCGGTGCACAGTTTGATTTGCGGGATACGCACTTCGACGCCATGCTTGGCTCCGACCTCCAACAGTTTGGCGCGCAGTTGGGAGTTCGCGGAGAAGCCGCCGCCAACGATCAGGGTCTTCGAACCGTACTGCTCGCAACCGCGCATCGCCTTCTTGGCGAGCACCGTCGCGACGGAATCGGCCAGCGACGCGCACACGTCGTCGATGGGAATCTCATTGCCTTCCGCCTGCTGCTGTTCGATCCAACGCGCCACGGCCGTCTTCACGCCGGAGAAACTGAAATCGTACGGATGCTGCTGCCCCGCCTTGCCTTGTGTAAGGCCCTGAGGCACTTTGATGGCATGTGGGTTGCCCAGCTGTGCGTGACGGTCGATGTGCGGGCCGCCGGGATACGGGAAACCAAGCAGACGTGCCACCTTGTCGAAGCATTCGCCGGCAGCGTCGTCGAGCGTGGTGCCGACCACGTCGATATGCCGCGCCACGTCTTCGACATGCAGCAGCGAAGTGTGCCCGCCCGACACAATCAACGCAAGCGTGTCCTTGGGGAACGGTCCGAACTGCAGCTGCGTCACCGCGATATGTCCGATGACGTGGTTGATGCCGTAGATCGGCTTGTTCGCGGCCCATGCCAACGATTTCGCGCCGGACACGCCGACCGCGAGACAGCCGGCGAGGCCGGGTCCCGCGGATACGGCGATCGCGTCGACGTCGGACAGCGTCATGTTCGCGTCGGCCAGAGCTTTGGAGACGCATGGCACGAACGCTTCGGCGTGCGCGCGAGAGGCGATTTCGGGAATCACGCCGCCGTAGCGGGCGTGCTCGTCCATGGAGGACGCGACCACGTTGGAAATGAGGGTGCGTCCCTGCACCACGGCCGCCGCCGTTTCGTCACAGGTCGATTCGATGCCGAGTACGATTGGTTCGCTCATTGCTGCTCCGTTGTGTGTGTTGCTGAAGTGTGCTCTGTATCCGCTGTTGCGCTGAAGCCGACGACGCGCGGCTCCAAGTCGAGGCTCATGGTGTACGCGTCGATGCCTTCTGGCTGGTAGTAGCGTTTGCGCAATCCCATCCGCGTGAAGCCGAACCTTTCGTACAACGCCAATGCCGGCACGTTGTCGACTCGGACTTCCAGAAGCATGCGTTTGGCGCCCTGCCGACGCGCCGAGACGATCAGTGTTTCGAGAAGCGCCGCCGCTATCCCCTGCCGTTGGTATGGTCTGCCGACGCCGATCGTCATGATCTCCGCGTCGTCGCCGTCGTACCAGTAGCCTGCGTAGCCTCGGACGACGGGATCCGCCGTCTGTACGGCATCGCCTTCAATGTCGAGCAGATACGTGCGTGCCGGAGCGTGGAATTCCTGCCGTACGGACTGTTCGCTCCACGCGCCGCGGCCGAACAGGTCCTTTTCCAATGCGGCGATCTGTCCGACGGCGGTGTCTTCCGGAATCTGGGAATGGTCGACAATCATGGGCGTGCCGTCACTCCGTTCGTTCGGCGCCGGCATGGTTGAGCACATGCTTGAGCGGGTTGGGCACTGACACGTCCGGACGACGCAGGTATAACGGTTCGACGGAGGTCGGTTCTGCCAACGCCTGTTCGCTGGTGGTGAAGGCCGCGAATCGCGCCAATCCTTCCGCGCCTTCGTCGAGCAGAGCATGGTCGTCGACTTCGCCGAGGGAGGCAATCGCATTCCACGACTGCGCGTATTTGACCGCACCATGGCCGATGACGTCGACGACGTACGGCTTGCCCGTGTCGGCGAGCTTCGTAAGAACGTCATTGACGCGCATCGTGATGGAATCCGGATAGTCGATGTCCATGTCGATCAACGTTATGGGCGATTGTCCGACGCCGTCCGCAACGGTGCCGCCGTCATACAGCGCGAAATACAGTTGCCGGCGACGCGCGTCGTTGACGGCAAGCGTCAGATGGCGGCGATCGTCCGTAGCTTGAGTATGTGCCAGGCATTGCGGCGCGAGCACGTCCTGTCCGACCAGTTGCGCGCCTGTGGCGAAGGCCAATGCCTTGGCCGCGACGATGCCGGCGCGCAGGCCGGTGAATGGCGCCGGTCCGACGCCGACGACGATGCGGGTGATGTCCGACGCCTGCAGTCCGGCCTGTTCGACGGCTTGCGCGATGTTCACCTGCAGTTTCTCGACATGGGTGCGCGAATCCGTTTCGACGATGGGTTCATGTCCGACCACGCCTACGGTCGAACCATATGAGGTGTCAATCACCAGTGTCTGCATATGCTTGAAAACTCCTTGTGCCAAACTGCCAACCACTGTACAACCGGCGCTGGAAGCCACGGCATGCGGTGCGGTCGGCCACGTCGGATGCGTCTTGACAGGGTCAGCGTTTTCCCGCGGTGAAATCGAACGAATCCCAGGCAGCGCCCACCGGCACCAACGTCACCGTGCGTGCGCCCGCGCTGGTCAGCTCGCCGTCCGCGTCCACGGCGGGCGCGTCAAGCGGACGGTCGATGTGGATTTCAAGCCGTTCCGGAGCCAATGCGGCGGCCATCTGCTCGCCCCATTCCATCAGGATGACGGTATGCTCGCCCGGATCCTCCAATTCCTCGTCCAAGCCGAGCGATTCCAATTCGTCCAATAGCCGTCCGACCGTGTCCTGTCCGGGCGCGTAGGCGTTGCCGCCGAGCCTGTAGGCGTCGACGTGCACCAGATGCGCCGGCGAACCGTCCGCGAACCGTCCCTCAAGCTCGCGTGCGATGGTGAAGGTCGGCGAGACGATGGGCTCTCCGATGCCAAGTCCCGCGCCGAACCCTTGCGCGAACGTGGTCTTGCCGGCGCCAAGCGGACCGGACAGCAACAGCACGTCGCCTCCACGGGCAAGCTTCGCCAA
>OMCD01002014.1_pt1 | contig 10567 bp, 12 predicted proteins | sample 1674171 | NCBI WGS metagenome assembly OMCD01 (sample SAMEA103958149, study PRJEB25191) | human gut metagenome | biome: human-associated habitat [ENVO:00009003]; feature: intestine environment [ENVO:2100002]; material: feces | place: Germany | collected 2013/2015
CGTTTTTGCGTTATAGAAACTATTTTTAAAAACTATTTATTCGTTACAGCCCCTTTTAAATACAAGAATCACGTTCAATTAAAAAACAAGGTAAAAGTATTTTAATTGGTGAAATATTTTCATTATGCTTAAAAGCATCAAAAAGTTGTCTAGCTGCCATAAAGCCCATATCGAACGTTGGCGCAAAGACCGTTGTAAGAGGTGGATCAGTATAATTGGTTGTTTCAATATTGTCAAAGCCAATAATTGATACTTCCTCTGGTATTTTGATATCATATTGTTTTAAAGCACGCATGGCACCAATAGCAATAGGATCACTTGCAGCAAAAATAGCTGAAGGAAGTTTTTTGTTTTTAATAAGTTCATATGTCATATTAAAACCAGATTCGATAGAAAAAGATTCTTCGCTGATTGAATAGTCAATGTTGTATTCTTTACAATAACGTTCAAAGTATTCTTTTCTTTGATCATGATAGAGTTTATCATGAATTATTTCTTTACCGCCTAAATAAGCAATTGATGTATGTTTTTGACTTAAATATGATACCACATCTTTAACAGCATTTTTAAAATCAAGTAAAATACAACATTCATGAATAGGATCAATATTCATATCTAAAAAGATAATGTTTGAACAAAGCTTTTTGTATATTTCAATATCTTCTTGACTATATTTTCCAATACAAACCAAACCTTGAATATCTTCTAATTGATTTAAATAATCAATATCTGTTTTAAAAACACGTTTGATGGCAATTTTATTTTTAAAACAATATTCTTCTACTCCTTGACGAATACTTAAATAATAAGGATCGTTAGATTCTTCAATAGGAGACATCCATTGAATAATTCCAAGTGTCATGACTGTATCATAAATTTTTTTATTTTTCTTTTTATAACCAAGCTGATTGGCAGCATCAAGGACACGTTGTCTTGTTTCTTTAGGAACAGACAAAGTAGGATCATTATTTAAAATACGTGAAACACTGGCACTTGATACTTTCGCTAATTCAGCAATATCTTTTATTGTTGCCATAAAGACCTCCAATCTACAGCTATTTTAACATTTAGTAAATTTGAAATCAATGTTTACTAAAATATTATCTTCGTTTACAAAATGCTTGTTCAAAGGTAAAATAGGTAATAAAGAAATGAGGTAGTACAATGAAATTAAATGAATCAAAACATGGTTTTGTCGTTCAAAGAATGACAGAAGTGAGTGAACTCAATGCAACAATGTATGAAATGGAACATACAAAAACCCATTTAAAACTTGCATGGTTAAAACGTGATGAAGAAAATAAAACATTTGGAATTGCGTTTAAAACATTACCAAGCGATGATAGTGGGGTTTTTCATATTTTAGAACATTCGGTTTTATGTGGATCTCAAAAATATCCTGTCAAAGAACCTTTTGTAGAATTAATGAAAAGTTCAATGAGTACTTTTTTAAATGCCTTGACTTTTGAGGATAAAACTTTTTATCCTATTTCATCTAGAAATGATCAAGATTTTATGAATCTTACAAAAGTTTATTTAGATGCTGTTTTTAATCCTTTGATTTTAAATAAAAAAGAAATCTTTTTACAAGAAGGCTGGCATATTGAAGCTACAGAAAACCCAACTTATAAAGGAGTTGTTTTAAATGAAATGAAAGGGGCTTTTTCAAGTCCTGATGAAATCATGATGAACGCTTTGAATCGTGCTTTGTTTAAAGATAACTGTTATCAATATGTTTCAGGGGGTGATCCTGAAGCTATTACTGATTTAACTTATGAACAATTTATCCAAACTTATCAAAAATATTATCATCCTTCTAATGCCTTTGTCTTTTTAGATGGCGATGTACCACTTGATGACGTTTTAGAACTTTTAAATCAAGAATATCTTTCTTCAATGAAAGCTAATTTACCAATAGAAGGACCAGTTTATCAACAACCTGTTCAAGTTTCTAGACAAGTTGTAGATTATGAAATAGGGGAAGAAGAAAATGCAGAAAACAAATACCGCATGGCCTGGGGAAATGTCATCGGAAGTTATCAAGACTATGAAAAGGTCATTGCGATGCAAGTTTTAAGTGATGTTTTATGTGGTGATAATCAAGCTGTTTTAAATAAAGCCCTTTTGGAAAAAGGACTAGCTGAAAATGTTTATTTAGCTATTAATGATGGTGAGTTACAAAATTGGTGTCAATTGGAAGTAGATCATGTAAAAGAAGAAAACTTAGACCAAGTTAAAGAAATTGTTTTTGATACTCTTCAAACATTGATCAATGAAGGGATTGATCATCAACAGCTTGAAGCAACACTTGCTTATTTAGAATTAAATTTAAAAGAAAGAAATTTTGGAGGCTATCCTCAAGGAATTATTTTTGGTTTCCAAGTGCTAGAAAGCTGGCTTTATGGAGGAAAACCAGAAGCGCATTTAGAATATGGAAAGATCTTTGATGATTTGAAAAAGAAAGTAAATGAAGGTTATTTTGAAAATCTTATCAAAGAAGTTCTTTTAGAAAATAAACATAGTTGTGAAATTGTTTTAAAACCTTCTAAAGAATTAGGACAACACCGTCGTGAAAAAGAAGAAAAGAAATTAACGGATGCTTTAAATTCTATGACTGATGTTCAAAAACAACAATTACATACAGAACAAAAACAATTGGATGCTTTCCAACAAGCGCCAGATACTCTTGAAAACTTAAATACCTTACCTAAATTAAGTCTTGAAGATATTGAAGCAAAAGCACAAAAGATTCCTTCAAAATTGATAGATTTAGAAGGATGTAAAGTTTTAAAACATCAAACAGAAACCAATGGTATTTATTATTATGCTCTTTATTTTAATATCGATCATTTAGATTTAGATCAAATAAGTAGCTTATCTTTTATTTGTTCATTATTAGGAAATATCTCTACGACAAAACATAGTGCTAAAGATCTTTCTACAAAGATTCGTCTTCTTTGTGGATCAATGAATTTTTCTATTAATACATATGAAACAACAAATAAAGAAAATCAAGTTTACTTAAAAGCTTCATTTTCTACTTTAGAAGAAAATGAAAAAGAAGCTTTAAAACTTCTTATTGAAATCTTACAAGAATCTGTCTTTGATCAAGAAAAAATGATTCATGATATTTTAAAACAACGCATTATTTCATTAAAACAAGCGATTACTATGGCAGGTCATAGTTTATCAATGAAAAGAGTTTTAGCGATGGTAAGTCCTTCAGGTGTTATTGATGAATATAGTAGTGGTATTGCTTATTATAAGTGGTTAAAAGAATTAGATGATCATTTTAATTTTGATGATCTAAAACAAAAATTAGAAAGTGTTTATCAAAATATTTGTTTCTATAATCGTTTAACTTTATCTTTTACAGGAAATAATGATACAAATTTAGAAAGACAAGTAAGTTATTTAAAAGAAACATTAAAAGTTTCTGGTACTTTAGAAAAAGCAATCATCAAACCTTTTTCTATCAAAAAAGAAGGAATCATTATTCCTTCAGATATTGCCTATGCCTCTAGAGGAGGATATCTTTTAGATACTTCTAAAGTGACACCGCTTGCCTCAAAAATCATTTCATTAGCGTATTTATGGAATGTAGTAAGAGTACAAGGTGGGGCTTATGGTACAGGTTTAGTATCACGTGCTTCAGGATTTACATGTTGTTATTCTTATCGTGATCCAAATGGAAAAGAATCTTTAAAGAAATATGAAAAATGTGGAACATTCTTAAAGGATTATTTAAAGGAAAATCATGATTTAACAGGATTTATCATTGGAACGCTTTCAGGGTTAATGCCATTTATGATGCCTTATAATATTGGTAAATATGGTGATTTGTATTACTTTAATAAAAATGATGAAGAAGCTAGACAAGAACAATTAGAAGCTATTTTAAATGTAGATAAGGATGAATTATTAGAAATTGCAAAGGAAATCGATGAAACTTTAGAAAAAGGTGGAATATGTATTATTGGTGGTAAAAACCAAATTGATCAATGTGATCTTGATGAAGTTATTTCATTATAAAAGAGGTGTTTTTAATGTTAGAAAAATATGATGTTTATTTAAGACCATTTAATTGTCAAAGAACATTGCATATTTATTTACCCAATGATTATTATCAAAGTGATGAAAGATATCCTGTTGTTTATATGTTTGATGGACATAATTTGTTTTTAGATAGGGATGCTACTTATGGTAAATCATGGGGCTTAGCTGAATTTTTAGATCATTATGATAAGAAATTGATTATTGTAGGTGTTGAATGTAATCATGAAGGAAATGAAAGATTAAGTGAGTATTGTCCCTATAACTTAAACAGTCGTTATTTTGGGCGTGTTCAAGGGAAAGGTATTCAAACATTAGATTGGCTTGTTTATGAACTAAAACCCATGATTGATCAAAAATATAGAACATATCCTTATAGAGAATGTACAGCTATTGCAGGAAGTTCTATGGGTGGTTTGATGGCTTTTTATGGAGTCATCAAATACAACCAATATATTTCTAAAGCCGCTTGTTTATCACCAGCCTTTGGCTTATGTAAAAAACGTTTAGAAAAAGATCTTCCTCAAAATCTAAACCCTGATACACGTATTTATATGTCTTTAGGAACGGAAGAATTTAAAAGACCACAACGTTATATTAAAAACATTCAGGAGTTTAATGATTATATTGTGTCTCAAGGTGCAACAAGTTATATCAATATTATTCCTGGAGGTCATCATAATGAAGCTGAATGGGAAAAACAAAATGAGTTGTATATGAATGTGATGTGGAAATAAGAAGTTAAAAATGAATTATAAAAAAGGTAAATGCATATGAAAATAAGATGTTTTGAAGAAAATGATATAAAACCTATTTATGAATTATTAAAAAATGAATTAGGCTATGAAGTTGATTATGGTTTATTTGTTTTAAGAGTACAAGAAATGATAAAAAATAATTATTTGATATATGTAGCTTGTATGGAAAATAAAGTTGTTGGTTTTATTGGAATAGAAATAAGTTATGTCTTTGAACTTCCAAAACAAATAATAAGGGTAAATGCGCTTGCTGTTGATAGAAATTATCAAAATAAAGGAATTGGAAAACAACTTATACAAGAAATTGAAAAATATGCCAGAACAAATAACATAGCTGCAATTACTTTAAATAGTGGGATTTCTAGAAAAACAGCACACATTTTTTATGAAAAACAAGGGTATTCTAAAAAAGGCTATAGTTTTATTAAATATCTAAAATAGGAGTATAAAATGAATATTGAATTATACGATAAAATCAAAGATCTTTATTTAAAATATCATAAAGAAAAAACGTGGAATCATGTAAATAATGTAGCCAAAGAAGCTAAAAAACTTGCAACACAATATCATCTAGATCTTGAAAAATGTAAGATAGCAGCATTATTGCATGATATCAGTGCAATCCTTTCACCAGATGATATGTATAAATACGCTAAAGAATTAGGATATCAAATAGATGCTAGTGAAGAAAAATATCATTTTTTATTGCATCAAAGAATTTCTAAAGAAATTGCACACGACTATTTTCATATTGAAGATAAAGATATTTTATCAGCAATTGAATGTCATACAACTTTGAAAAAAGAAATGAATGATTATGATAAAATTATTTTCTTAGCTGATAAACTCGCTTGGGATCAAGGAGGGATACCTCCTTATTATCAATCATTAAAAGAGGCAATTAATGTTTCTTTAGATAAAGGATGTTATTGGTTTATTAATTATCAGTTTGAAACACATCAACTTCTTATGCCTCATACTTGGTTATTAGAAGCTTATGAAAAATTAAAACTGACAAATGAAAGCAAATAGTGTCGGGAAGAAATCTTTTTTCTTAACTATAATACAAGTACAGTAGAGAAAAGGAGAAAAGATATGGATTGGGTAAATGCAATTGAGGAGACCATTCAATATATTGAAAGTCATTTAACAGAAAATATAACGGTGAAGGATGTTGCAAGACATGTTCATATTTCTGAGTTTTATTTTCAAAAAGGATTTGCCATGTTATGTGGATTCACTATTAGCGAATATATTCGTAAAAGAAGACTATCGCTTGCAGGTAATGAAATTGCAGGAAGTGATATAAAAATTATTGATATTGCTTTAAAGTATGGATATGATTCACCAGATAGTTTTACCAAAGCTTTTACACGTTTTCATGGTGTAACACCAACAGTAGCTCGTAAGAAGAATACAACTTTGAAATCCTTTGCTCCACTGAAACTAACAATAGCTTTAGAAGGAGGATATCTTATGGATTACAAGATTGAAAGAAAAAAAGCATTTAAAGTTATCGCTAATGGAAAAACATTTTCGTATGAAAATGCTAAAAAAGTTGTTCCTGATTTTTGGAAAGAACACTATCAAACAGGTAAAGGAAAAGTTGTTAGAGGGATTTATGGAATTAATATTGATAAACAAATGGGACAAGAAAGTTTTGATTATTTAATTGCTGATCCTTATCAAGGACAAGTTATTCCAGAAGGTTTCGCTTTAGAAACTATTCCTGAATTTGAATGGGCAATTTTTCCATGTGTTGGTGCAATGCCTAAAGCCTTGCAAGATGTAAATATTAAAATATTTACAGAGTGGTTACCAGCTTTAAAAGATTATGAATTTGCTGCGGGATATTGTGTAGAATATTATGATGATCCAACAAAATATTCTAAAGGTACATTGGATGAAAATTATTATTGTGAAATTTGGATTCCTATTAAAAAAAGATAAAAGAAATCTCTAATAGAGTTATTTTCTATTAGAGATTTTTATTTGATAGGATATCAATTAAAAATGGAACAACTTTTTCATTAGACATTTCATCTAGAGAAGAAATAAGACGATATTCACTATGTTCTTCAGGATCTAATTGAATTGTATAATCAGTAGTATTTTTTAAAGTACAAATATAAACAAGACGGGTAAACATAATATTTTTACCTTTGTCAAAGTTACTATCTTCATGAATAATTTGTTTGACTTCAACATCTAAATTGACTTCTTCTTTAGCTTCTCTGATTAAAGCTTCTACAGGTGTTTCAAAGTCTTCTACAGAGCCTCCAGGAATATCCCAATATTCAGGGTAAACATTTGGTTTTCCTCTTTTGATAATACTTCTTTTAATGACAAGATATTTGTCATTGATTTTCATTAAACCATGGACAATAAGTTTGTTTTGAAATTCTTTCATATGATTTTCCTCCTTATGGGTAAGTTCTATTATAAATCTGTTTTCAATAAAAATGCAATGAGAAAAATATGATATAATAAAATCAATAAAGATTAGAGGAAATGTGTATGGATAAAAATAAAAAATGGATTGATTATATTATTGAATTACAAAGCTTAGCACAAGCTGGACTTACTTATGGAAAAGATGTTTATGATAAAGAACGCTATGAACGTATTCGTCAACTTTCTGCTATGATGATGGCAGATCTTTCAAATAAACCATTAGAACAAGTAGAAGGTCTTTTTTGTAATGAAGTAGGGTATCAAACACCAAAAATTGATACACGTGCCGCTATTTTTAAAGAAGATAAAATCTTACTTGTTCAAGAGAAAAATGGAACATGGGCACTACCTGGTGGTTGGTGTGATGTCAATGTTTCTGTTATGGAAAATACTATCAAAGAAGTAAAAGAAGAAGCAGGACTTGATGTTGTCGTTAAAAGTGTGATTGCACTTCAAGATAGAGAAAAACATAATCAACCAATTTATGCGTATAAGGTATGTAAAATATTTATGCTTTGTGAAGTAGATGGTGGTGTTTTTAAAGAAAATAGTGAAACAGTAGGTTTTGATTATTTTACAAAAGATAACCTTCCAATACTTGCTACAGAAAAGAATAATGAAGAACAGATTCAAATGTGTTTTGATGCTTATAAAGCAGGAGAAAATTGGAAAACATATTTTGATTAATTTTTTAAAGAAGGTGAAAAAATGAATGATGAATTAAAAGCTATTCTTGATCAAATGGAATTATGTATTGAAGATGATGAAATTACTTATGAATTTGATGATTTGATTGAAAAAATAAGTGATTTAAATTTAGGATTATCTTCTATAGAACCATTATTGCATTTTATAGAAAAACATCCTTTAGTCGATTTTGGTTTTCCTGGAGAAATAGTCCATTATTTAGAAAAATTTTATAAACAAGGATATGAAGAAAAATTGATTGCCTCATTAAATAGAAAACCAACACGTCATACTGTTTTTATGTTGAATAGATTAATTAATGGAACTACTCATAAAGAAGATTATTTGTTATTAATGAATGACATTGTTCATAGAAATGATGTTGAACAAGAAATAAAAGATGATGTACAAGAATTTTTAGATTTTCAAAAAGAAATGGAGTAACAAAAATGAATAAAATAATAAATGATTTTCCTTTTGATAATCAACAAAATACAGCATGTATTGTATGTTGTCATGTTTTAGAAGGACATCCTATTTTATATGTAAGTCATGATGAAGATGATGGCATGTGGCAATTTTTATGTGGAAACAATCATAATATGGAAGATGCAAGAATTATTTCATTATTTGAAGCTTATAACATTGATAACTCTATTGGTTTATTAAAAGATATACCACGAGGTTATTATGCAATAAGAGAAAATGTAGAAAGTGATTGGATTGTTAAGAAATAATAATGCTGGAGGTGTTATCTATGACAATAAAGTTTAAGGGTTATTTAAAAAATGATAACCAGTTAAAAAGTGTTGATGAATCACAATTAGAGAAAATGGTTATTGGGTGGATTGACTATCTATTTGCTTTTTTGATTATTTTATATCCTTTAACAAAAAGTTTAAATTTATTGGTTTCTAGATATAATGGAAAAATTTTAAATGTATTTTTAATAGATATATTGGGTTTTATTATTGTGATTTTATTAATGATTGTCCATGAATGCTTTCATGCAATAACATTTTCTAAAAAAGAAGATATTTATATTTGGTTTCAGGGGTTTGGAATGATAACACATTGCACAGAAATAAAGAATGTAAAAGAGTATCTTTATACTTTATTGTTACCTAATTTACTTATTACATTGCCATTATCGATTTTTGTAATATTTGTAAAACTATCAAATCCATTGATTTTAAAAATGATAGGATTAGTTTCAAGTATTATAATTTTAGGAGCAATTAATGATTTTGCTACTATAGTTTATATAATTAGAAATAGAAAGCAGATAGAGTATTTACAATTAAGTGGTAAATACATGTATTATAAGAAGAAATAGCATATAGAGGAAAGGTAGAAAAATGAAAAAAAGATATTATTTTATTATTATTTTAGTTATTTTGATTCCTATTTTGATCGTTACGTCTTTAATAAAAGATTCTAATCAAAAACCAGCTATTAAAATTAAAGATAATGAAATCATTACATATGTACCTAATTGTAGTGAACCAACAATTAAAATAGATGAAATACGAAATATTAAATTATTGGATAATGTTGAAATTGGAAATAAACAAGTAGGATATAAAGAAGATGAGTGTCAAGCAGGTTATTTTAATACACAATTTGGAACATGTTTTATTTATATAAATCCTAATATTCATTCATACATTTATTTTGAAACCAAGGACGACAAATGCTTGATTAATTATGAAAGTGAAGAAAAAACAAAAGAGTTGTATGAAACTATAAAAAATATTTAACCTTAAAGGAGAATTAAAATATTATGGAAAATAAAGATGTTCAAAAAATAGCAAAAATGACAATACAATATGCAAAAGAAATTATTAAACCTGGTATGTCCCTTATTGATTTAAGAAATGATTTAGAAAAGAAAATGCTTGAGCTAGGTGCGGATTCTTTTTGGTATTGGAATGTAGGAGCATTTATTTTTTCAGGAGATGAAACAAATGTTTCAATATCAGGTAAACATTATGTAACTGCGAATAAAACTATACAAAATGATGATATTATTACGATTGATTTATCACCTCAAAATAATAATGTTTGGGGAGATTATGCAAGAACAATTATTATTGAAAATGGGATAGTTGTTGATTGTATAGAAAATATTGAAAATGAAGAATGGAAAAAAGGATTACAAATGGAAGATAGACTTCATCAAGAATTATTGAAATATGTTACTGTTGAAACAACTTTTGAAGATCTTTATTTTCATATGAATCATTTGATAAAGGAATATGGATTTATTAATTTAGATTTTTTAGGAAATTTAGGACATTCTATTGTAAATAGAAGTGAAGATAGAATTTATATTGAAAAGGGAAATAAAATAAAATTAATAGATGTCAATTATTTTACGTTTGAACCACATATAAGTGTTTTAAATTCTAAATATGGTTATAAAAAAGAAAATATTTATTATTTTGTTGAAGGAAAATTAATTGAATTATAATTTATTATTAAAACTAAATGTTGAAGATATTAAAAATTGCTCAAACCTAGTTGTATTAAGGAATGAGTGATTTTTTATTTTTGTTTCTATTTTTTACAATTTATAAATTTCTATAAATAAAAAAGTTTCCCATTATGAGAAA
>OMCD01002016.1_pt1 | contig 10556 bp, 6 predicted proteins | sample 1674171 | NCBI WGS metagenome assembly OMCD01 (sample SAMEA103958149, study PRJEB25191) | human gut metagenome | biome: human-associated habitat [ENVO:00009003]; feature: intestine environment [ENVO:2100002]; material: feces | place: Germany | collected 2013/2015
CTTATAAGGCAGCCGATGAAACCTATTACAAAATACTCGTCCCGGAAAAGAACAGCAAGGGAAAAGGAGTCAGGAAGGGATACCTTTGGGTGGTTGTCGGCATAAACACCAGGATGATATACCTGCTCTATGATGACGGCTCCCGGTCTGAAAGAGTTATTCTTAACGAATTAGGCAGTTGCAAAGGTATCATACAAAGCGATGGTTACTCACCTTACCGGAAGCTCGAAAGCGATGCTTATCCCAATATCACACGCATCCCGTGCTTGCAACATATAAAACGGAAATTTATAGATTGCGGTGAGAAGGACCCGGATGCAAAAAGAATCGTGGAGCTGATAAACGCACTTTATCAAAACGAGCATAAGCATAAAGTTGGGGCTGAGGGATGGACGGTAGAACAGAATCTTATGCATCGAAAAAAGTATGCGCCGGACATACTCGGAGAAATAAAAGATGTGCTTGATGAAATAGAAGAACGGGGGGATTTATTACCTAAGAGCGAACTGCAGGAAGCCATTACCTATCTTCGCAATGAGTGGAATGCAGTGGTGGACATCTTTAATTATGGTGACACTTATCTGGACAACAATATGGTTGAACGGATGAACCGGTACATATCCTTATCAAGAAAAAACTCATTGTTCTTCGGCAGCCATAAGGGGGCCGAACGAGGCGCCATACTCTATACGATAGCACTCACTTGTAGGATGCATAAAGTGAATTTATTTGAGTATCTCACGGATGTGATAAACAGAACAGCCGAATGGCAACCGAACACACCAATTGAAAAATACAGGGAACTGCTTCCTGACAGATGGGAAAAGGCTAATGACTAAAAAGGGATCATTAGCCTTTTTATTTTAATACACTATATAGAATCGCGGAGACGCTTACTATCTTACACACATCTGCAACCGTATCTTGCACTGCATAAAACAATTGTATATCAGCTAATTGAATCCGATTAGTGTAAGGTGCAAGATGTTTTTGCATTTTCAAACTTTATAGAGTCGATTAAGTTTTAATTATTTATTTGTCAGTTCACTATTCAGTAATTATAATTCAATCGCAGCCTTTAAAGGTAATTGATTGGAAGCCGGACCGACAAGAATCTCAAATACCCCCTTTTCTACTACAAAGCGGTGTTGATTCATATCGTAATAAGAAAATGCGTCTTCATTCAATACAATAGAAAGGCGTTGTGTCTCTCCTTTCTTCAAGAACACCTTATCATAGCCTTTCAGTTCTTTCAAAGGACGGGGAACGGAAGATTCTACATCATGCACATATACCTGGGCTATTTCCGAAGCATCCATTTTTCCTGTATTCTTTATATCAAAGCTAACCGTCACCTGATGTTCACCGGTTTTCTCCACAGCTAAATTACTATAAGCGAAAGTAGAATAAGACAACCCATAGCCAAATGGATAAAAAGGTTCTTTACCCGAACGGTCATATCCCCGATAGCCAACAAAAACACCCTCTGAATAATCGACACGTTTAATTTCCGCTTTCAGATTCTCATAATAGCTGTCATGCACCGGATTATCTTCCCATTTCTTTTCGATAGAAATCGGCAACTTACCACTCGGAGAAATCTTTCCAGTCAATATTTCGGCTATTGCCTGTCCACCCTCCTGTCCGGGATACCATGCCATCAAAATCGCTTTTGCAGCCTCATGCCAAGAGGTAAAGTCAACTCCACCGCCAGCATTTAACACTACTACCAGATTCGGATGCAGAGAAGCTACTTTCTGAATGAATAATTCCTGATAATGTAACAGAGCAAACGGGCGATCGAACCCCTCTCCTTCTGTATTGCTATTGAAACCAGTACAGAATACAACATTATCCACCTTTGCCAATCCTTGACGAAGTTTCTCTTCATTCAGCCTGGATGCTTTAAAACGGATAATTGCTGAAGAGATATTATCAAAAAACTCGATTCGGAAGCTGTATTCTTTACCTGCCTCAACCGGCAGTTCCACTTCACGGCTTGAATATGAATGATTACCCCAGTCGCCTGTAATATGCTTATCATTCACAAACAGGCGATAACCATCATCGCCACCAATGGATAGTTTTAATAATCCATCCTTTTGAGACATATAACTGGCTGTCCAACGGACAGAAAATCCATCTTCCGGAAAACCTTCCAGTGGTGCTCCATATTGCCAGTCATAATCAACTGATGCTTCTGTACGAATGACCTCCGGTTGTCCCGAAAGCGTTTTATTCTTAAAATATTCGGCTTTAAATCCTTTCGTCTGCCGAGCGGCATCCGCGTAAAATTCATGAAGAATATCCTCATAAATCACATCGTCCGTCAACAGAACGAGGTTCTTTTTTTTCAGTTTTTCCAGTCCCTCACTAACAGATACCGTAGAAAATGGAGTTACAAAACCACTTCCACCACCCGTAGGAATGCGGTCGGCATTGGGCCCCATCACAGCAGTCTTTCCTTTCAAGGGGAGTAGATTTCCTTCATTCTTCAGTAAGACTACACCTTCGCGTGCCAGTTCTAAAGCAGCCTGGCGGGAAAAAGGATTATCCTGCGCGATGTTACTGTCTTTCTGTTCCTTATCCAGCATGCCGTAAGCAATCAAGGTCTGCAAGATATGCTGCACTTTCAGATTGATGGTTTCTTCTGTCACCGTACCGTTTTTGATAGCAGGTATAAGATTGTCGACATTCATAAAACGTCCTTTCGGCATTTCAAGATCAAGTCCGGCATTAGCGGCTCCTACGGCAGAATATACGGAAGTCCAGTCCGACATTAAGATACCTTTAAATCCCCAGAGATTACGCAAGATATCAATATTCAACCATTTATGTTCGGTAGCATGGACACCGTTCAGAAGATTATAGCTGTTCATTACAGCACTTACATTCGCTTCCTGTACAGCTTTCCGAAAGGTCGGAAAATAAATCTCGTGCAAAGTACGTTCGTCTATGTCCGAACTGGCATGATGACGGCTCCATTCCTGATTATTAGCTGCAAAGTGCTTGATGGTGGCAATAACTCCTTCCGATTGCACGCCTAGGATATATTGTTTAGCCGTTTCACCCGTTAAATAAGGGTCTTCGCCAAAGTATTCAAAGTTACGTCCACACATAGGAGCACGGTAGATATTTACTCCCGGTCCGAGCAGTATATTCACTCCTCTGGCTTTGGCATCCTGTCCCAATCCTTGCCCCAGTTGATAAAGCAGACTCCGGTTCCAGGTAGAAGCGGAAAGTATTCCGGAAGGATAGAGAGTGCTCTTGGGGGCATGATTACGAATTCCCTGCGGTCCGTCCGCCAGTTTTATTTCAGGAATCCCCAGACGGGGGATTGCACGAAGCGAGAAGCTGGTATATCCGGAGATATACTCTATTTTCTCTTGCAAAGTCATTTTAGATACAATTTCCCTGGCACGTTGTTCGGCTTGGGGAGTGATTGTCTGCGCACAGGTTAATATGCTCCATGCAAGCATACATAAACCTATGCCTCCTATTTTCTTTTTCATGGTGATTTTGTATTAATATAGCATTGTTAAAAACCAACTAGTCTATCAGTTCTATTTTAACGGTCTGTCCCTGTACCAAAATATGATATTCTCCGGCTTCAAGGAACCGTTTACCATCCTCATTGACAAAACCGAAATCACGTTCCAGGTCTATGTCAAAACGGAAAGTCTTCGTTTCTCCGGTTCTAATCAACTGTTTTTCAAAGTGTTTCAGTTCTTTCACCGGGCGGGTAATCGAGCAATACGGATCGGATATAAACCAATGAACAGTCTCTGCTCCATCGCGAGCACCGACATTAGTGACAGTCACTTCTACAGACAATCGATCGCCGCGCTTCACTTTAGTAACAGAAGGGGTAACGGTGCCATACTTAAATTCGGTATAACTTAATCCATGCCCGAACGGATATAACGGATCGCTTGTTATATCTTTATAGAATCCTTGATGTCCACGTCCGCTCTTGCGGCGATTGTAATAAATAGGAATTTGTCCCGTTGAATAAGGGAATGTCATGGCAAGTTTACCGGATGGGTTGATACGTCCTGATAATATACCGGCCATCGGCAACGCGCCATTCACACCCGGTTGCCAGATTTCCAGTATAGCATCGGAAATTAGTTCCAGACGATTCAATTCCAACGGACGTCCATTCACCAATACCAGTACGATAGGCTTTCCGGCTTTCTTCAGTTCTGCGGCCAGTTCTTCCTGAATCTGCGGTAATGCGATAGAAGAACGGGAAGCATTCTCCCCACTCCAGGTCATCATCTCACCCAAACAAAGAACAACTACATCAGACCAGCGTGCAGCTTCCAATGCTTCTGCAAATCCTTCTTTGTTATCTCCTTTCGTAGCACAGCCTGCTGCATAACGCAATTCAGCTTTTCCTGCAAATTCAGTAGCCAGTCCATTATAGAGCATGGCAACATCCGTATCTTTTCCATGACCACACCAGGAACCCAACAAGTCCCAACCATTTTTTGCCATTGGTCCTATCACGGCAATCTTCTTTTTATCAGTCAGCGGTAATGTTTTGTTTTCATTTTTCAGCAAGACCATGGATTCCGCCGCAAGCCGGGCTGCAATATCCATACTTTGCGGACGGAAGAAACGTTCTTTCTCACTTGTTGCGGGAGTATAAGGACGTTCGAACAGGCCGAGACGGAATTTCAAAAGTAGAACACGACGTACAGCTTCATCTACTTGAGCTACCGATACTCTGCCCTCTTCTACCAACTCCTGCAAATGGCGGTCGTAAGCATGAGACATCATATCCATTTCAAGACCGGCAGTAAACGCATGCCAGGCTGCTTCTTTTTTGGTCGCTGCCAATCCCTGATTTTTCAACTGTTCGATGGCTCCCCAATCGGAAACAATAAATCCATCATGCCCCCAACGTTTCTTTAATATCTCGGTCATTATGTAAGGATTGGCCGAACCCGGCACACCGCTGATATCATTAAAGGAACTCATCAGTGTTGCCGCACCTGCTTTCACACCCATCTCGTAAGGGAGCAGATAAGTATCCCAAAGAGTTTGTTTGGATATCTCGGTATAGACATAGTCACGCCCGGCTTCGGATGCCCCGTAACCTACATAATGTTTCAGACAAGCTGCCATACGGTTTTCTGCTGACAAGTCATCTCCTTGATAACCTTTGACGGAAGCTGCACCGAATACCCCGTTTGTATAAGGATCTTCACCATAACCCTCTGCCACACGTCCCCAGCGGGGATCACGAGCCACATCAATCATCGGTGAGAAAGTCCAGTCCACTCCCGACATACGCGCTTCCTGTGCAGATACAGCACACGCCTGCTCTACCAAATCCGGATTCCAGGAACAAGCCTGTGCCAACGAAATAGGATACACGGTACGGAAACCATGAATTGCATCGTAGCCGAAAATAATAGGAATACCCAGACGAGACTCTTCCATTGCTTTTTTCTGCATACTATTACGCAGTGCGGGATTTGTTTCGAAGTAAATCAGAGAACCGATTTCTGCGGGCACTTTCTTCACTTCTTCACCTACATTATTCACATTGTTATTCCGTCCCAGGGTATATTGATTAAGCTGCATCACTTTCTCTTCCAAAGTCATGCGGGATAGGAGATCATTTACGCGTTTCTCTATCGGAGCCTTCGGATCTTTATATAGTGCAACATCTTTTTTATCTTTTGCCGAAAGGGTGCATATAGAACCTAGCAAACATAATCCGTAAACCAATACTTTCTTTCTCATCGGTGTTTTCGTCGGTTAATTAGTATATAAATATAGCTTTATCAGACAGCCACAACATGGCTTCTTTTTATCGTCTTTCAGATAAATCAGTCACCTTATACGGATGCTTCACTGCTGCATGAGCAGCTTTCTGGGCAACAGCTTTTCGAGCCTCATCCAGGCTCTCCGGGGCATAAGGATTTCCGATTACATTGCGTTTGAAGATACGTTCGAACCAAGTGCAGGCAGCAGTATAACGTCCGACTTTCACATCCAGATGATGTCCGTCCCGGTTCATATGATCGCCAATGAAAGAGGTACGGGCATTCTGTATGGCAGTGCCCGTAGGGATAATCATCTTAATCTTATATGCCTTACCTGCTTTTTTCACTGCATCTACAATTGCGTGATACATCGTCAGCTGATCGCGGTTGTAGTTTTTAAATCCACCGTGATTGGAAGTGGATGCATAGGCCCAAGTCTGGTGCAGCATCAACTTTGTTTTCTTGGGAAGACGGGCTTTTACATACTCTATGAGCTCGGGAAGAGAGGCTTCATACGTCTCATACATTCCGGAAAAAGTACTTGCCTGTTGCAGGCTGACATAATCCCAGTCTTCATCCGCCAACACCATTTCCAAAGACATCTTGCCTTTTTCCCGTTTCTTTCCATCCGTACCGATTTTCCGGTAGGCATAGGCAGGAGCATTTTCACGTGCATTCTTCACATGGCGTTCCAGAGAACAGCCACCAATAAACATATTGCCGATTATGGTTGAAATGCCTTCGGCTTCCGCAAGTTCATGCAGATATTGCTCAACGGCATCTTGGGAAAAGCTGTTGCCAATGGCAAGTATTCTGACCGTTTTTTGCTGGGCATATGCTCCTCCGGCAAGAAGGAGCAGTATGCACATACAAATCACTATATTTCTATATTGCTTCATTGTAATCAATATGATAAAAAACAAACCTTATTTCGCCAGGCTAATGCATAGTGCATTGATATGTCCTTCCGCGGCACTACCGGTATCAAGCCCTTTCACCTCGACAATGACCTTTCCCTCCGAATCCGGTTCTACATTCTCAAACTTGGCAATGTACTCCTCGAAGTTTGCGGCAGCAAACGAGGCAGCATCCTTGATACCTGTCTTCACTTCTTTAACCGCACTCTCCGTTTTACCTACCAATTTATAAGAAGAGATACGGGCGTCTTTGCTTCCATTGAAACGGATGGCTAAAATAGTGAAATTATATTTCCGGGCTACATCCAGTTGAGAGATTTCTATTCTTCCTGGACCTACATCACCCTGGTTTTTCTCTCCTTTCACTAACAAACCGTCTTTCCATGCAGTCAGAGGAAATTCCACGCCATCCACCGTCACTGGGCTAGCCGGTTCGGAACCGACTCCAGCATGAGTCGCAGTAAATCCGTCAAGCACTCTGACACCAATATTCGTATAATTGTTTTCCACATCTTTTATCCAGCTGGTGGTTGAACTTTCCTGATGAGAAGTTATATTATTCCACGGAGTGGCAGAAAGTGAAGTCGGACCGAAATCAATATAGATGGGGGCTTTCAAGTCGGTGTCAGATATCTCCGGTTGCTTGAAGTCAACCAAATCGGTCACTTCATCAGGTTTCTGCACAGCGTAATGGGCAGCATTTTGTGCAATCTTCACTACCTGCGGGTCAATCGTTTCGGGAGCATACGGGTTGCCAACAACGTTTTGTCCCGTAATCATCTCAAACCAGGTGCAGGCAGCAGTATATCGCCCGTAAGTAACCTCCAGATGATAACCGTCACGGTTGAATGCATCACCCAGGAATGAGGTGCGGCCGTTCTGTATGGCTGTCCCCGAAGGAATCAACAGGCTCAAATCCGTATGATTCGTCATAGCCTGTCGTGCAGCCGTTACGATAGAAGAATACATCGTCATCTGGTTGCTATCATAATCCGGGAAACTTTCATGAGTGGAACTGGAAGCGTATGCCCAAGTCTGATGCCACAGCAGTTTAGCTTTCGGACAACGTTCCTTTATTCCTGCAATCAAATCAGCCAATACCGTATATGTTTCGTATTTACCGGATTTACCGCTCGCCTGTTGCAGACTGATATAATCCCAGTTTTCATCCGCCAATCCCTGTGATAGTTTATAACCGGTTTTACCTACTTTCTCGCCTTTTACTATTTTACGATATTCATAAGCAGCGGCATCCGACTGGAAGTTAGCCCAATGCTTATCCAGGTCACAGCCGCCAATATACATATTTCCGATAATTAACTCATAGCCTGCCGCTTCTGCCAGTTCATACAGATATTGCTCAACGGCATCCTGCGAGAAACTATTGCCAATTGCCAGTATTCGTATAGCATTTTGCTTTACGGTCACCGGAATTGTAGCAACTAGCGGTTTTGTATTTGTAGGACATTCGATAGAAATCGCTGTGCTACCATCCGCAACACCCGTAATAATAATGCTATTATTATCTTCGCTGACAGCTACTGTAGCGATGTTTGCATCTTTGGAAGTACAGGTATATTCCGGTTTCAGCTCTTCTTCACCACCAACCGATACGTTCAGAGTGACAGATTCACCAGTCATGACAGTGACTTCCTTAGAAGCAACCACCATCCAGTTTCCATCTACATATACTATTTTTTCTTCTGTCTGGGTTACAATCTTCTCCGAGTCCGAGCAGGAAACCAACGAACTGCCAACAGAAAATAACGTTACTAAAAAGAATAATCCGCTCAACAGAAAATTATTCTTTATTCTGAAATGCTTTATCATAAGTACTTTTAGTTATTTCTTTTTTTCATGTAATAATCTCTCATCAGATACCATGCCTTCTTGCGCATTCCCTGATCGGATATTAACCCTTTGCGGTTCCAGCCATCCTGATTAGTGGGGTGGAAACGGAACGGAGAACGGAAGTCGAACAGAATCCAGGGAGATACTCCACGCAGGTTAGGGATATTGTCGAACATACGGATATTGTCTCTATACAGACGTGCCTGATACTCTTCACTCCAGGAGCTGACTACATTCTCATCGCCGGACTGACCGTACAGTGCTTCACCACCAAATTCAGAAATAATCAACGGTTTGTCCGTCACTACTTCCCAGATTGCATCTTTCGGTTCAACAGGCCATGGATGATACCAGCCCATATATTTATTGATTGCTACGACATCCAATTGGGAAGTAAAGGAATCTTCCATTACAAAACGCTGTTTCTCACTGTTAAAGCGCACAAGGTCAAAAGCGGCGACATACAGACGGGTAGTATCCAGTTGTTTGCCTGTTTCAAGCAGGGAAGTCAAAAAATCATTCCGTTCTTTGGAAGGCTGTGTTTCATTGGCAACACCCCAGTAACCTACTGCACAACGATTCTGATCGCGCTTTATCATTTCAGAAAGCATCTTCTGTGCTTTCTTACGGGCTCGCTCTCCTCCGGCAGATAAAGTTTTAGCCAAGTCTTCGACACTACGCACACTCAGTCCATCGGACAATATACGCTCGTACAACTCCAACTGTAAAGCAGGGTCGGCAACAGACAACAACGCCCGAGCATGCCCCATATCGATACGTTTATCCCGCAATCCTATCTGTACCTCGGCCGGAAGTTTCAGCAAACGCAGATAGTTGGCTATCGTCGTCCTCTTCTTCCCGACCCGCTCACTCAGTTTTTCCTGTGTCAGTTTATACAATTCTATCAATTTCTGGAAGGCCAATGCAATCTCTATGGAGTTCAAGTCTTCCCGTTGAATGTTCTCGATAAGAGCCATCTCCATCAACGTTTCGTCCTCTACCGTTCTCACATAGGCGGGAATCGTTTCCAACCCGGCCATTTGTGCAGCTCTATATCGCCTCTCTCCGGCAATAATCTGATAATTTTCACCATCTACCTGCCGCAACGAAATAGGCTGTATAATACCCAATTCCCGAATAGAGCTTGCCAATTCTTCGAGAGCTTCCTGATCGAATTCCCGACGAGGTTGATCGGGATTAGGCACAATCTGGGATAATTCTATTTCATGAATAGAAGATGTGCCGCTGGTTACAATGTTATCCATCGAAATCAACGCATCCAAACCTCTACCCAATGCACTTCTTTTAGGAGTTGCCATAACTTATCGATTTTAGCCGCTTATCTATTTTTCATTATCAATTCTTTCGCCAGTTCCATGTGATTGACACTACCCCTCGACTCACAATCGTATAGCAAAGCCGGAAGCCCGTGACTCGGAGCCTCGCTCAAACGGATATTCCGTTGAATGACCGTATTAAATACCAAGTTCCCGAAATGCCCTTTCAACTCTTCATAAATCTGATTAGCCAAACGCAAACGGGAATCGTACATCGTTAACAAAAAGCCTTCGATTTCGAGCTGAGGATTCAATTTCGATTTTATGATCTTGATCGTGTTCAACAACTTGCTGATACCTTCCAAAGCGAAATACTCTGCCTGTACGGGAATAATAACAGAATCGGCCGCCGTAAGAGCATTGACCGTAATCAATCCCAACGATGGGGAACAGTCTATCAAAATATAATCATAATCGCCTCGCGCTTCGCTCAACACATGAGATAAAACCCGCTCCCGATTTTTCAAATTCATCAATTCGAGTTCTGCTCCAACCAAATCGATATGAGAGGCGACCAAGCCCAATCCCTCCACACAAGTTTCGACAACCGATTCCTTGATCGAGGATTGCCCCACCAAACATTCATAAATGGACGACTTCACCTGTTGCGGATCCACTCCCAAACCAGACGAAGCATTTGCTTGGGGATCGGCATCAATGAGCAAAACCTT
>OMCD01002025.1_pt1 | contig 10535 bp, 9 predicted proteins | sample 1674171 | NCBI WGS metagenome assembly OMCD01 (sample SAMEA103958149, study PRJEB25191) | human gut metagenome | biome: human-associated habitat [ENVO:00009003]; feature: intestine environment [ENVO:2100002]; material: feces | place: Germany | collected 2013/2015
GATGTAGAAGGAATTGTTTTTAGTTCTTTACCTTTAAGTTATGGTGGAAATATTGTTGATGAGTTTTATTTGCGTTTTAAAGATGGGCAAGTGATTGATTTTGGTGCTAAAGAAGGATATGAAGTTTTAAAAGGAATTATAGATAGTGATGAAGGAAGTAAACGTTTAGGTGAAATTGCTTTAATTCCTTATCATTCACCAATTAATGAATTAAAAACATTATTTTATAATACTTTATATGATGAAAATGCTTCATGCCATATGGCCTTAGGAATTGGTTTTTCTGAATGTATTAAAGGTGGTATTGATATGGATAAAAAAGAATTATTTGAAAAAGGTGTCAATGATTCTTTAGTGCATGTTGATTTTATGATGGGAACAGAAGATCTAATGATTGATGGTATTTTAGAAGATGGCAGTCATGTAAAAATCTTTGAAAATGGTAATTTTGTTTTTTAATAATTTGTGGGGATTTATCCCCACTTTTTAATTAGTAAATGGATATGAAATAAGCTATAATAGTAACGAAAGGGTGATGAACATGAAAAAGATACCAACAGGAATTAAAAGTTTTAGAAAGCTTAGAGAAGAAAATTATTATTTTGTAGATAAAACTTTAATGATTAAAGATTTTCTAGAAAGAGGTTCTGAAGTAACGCTTGTTACAAGACCTAGAAGATTTGGTAAAACAATTAATATGTCAATGATGTCAGAATTCTTTGATATTACCAAAGATTCTAAAGAAATCTTTAAAGGTACGAAAATCATGGACACACCTTATGCAAGTAAAATAAACCAATATCCAACCATCTTTATCTCTTTTGCAGATGCAAAAGAAAATAAAGAAACAATCGTTAAGTATATAAAAACACAATTACAAAATGAATATATACGCTATCATTTTATATTTAATCAATTAAATGAATTAGAGCAAAATGATTATTTATATATTCTAGATGGATTAAAGAATAAGAATAATGGTATTCTTAATGATGTGGATAACGCCATTATATTTTTAATGCGTTGTTTAAAGAGATACTATGGAAAAGATGTTATGTTGTTTATTGATGAATATGATACACCTTTTATAGAAGCAAAAACTGGAAATTTTTATCAAGAGCTCAAGGGAAGTCTAGCAACCTTACTTAGAAGTTCACTTAAAAATTCAGAAGCTTTAAAATACGCCTTTATTACAGGAATACAAAGAGTAGCTAAAGAAAATATCTTCAGTGATTTAAATAATCTTGTTGTTTGTGATATAACAGATAAACGTTATTCAACTTATTTTGGCTTTGACAGTGATGAAACAAAAGAATTACTAGAATACTATGGATTAGAATTAAATGATAAAGTCAAAGAAATGTATGATGGTTATCATATAGGTAATCGAGATATCTATAATCCATGGTCATTATTAAATTATGTTGATACAAGAGAATTGATATCTTATTGGGTCAATACTAGTGCCAATACAATGATCAAAGATGGTATCAAGAAATCAAATCATGATTTCAAAGAACAATATAAGGAATTAATTGAAGATGGATATTTAGATACAGAAGTGAATTTACAAACAAGTTTTTATGAAGTAGAAAGTACACTAACATTATGGGGATTATTTGTTAATGCTGGGTATTTGACAATAGATCAAGTGATTGATTTAATGGATAGCTATTATCGAATTAGAATCCCAAATGAAGAAGTAAAAAAAGAATTTAAGAATATTACAGACTATTATCTTTCTTTAGAAGATGGACAACTTAATCGCTTAATGCGTTATTTAAGATATGAACAAGCTGATAAGTTTATAAAAGAGTATAAAGATATTTTAATGATACCAAGTTATCATGATTTAGAAAAAGAAAACAGTTATCATATGATGATGCTAGGAATGTGTCTATGTTTAGATAAAGATTATGAAATTATTTCTAATAGAGAAGTAGGAAAAGGCAGAGATGATCTAATCTTAAAAGCAAAAGATGAAAAGAAAACATCGTTTGTTTTAGAATTTAAATATCTAAAAGAAACTAAAAAGAATATTGAAGAAAAACTTGAAAAGTTAGCGAATGAAGCTATCCATCAAATCAAAGAAAATAAATATGATTATGAATTAAAAGGAAAAGTGATTTATATAGGACTTGCACATCATGGAAAAGATGTCAGAATTAAATGGGTAAACAAAGAGGAATATTGTGAGTGATATTCCTTTTTTTAAATAACAGTAGCAATTCTTTTCATTTTGTGGTAATAATTGTACTGTTGAAATAAAAGATTAAAAAATAAATATAGATTATGGGAGGATGCAATGGAAGATTTAAGACAACAAATAGAAAAAAGAAGAACATTTGCGATTATTTCCCATCCGGATGCTGGTAAAACGACTTTAACAGAAAAGTTCTTATTATATGGAGGAGCTATCCAACAAGCAGGAACGGTTAAAGGAAAGAAAAATAGTAAACATGCGACAAGTGACTGGATGGAAATTGAAAAACAAAGAGGAATTTCAGTTACCTCTTCAGTATTACAATTTAATTATCAAGGATATTGTATTAATATTCTAGATACTCCAGGGCATCAAGATTTCTCGGAAGATACATATCGTACTTTAATGGCAGCGGATTGTGCAGTCATGGTCATTGATGCAAGTAAAGGGGTCGAAGATCAAACACGTAAGTTATTTAAAGTATGTACAATGAGACATATTCCAATTTTTACTTTTATTAATAAAATGGATAGAGAAGCAAGAGATCCTTATGAATTAATGGAAGAAATTGAACAAGAATTGGGAATTGAAACATGTCCTGTTAACTGGCCAATTGGTTCTGGAAAACGTTTTGCAGGGGTTTATGAAAGAAATGATAAAGAAGTGATTCGTTTTATTCCTGTAGATGGTGGAAAAAAAGAAGTTGAAACAGAAATTTTAAAAGCGGATGATCCAAAATTAAAAGAGTATGTTGAAGATGAGCTTTATGATAAATTACAAGAAGATATTGAATTATTAGATATGGCAGGAAATGAATTTAGTTTAGAAGCTGTTCGTGCTGGTAAGTTATCACCTGTATGTTTTGGATCAGCACTTACAAACTTTGGAATTGAACCATTTTTAAAACATTTCTTAAATATGACAACACCACCAACTCCTAGAATGGCTGATGGTGAAGTGATTGATCCTTATCAAGAAAATTTCTCAGCATTTGTTTTCAAAATTCAAGCAAATATGAATGCTAGACATCGTGATAGAATGGCATTCTTTAGAATTTGTTCTGGTAAATTTGAAAAAGGAATGGAAGTTTATCATTATCAAGGGAAGAAGAAAATTAAATTAAATCAATCAAAACAATTAATGGCAGATGAACGTAGTGAAGTAAATGAAGCTTATGCTGGGGATGTTATTGGTGTTTTTGATCCAGGTATTTTCTCTATTGGAGATACTATTACAACAGGCAAAAAGCATTTTGCTTTTGAAGGAATTCCAACATTCGCTCCTGAACATTTTGCAATGATTAGAAATAAAGATACAATGAAAAGAAAACAATTTGTTAAAGGTGTTGAACAAATTGCTAAAGAAGGGGCTATCCAAATCTTTACTGAGTTAGGTGGAGGTATGGAAGAAATTATTGTTGGGGTTGTTGGTGTTTTACAATTTGAAGTATTAGAACATCGTTTAAAGAGTGAATATAATGTTGAAATTCATAAATCACCATTACCTTATCAATATGTAAGATGGGTCAAAGAAGGTACTGATTTAAAATCATTAAATCTTTCTTCTGATACGAGAAAAGTACAAGACTTAAAAGGGCAACCGTTGTTATTATTCACAAATGATTGGGGAGTAAGATGGGCTCAAGATAAGAATAAAGGTTTAGAATTATTAGAATTTTCTAAGAACTAAAAGTAAAACTTTTAGTTCTTTTTTACATCAAAAAAAGAGGACGTTTGTCATAAGTAAAAAGCTGTTGTAAAATAAAAATGAAATGGGGTGGTCATTATCGCAAATTCTGGAAAAAGATGTTTATGTAGATGTATTCAATCAATGAACATTATTATTGGAAAAGAAGAAAATGTTTTATTTGAAAAGGGAGCGATTTATGATTGTGTCATTAAAGGAGAAATCAACGAACAACTGTATTATAAAGTATATGGAGATGAATTTACTTTATCTTGTACAGAAAAAGAATTTCAGCATAATTTCATAATTATTAAACATAAAAAGACAAATGAGGGAAGGAGTAAATTTTGAATTTTAAAAGAATTATGTTAGAATAAAAGACATAAAAAAGGAGTAAAGAATATGGAACGTGTATATTATATTGATCATGTAAGTAGTGATGATATCAATGCCCTATCTTTAAAGTTAAATAGTATGCAAGAAGTGTCACATATTAAAATAAATAAAGATTCTATTTCATTTAATTGTGCACGCCCAGATAATATCCAAAACTATTTAAATGAATCAAAGATGGACTATGTACTTCAAGAAATGGTCAATCGAAAAAAAAGAGAGTATGTTTCTAATCAAACAAAGGTAGAAAAAATCTTCATGTTTACAAACTTAGAAAGTGAAGAAGAAGCACAAGAAATTAAAAACATTCTTTCTAAATATAGTGTCTATGAAAATGTTCAATTAGATTTTCATAATAAACTTTTAACATTAACAACTTCAGCAAAAGCATTACCTCGTCTTTCACGTATTGTTGAAAATGTTAATCCTTCAATACAAGTAGAACAATGGAGAAAACCATTTAAATCACAAGATTTATTTAATGAAAAATATATTCAAAAGTATGTTCGAATTGCCTTGTTATGTGTAGGTGTAGCTCTTGGATTAGTTACTTTTGGAGATACTTCTTTTCTAACTTATGTAGGTTGGATGCTTGCTTTATTAGTTTGTAATGAAAAGGTACTTATTGAAGCTAAAAGAGATTTACAATTAAAAAATTATTTATCAGAAAATAATATTTTTATTTTTGCTTGTTTAATGGGATGGATCTATGGCGCTTTTATTGAAACAATTGTTGTTTCAATTATGTATCAAGCAGGTAAACAATTAATTATGCAAGTAACACAATGGTCAATGTCAAAAATTGATGATTTAGTTGCTCATCAAAATTTAGGAAGAAGATTACGTCGTAAAAAAGAAGAAATGATTCCTTTAGTTGATTTTGATATTGGAGATGTCGTTGTTGTAAATGAAGGAGAAACTGTTCCTTTAGGTGGAAAAATTGTTAAAGGAAGTGCTAAATTAGATATCTATGCCATTGATGGTAGTGATGTATGTGTAAAATCAAAAATTGGAAATGAAGTTTATAGTGGAACAGTTGTTACTGAAGGTTATTTGCATGTTAAAACAACTGCTTTATATGAAGATTCAGCAATGTCAAAAGTTGTTGATATTGCAACAAATGCACCAATGTCTTCATCACGTACAGAAAAATTGATTTTTAAAATTTCAGATGTTTATTCAAAAGCTTTAATTATTGTAGGATTATTCTGTTGTATTGTTTTACCATTGATGAATTTAACAGATAATTTAAAATATATGTATTTAGGAATCATTATGTTAACTGTTTCTGGAAGTTTTGCTTATGTTCAAGGAGCATCTTTTACACTATTAGCTGGTGTTGCTAAAGCTTTCTCTAAAAAGATAGCGATTAAAGAAAATAGTGGTTTAGATGATTTAAATACATGTGTAACGATTATTTATGATCGTTTTGATGGTATTGAAACAACTGAAGAAGAAATGGATCTTTTTGAAAAAATTAAAGGATTACATAAATCATTGATTATTTTTAATGATGGTCCTGTTGATTTGGAAAATGATGAATATACAATTTATAACAATTATACAGTTGAACAAAAATTAGAAGTAATGGATAAAGCACTTGTTGCGGGTCCAGTAGCTTATATTGGAGATTGTGATAAAGATATTGCTTTATTACAAAAAGCTTCTGTTGCGATTTCTCGTGGTGGTGTTCATAATGATAAAGTTCAACGTAATAGTGATATTATGTTAACTGATTCTAATTTTGATACAATTATTGATTTATTAAAAATTGCTAGAAAACAAAAAAGTATTAATATTGGAAATACATTTATTGGAATTGTAGTCAGTCTGATTGTTGTTTTATTAGCTGTTATTTCCTTTGTACCTTGGTGGGTAGCTTGTCTTGTTTATATTTTAGAGTCAGTCCTTATTTTATTAAATTCACAAAATATTATTAGAATGTAAAATGCAAAGATTTCTTTGCATTTTTTTAGGAGAGAAAAATGAAAGTAAAAAAAGAAATGTTATTAATGGATTATCTATTATTATCTTATAATCGTAAAAATGCGAAAAACTTATTAAAATATAAACAAGTTTATGTAAACAACCAACAAATAAGCCAATTTGATTATTTATTACATGAAAATGATCAAGTAGAAATCAAAAAAGAAAATACTTCTTCATTAGAAATTCTTTATGAAGATCAAGAATTTGTTGTCATCAATAAACCATCAGGATTATTAAGTATGTCAGATGGAAAAGAAAAAGAAAAAACAGCTTATCATTATGTAAGTGAATATTTAAAAAAACAAGATAGAAAACAAAAAGTTTTTATTGTTCATCGTTTAGATCGTGAAACTTCGGGTGTTTTAATGTTTTGTAAGAATGAAAAAATAAGAGATTTATTACAAAAAGATTGGAATAAAATTGTTTATTTAAGAGGATACATGGCTTTAGTAGAAGGTAAAGGCTTAAAAAACGGAACATTAAAAAATTATTTAGCAGAAAGTAAGAGTCAACAAGTTTATGTAACTCATAAGGAAAAAGGAAAACTAGCAATTACACATTATAAAGTAATCAAAGAAATGAATAATCAAACTTTATTAGAAATACAGTTAGATACAGGTAGAAAAAATCAAATCAGAGTTCAATTATCCAATATTCACCATCCAATTGTTGGTGATAAAAAATATGGAGCAACAACGAATCCTCTTAGAAGATTAGGATTACATGCACATGCATTTGGTTTTGTGCATCCAGTTAATAAGAAAAAATATGAATTTAGAGTAGATTGTCCTCAAGAATTTTATGGAAAAAGAGGTAAATAAAATGGAATCAATGATTGAATTTGTACATCAAAGAATTAAAGAACATAAATATCAAAATGGAATTGATTTTACGATGGGAAATGGTCACGATACATTGTTTTTAAGTGAGTATTGTCAACATGTTTATAGCTATGATATTCAAGCATTAGCTTTAAATCATACAAAGGAGTTAATAAAAGAAAAACAAAATGTTACTTTGTTTTTAAAAAGTCATGAATATTTTGATGAAGATGTTCAAAATTTTGAAGTAGGAATTTTTAATTTAGGTTACTTACCAGGGGGTAATCATGAATGCGTTACGCATTATGAAACGACTTTAAAAACAATTAAAAAAGCTTTAAATTGTTTAGTTCAAGGTGGAAACTTATATGTGGTTGTTTATATAGGTCATGATCAAGGTAAAGAAAGTGAAAATTTGGATGCATATTTTCATACTTTAGATCATAAATTATATAATGTAGCAAAGTTTGAGATGATGAATAAAAACAATTCGCCATATGTTGTGATTATTGAAAAAAGGTAAGTCAAATCAACAAAAACGTGCTATAATAAACATATAGAAAAGGGGAGATTATTATGGCAAAAAAAGTGAATATTGAAATTACAAATCCTGTAGGTCTTTATGCTTCTCCAGCTACTGAATTAGTGGATGCAGTCAAACTTTATAAAAGTCATGTGACGCTCAATTATAATGAAAAATCAGTAAATATGAAGTCTTTAATGGGTGTTTTGTCTCTAGGAATTCCTCATAAGGCAAAAGTTGAAATTGTTGTTGAAGGTGAAGATGAAGATGCAGCAATGGAAATGATTGCTGAAAAAATTAAATCACTTGAAATTGGAACAATTCAATAATAAAAATACGCGAAAGCGTATTTTTATTTTCTCTTTATTAATAAATCTAATATGTCTTTATAAGAAAAAAGAGTGCGTTTTTTTTAGAAATTTGATGGAGATAAAAAAGTGTGGTATAGTGTAAAAGAAATAAAGAGTGAAGGGGAATGAAGTTTATGGAAAACTTTATAAAATTAATGTTGGCATTTGGGATTGGACTATTATTAGTTTTACTTGCAATGCCTAAAGTCATCCCATTTCTACATAAAATGAAGTTTGGTCAAGTAGAAAGAGAAGAGGGATTAGAATCACATAAGAAAAAAGGTGGTACACCTACAATGGGTGGTGTCGTTTTTGTTTTAGCGGCAGTAATTGCGGCATTTGTTGTTAATTATAAAAATATAACAAATCCTAATTTAATTTTAATTACAATTGTTTTAGTTGGGTATAGTTTAATTGGATTTATTGATGATGCTTTAATTATTTTAAAACATCAAAATGAAGGATTAAAAGCATGGCAAAAATTCTTGATGCAAGCAATTTTAGCAGTTGGATGTTATTTGTATTTAGAAAATTTTGTACCAGGTTTTACAACAGAAGTAACTATTCCAATTGTCAAAGTGAATATTGATTTTGGTTGGTTCTATGCTGTTTTAGTATTTATTATGTTTACTGGTGAAAGTAATGGTGTTAACTTATCTGATGGTTTAGATGGACTTGCGACAGGACTTTCAATGGTTGCAATTGCACCATTTATCATTTACGCTATTATGATCAAAGATTATACAATTGCAAGTTATGCTACAGCAATGGTTGGAGCATTACTTGGATTTATGTATTTTAACTATCATCCTGCACGTATTTTTATGGGAGATGTTGGTTCTCTTGGACTTGGTGGATTTTTAGCTATTTTAGCGATCCTAACAAAACAAGAATTATTGTTAATTGTTGTTGGTGGCGTATTCTTAATGGAAACTTTATCAGTAATTATTCAAGTTGTTTCTTTTAAAACAAGAGGAAAACGTGTCTTTAAAATGGCACCAATTCATCATCATTTTGAAATGTTAGGTTGGTCTGAACAACAAGTAACGATTTCATTTTGGTTTATTGGATTTATTTGTGGTATTATCGCTATTGTGATAGGAGTTATGTAAAATGTTAACAGGGAAAAAGGTTTTAGTGATTGGTCTTGCTAGAAGTGGTAAGGCAGCAGTTAAGTTATTACAAAAATTAAATGCAACAATTACAATCAATGAAGGAAAAGAATTAGAAAAGATTGAAGGATATCAAGAATACTTGGATGCAGGTATTGAAATTGTTGCTGGTGGACATCCTGATGAGCTTTTTGAAAGAAATTTTGATTTTGTTGTTAAAAATCCAGGAATTAATTATCATAAACCTTTTATTTTAAGATTAAAGGAAAGAGGTATTCCTGTTTATACAGAAATTGAGTTAGCTTATCAAGTTGCTAAAAAGCAACATTATATTGCTGTTACAGGGACAAATGGTAAGACAACAACAGTTACATTGATTTATGAAATATTAAAAGCACAATACAAAAATGTACATTTTGCTGGTAATATTGGAAAACCTTTGTGTGATGTTGTTTTAGAAAATAATTTATTAGAAGAAGAAAATCATTATATTGTGATTGAAATGTCTAATTTCCAATTATTAGATATTGAAAAATTCAAACCAGAAATTTCAACTGTTATTAATTTAACACCAGATCATTTAGATTATATGGCATCTTTAGATGAATATTATGCTTCTAAAATGCGTATTTATGAAAATTGTAAAGATCAAGAAGTTTTTGTAAATAATATCGATGATGAAACTTTACAAGAATATGTAAAAAGATTTCCAGTTCATTGTAAATGTTTAACTCAATCTTTAAATAAAGAAGCTGATTGTCAAATTATTGATGAAGCAATTTGTTTTAAAGGAGAACATGTTCTTGATTTAACAGATATTAAAATTGTTGGAGATCATAATGTACAAAATATTATGATTGCAACTGCTATTTGTAAAGTAGCAGGTGTAGAATCAAAAGTTATTAAGGATGTTGTTTCTCATTTTAATGGAGTTGAACATCGTATTGAATTTGTCAGAGAATATAATGGTGTAAAGGTTTATAATGATTCAAAAGCAACAAATACAGATGCAAGTATTATTGCATTAAAAGCTTTTAAACAACCAGTTATTTTATTAATGGGTGGTTTTGATAAAGGATTAGACTTACAAGAAATGTCTACTTATAATTCACATATTAAAAAACTTGTAACTTTTGGAGCTGCAGGAAAACGTTTTAAAGAAGATATGCATCATCAAGATGCTTATTATGAAGAAACTTTAAAAGATGCTGTTAATAAAGCATTTGAAATAAGTGAACCAGGAGATATCATCTTACTTTCTCCATCGACAAGTTCATTTGATGAATTTAAGGGTTATGAAGAAAGAGGAAGAATCTTTAAACAATATGTAAATGAAAAATAAGAGAGTATAAAAACATACTCTCTTTTTTTAATGAATAATTTTTAAAACATCTTCTTCACTATTAATATTAAATATATTAACAGTTAGTACTTCTAATTTATCGAGGGATGCTTTTG
>OMCD01002041.1_pt1 | contig 10473 bp, 6 predicted proteins | sample 1674171 | NCBI WGS metagenome assembly OMCD01 (sample SAMEA103958149, study PRJEB25191) | human gut metagenome | biome: human-associated habitat [ENVO:00009003]; feature: intestine environment [ENVO:2100002]; material: feces | place: Germany | collected 2013/2015
AATCGAAGGCAGCCAGCCCGAACACAAGCGTTGCGCTTACAAATTGAATCCGGGGCATCAGCGCATAGTTTTCACGGGTTTTCACCGGTGTTCATGGTCTCATGGTCCGGCGGCTCGCATTGCGGACTATCGCAAGGATTCGGGGATGAATCGCGCACAAGCCTCGGTCAGACGGCGTTGCGCTTCGGAATTCAGCTCAAGACCGGCAATCGCCTTACGGGACTCACCCCATAGGGCAGCGATGCGCTCGCGGGATCGATCAAGAGCACCGGTCGACGTGAACAGTTCAATGGTGCGGGCCACCTGGTTGTCATTGCGACAATCCGCTTCGAAGATGGCAATCAGATCGGCCTTATCCGCCGTATCTGCCGCAGACAGAGCATCAGCCAACAGCACTGTGCGTTTGCCTTCTCGGATGTCTCCGCCAATTGGTTTTCCGGTATTGCGGCTTGATCCGACGACATCCAACAGGTCATCCGCCAGCTGGAACGCCAGTCCGAGCGGCCGGCCGACGGCCAACGCGCAATGTCTGGCCTGATCCGGGCTCTCTCCTGCGGCCAGCAGTGCAAGCAGCAGTGGAGCGATGGTGGTGTAACTGGCTGTCTTCCAGCGGAATACGTTCAATGAGGCGTTCGCCAGAGCTTCGGGATTAGACAGCGGGGTCATCTCGACGGCCAAGTCCAGTACCTGGCCGATTTCCACCTCGCGCTGCATGGTAAGAAACGCCTCGTTCAGGGCATCGGTGTTGGGAAGACGGCTGGCGGACCGGCGTGTGATTTCAATGCAGGCAGTGGCCAGAATGTCGCCGAGCATCAGGCCCAAGCCACGGCCTATGGCACCGCTGTGTACGGCCTGCTCCAAGGCATGATGTGCGGAAGGCTTGCCCCGGCGCAGATCGGATTCGTCGATGATGTCGTCATGCACCAGTGCGGCCGTCTGAAACACTTCAATGGCGCAGGCTAGGTCGATCATGGCGTCACGCCGATCAGGAGTCACGTCGCCGGCAAGAATATCGAAGGCGTCCAATGCGAGCAGCGCACGCAGTCGTTTGCCTCCTTGGCTGGAGGAGGCGGCTTGGTCCACAACCTGTTCCATCACCGGTTTCAGGGCGTCGGCAACCTCGTCGGTGGCGGGGGCGGCAGTCAGTTCCCGCACCAACTGAATGATGCGTGGCTCGATGATTTCGCGGTTGTTAGCAGTTGTGCACATGCCTAATAACTTATCCACAGGGTTTGAAGAACACAAGAACGTTGGAAATCAAGGGTTTTGAAGCTAGAACCACAATGGTCGTTTTTTCCTGCGTCATACGGCGTTTTCAGCCATAGTGGGCACACCCACTCGGTGCGTGAACTACCTGGCTCAGCGCGCACCACAACACCAATAGATTGCACACCATTAGTCAAGGAGGACATGATGAACAACAACACGCCACACAAGCCGCGTAAGAACCGACACGCCAAACGGCACGCCGCCGAGCAGACGGAGCCCTTCGTCTTTGACGAGTTGGAGACGAGATCACAGGAATTTCGCAATGATCGCCGACTTCGAGGCGCGCAACAGGCTAATGCCGACTGGGTGGCCGAACCATTGGACGAATGGCTGTCTTGTCTCGATGCCGGGAACACCGACCTAGGCCGAGAGACGATGGCCGCGTTTGCGGTGGGCATGCGCGAGACCTTATCGATTCGTGATGCGCTGATTCTCTCGTTGGTTATTGATGAAAGCCGTTGCCCCAAGTCATGGCTCATGGAATTCGCGGCGCGACCGCATCTGGCACGTACAAGAACACGAATGGGCGAGCTGCTGACCTGCGCATTCGAGGATGAAGGCATGATGCCGGATAAGGAGCGTTGCCATACCGGCATCGGTATGTTGCTCGATATCGCCGAAGCCTCACCGGTGCCGTACTGCATACAGCCATTGGCCGTAATCGCCTACACCTTATGGTGGCTGGGCGATCCGCGAGCAATGGTGTTCGCCTTGCGATGCCTGCTGCTCGATGAGGATTGTTCGCTGGCGGCGATGATATTCTCAGCCGCCGATCGAGGCGTGGCACCGGCATGGTGCTCGGCTGAGTGAACAGAAACGGCGGATTTCCGAGGTTTTACGCGCGATGCGCGGAAGGAAAGCGTGTGGTGATCGGCAACACGTCGGGCAACGATGTGGGAATAATCGTCCGTGGAGGGTGGTTTACTCACATAGTTGACGATTTGCCCTTGCCAGAAGTGGGCCCATGTGGTATATGCACTTCATGGCGAGAGATCAGGAGGAGCAGTTTTGGCCACGAAGGAAACGACGGCAACCAAGCAGACAGCCGAGTCCAGCGAGGAGACCGAGACCAAGAAGAAGGCCAGCTCTACGACCACCGCACGCAAGACTTCCGCCAAGAAGTCCAAGTCCGCAGAGCCCTCGAAAAAGACCACGCGCAAGTCCGCTGCGAAGAAAACCGCGAAGAAGGCCAAGGACGATGAGCTCGTCAAAGACGAGGACACTCAGGTCGATGACGAGCTTGATGCCGATGCCGAGGTCAACGACGACGATTTGGACGTTGACGACCTCGACGAGGATCTTGACGACGTTGACGAAGACGATGCCGACGACGAAGACCTCGATGAGGACGATGCCGACGACGATGATGTGGAAGACGACGAGGACGAGGAAGAAGCCAAGTCCAAGGCACCCGAGCAGCCCAAGGAAAAGGGTGCCTACGTGGTCTCCGACACGGATGATGAGGAAGAGAACATCATCCCCTCGGGCAATCCGAAGCGTCGTGTGATTGCGGCCGGCGCAACCGCCGACCCGGTCAAGGACTACCTGAAGCAGATCGGCCGCGTGAGCCTGCTGAACGCCGAGCAGGAAGTCGACCTGTCCGAGCGCATCGAGGCCGGCCTGTACGCCCAGCACCTGCTCGACACCGAAAGCGAAGGCATGGAGTTCAAGCGCAAGCGTGAACTCAAGTGGGCCGCCGCCGACGGCAAGAAGGCTAAGGACCATCTGCTGGAAGCCAACCTACGACTTGTGGTCTCGCTCGCCAAGCGCTACACGGGTCGCGGCATGCTCTTCCTTGATTTGATCCAGGAAGGCAACCTTGGTCTGATTCGTGCCGTCGAGAAGTTCGACTGGAAGAAGGGCTTCAAGTTCTCCACCTACGCCACGTGGTGGATTCGTCAGGCCATCACCCGTGCCATGGCCGATCAGGCCCGCACCATTCGCGTGCCTGTGCACATGGTCGAAGTGATTAACAAGCTGTCCCGTGTACAGCGCCAGATGCTGCAGGATCTGGGGCGTGAACCTACGCCGGACGAGCTGGCCCGCGAGCTGGATATGCCGGTTGAGAAGGTGCAGGAAGTGCAGAAGTACGGCCGCGAGCCGATTTCCCTGCACACCCCGCTTGGCGAGGATGGCGATTCCGAGTTCGGTGACCTCATTGAGGATACCGACGCCATCGCCCCGTCCGACGCCGTGGCCTTCTCCCTGCTGCAGGAACAGTTCAAGCAGGTGCTGGAAACCCTGTCTCCGCGTGAGGCCGGCGTCATCAAGATGCGCTATGGCCTGGAAGACGGTCAGCCGAAGACGCTGGACGACATCGGCCGTGTGTATGGCGTGACCCGTGAACGCATCCGTCAGATCGAGTCCAAGACCATGTCCAAGCTGCGCCACCCGTCCCGTTCGCAGACCCTGCGCGACTTCCTGGATCAATGATCATCTGGCTCCCCTCTGTGAGGGGAGCCAAGCATTTGAAGAGAAAAATAGGACTGTATGCCCAAAGAAGAATACGGCGCCAAGGACCTAGCTGTTCTTGAGGGCTTGGATGCGGTACGCAAGCGTCCGGGCATGTACATCGGCACCACCGACTCGCAGGGGCTTATGCACTGCCTGTGGGAGATCATCGACAACTCCGTGGACGAGGCCTTGGCCGGCTTCTGCAACGACATTGTGGTCACCCTGCACACCGATGGTTCCGTGGAAGTCGCGGACAATGGCCGAGGCATCCCGGTGGACAAGGAACCGAAAACCGGCCTGTCCGGCGTGGAGGTCGTACTGACCAAACTGCACGCCGGTGCCAAGTTCGGCAATTCGTCTTATAACGCCGTCGGTGGCCTGCACGGCGTGGGCTCCTCCGTGGTCAATGCCCTGAGCTCCCGACTGGACGTCGAAGTGGATCGTGACGGCAAGACGCACCACATGACCTTCCACCAAGGTCACCCTGGCGTATACACGGATGCCGACCCGGCCAATCCGTCTCCCGATTCCCCGTTCAAGCGCACTCGCAAGAACCGACCCACCGAGCTGGAAATCATCGGCAAGGTATCTCCCAAAACCACTGGTACCCGTATTCGCTACTGGTATGATCCGGAGATCTTCAACAAAACCGCCGAGTTCTCATACGAACAGCTCATCGACCGCGTGCGTCAGACCAGCTTCTTGGTGCCCGGCCTCAAAATCACCATCATCGACGAAAACGTACCGGAAACGGCGGCGACTGACACCGTCGAGGCCACTGATGACGCAACAGTCGAGCCTGCGCAAGATCAGGCACCGGCCTTGGATGTCTCGTCCGACGATGCCGAGAGCCCGGCCGAGGAGGACTTCTCACTGACGGCCGGCGACCAGGTCGTTGATGGCGCGTTCGGCGAACAGCCCGCGCACCCGCGCGTCGTGGAATTCCTGCACACAGGCGGCGTCAAGGACTTCGTCGACTTCCTGTCCAAAGGCGAGCCGATCTCCGACATCTGGCGCATCCAAGGCGAGGGCACCTATAAGGAGGAGACCCAGGCCGTGGGCAAGGGCGGTGAACTGCACGCCCAGGAAATCGAACGCACCTGCGGCGTGGACATCGCCCTGCGATGGGTCAACGGCTATGACACCACAATCATGAGCTTCGTGAACATCGTGGAGACGCCCGGCGGCGGTACTCACGTGGACGGTTTCATGAACGCCATCACCAAGCAGATTCGCAAGGCGGTGGAAGACAACGCCCGCAAGCTCAAGGTGAACATGAAGGACTCCGCCATGAAGGTGGAGCGCGACGATATCCAAGCCGGACTCGTGGCCGTGGTCACCGCACGCGTGGCCGAACCTCAGTTCCAAGGCCAGACCAAGGATGTGCTCGGCACCGCGCAGGTCAAGCCGATCGTCACCCGGCTCACCGACAAGCAATTCGGCGAGATGATCACCGGCTCCAAGCGCGGGTACAAGGAACAATCCGGCCGCGTGCTGGAGAAGATCGTCGGCGAAATGCACGCACGCATCCAGTCGCGCAAGGCCAAGGAGGTCACGCGCCGCAAGAACGCGCTCGAATCCGCCTCGATGCCGGCCAAACTCTCCGACTGCCAGCCGGGCAATGACGACGTGGCCGAACTGTTCATCGTCGAGGGTGATTCCGCACTCGGTACCGCCAAGGCCGCCCGCAACGCCGGTTTCCAGGCACTGCTGCCGATTCGAGGCAAGATTCTGAACGTGCAGAAGGCGTCGATCACGCAGATGCTCTCCAACAAGGAGTGCGCGGCCATCATCCAAGTGGTGGGTGCCGGCTCCGGCCAGAGCTTCGACATCGAACAGTCGCGCTATCACAAGATCATCATGATGACCGATGCTGATGTGGACGGTGCTCATATCCGTATCCTGCTGCTGACGCTGTTCTACCGGTACATGCGGCCGCTTATCGAACACGGCTACGTGTATGCCGCCGTGCCGCCGCTGCACCGCATCGCGTTGACAGGCTCGCACAAGGGCGAATATATCTACACGTATTCCGATGACGAGCTGGCCGGCAAACTGGCCGACCTCGACAAGAAGCGCATCGGATACAACGACGACATCCAGCGATACAAGGGTCTGGGCGAGATGGACGCCGACCAGTTGGCGGACACCACCATGGACCCGCGCACGCGTATGCTGCGCCGCATCCGAGATCTTCAGCCTGCTGATGGGCGACGACGTGCCGCCGCGCAAGCAGTTCATCGTCGACAACGCCGACGATTTCGACCGCTCCAAGATCGATACCTGACCGTCCTATCTCAAGCTCCCTCTGATGAGGGGGTGTCAGCGAAGCTGACTGGGGGAGAGGCCTCGGGTGGTAGCGGGCTACTCGTATTTCTCTCCCCTCAGTCCGTCTTTGGCGGACAGCTATTTCGTCAGAGGGTGCTGCGGTATATCATCAGGATTTCATCGAGTGCACCGCCGCCGATTATCTCAAGGACAACTACGACATCATCGGCTTTGACCCGCGCGGCGTAGCCGATTCCACGCCGGTGTACTGCGGGCAAGACTCCAAACTGTGATGTTTGCGTGTTGCTGAAGCGCTATTCGATAGACTGATGACATCGTTATCACAACCGGTGCCGTACTGTGAATGGGAGATGGGACATGGCCAGTCTGTTGCTTGCCGTCATCTATGTGGCGTTTATCAGTCTGGGATTGCCGGATTCGCTACTCGGATCCGCATGGCCCACCATGAGCCAGGATCTGAACGTGCCGGTGGCGTGGGCCGGCGGCATCTCCGCGGTGATTTCCATGTTCACGATCGTCTCGGCGCTGCTTTCGGACCGAATGACATTGAAATTCGGGGCAGGCAAGGTCACCGCCGTTTCGGTGGCGTTGACTGCGGCGGCCTTGGCCGGTTTCTCCGTTACCTCGAATTACTGGGTGCTGTTGGCCATCGCCATACCATACGGCCTTGGCGCGGGCGGAGTGGATGCGGCGCTCAATAACTACGTAGCCATTCACTACGAAAGCCGGCATATGAGCTGGCTGCACTGCATGTGGGGCGTCGGCGCATCGGTCGGCCCCTACATCATGGGCTATGCGCTCTCTCAAGGCCAAGGTTGGCCGTGGGGCTATCGGTACATCGCGATCCTGCAGGTGATGCTGACCGTCATCCTGGTGCTGAGCCTGCCGCTGTGGAAGAAACGTGGCGCAATTGCGGTCGGCGAATCGACCGATGACACCGCATCATCTGACGGCAATGCCGAGAGATTTGGCACTGCTGAAGGGGTGTCTGTTGCCGAACGCAAACCGCTCGGCGTGGCCGGCGTGCTCGCCATTCGCGGTGCCAAGGAAATCCTCGTGATGTTCTTCTGCTACTGCGCCGTCGAATCTACGGCGGGCCTGTGGGCCTCCAGCTATATGGTGATGCACAGCGGCATCGACAAGATCACCGCCGCCAGCTGGGCCAGCCTATTCTACGTAGGCATCACCGTGGGCCGTGCGCTTTCCGGCTTCCTGACCATGCGATTCAAGGACCCGGTCATGATTCGCCTCGGCCAAGTGCTGGTGTTCGCCGGCATCCTCACCATGTTCGTGCCATTGCCTCACCACCTTGGCGTGGTCGTTGGGCTGGTGGTCATCGGCTTCGGGTGCGCGCCGATTTATCCGTGCGTCATCCACTCGACGCCGGCCTACTTCGGCGAAGACAAATCGCAGGCTATCGTCGGCGTGCAGATGGCCTGCGCCTATGTGGGCTCACTGCTCATGCCGCCACTGTTCGGCATCATCGCGCAATATGCGACAATCAGTCTCTACCCGTGGTATTTGCTGGTGCTCTTGGTGCTGATGGTGGCCATGCACGAGCGTCTTCGCAAGTTGCGCGGCTGATCATATGCGCATTTGGGCCCGACGCCTACTATGCTTGGAGCCCATGGTGATAAGTGAAGAAGAACATGAACAGATGCCCGAGCCCGTACGGGAACGATTGGAAGCGCTGAAGGATGCGCCGGGCTCGGTAATCGTGGTCGGCTCGATGAACGCCGATTACACCGTAACCACTAAACGACTACCCAAGCCAGGTGAAACCGTCAATGGTGGTGCCATGAAAGTGCTGCCGGGCGGCAAGGGCGCGAATCAGGCGTCTGCCGCCGCTCGTCTCGGTGTCAATGTCCAGTTGCTGGGCGCGGTGGGCGAGGACTCCAACGCGGACTTCCTATTAAGCAAGCTGGATGAGGCCGGCGTCGACACCGCCGATATCCTGCATGTCGAAGGCCCCAGCGGCACCACGGTAATCACCGTGAGCGCTGAGGGCGAGAACACCATCGTCTATTCGCCGGGTTCCAATGCCAAGGCAAGTGCCGGCTATGTGCAATCACATCGCACGACCATCGCCGAATGCGCGGTATTGGGACTGTGTTTGGAGAGCCCGATTGCCACCGTTATCGCCGCCGCGCAGACCGCGCATGACGCTGGCGTGACCGTGCTGCTCAACGACTCGCCATTTATGGACGAGCTGCCTCACGAACTGGTGGAAGCCACGGATATTCTGCTGGTCAACCAGCATGAAGTGGCTCAACTGCTGGGCCTGCCGGATGATGACGTGGAATCACTCGACTGGTATGAGGTCGCCGAACGATTCACCGATTACGGATTCGACCGGGCGATAGTGACGCTTGGTGCGTCGGGATCGGTGGTGATCGAGAACGGACGTTGGCATCGCGTATCCGCCGCGCAAGTCAATGCAGTGGACACCACCGGTTGCGGCGACTCGTTCATGGGGACCGTGCTGGCTGGCTTGGCCGCCGGTCATACGCTGCTGCAATCCGCGCAAATCGGCTCCTACGTCTCCGCCTATGCGGCCACCAAGCTTGGTGCCCAAAGTGCCTACGGTACCGCCGAAGAAGTCATCGCCTACTTCAGCTGACCTATAATCGTACATATGTACGAAAGCCTGAGCCTGTTTTCCGAACCCACCAAGATGTGGTTCGAGCATGCCTTCGGTCAGCCGACCGAGGCACAGGCTCAGGCATGGCCGGCAATCCATTCCGGTCGCAATGTCTTGGTCATCGCCCCTACCGGTTCCGGTAAAACATTGGCCGCGTTTCTCTCAGCCATCGACCGATTGATGACCGTGCCACGCACGCGGCGTGCCGGTGTGCGTGTGCTGTATATCTCGCCGTTAAAGGCGCTCGCGGCCGATGTGGCCAAGAACCTAGAACAGCCTTTGGAGGGCATTGCTGCACAATGCGAGGCGCAAGGGCTGCCCGTGCCGAAGATCGCGGTCGCCACTCGTTCAGGCGACACCACCGCACAGGAGCGGCGACGCATAGCCTCCCATCCACCGGATATCCTCGTTACCACGCCAGAATCGTTGTATTTGTTGCTCACTTCGAAGGCAGGGCGGATTCTCGGCACTGTCGATACGGTGATCGTCGATGAGATTCATGCAGTGGCGGGCACCAAGCGCGGCGCACATTTGGCGGTAAGTCTGGAACGGCTGGAGAACCTTGTCACAGAATCGCGCAAGCGAGATGCAATCGATGCAGATGCTGATGAGGGCGGTGATGCCGCCGTCGATGCTGGCCGTGGCGATCGTCATATGCAGCGCATTGGTCTATCCGCTACGGTGAATCCGCCTGAAAAGGCGGCGCGATTCCTGGGCGGCGGGCAACCGGTTACCATCGTGAATCCCGGTGGGCGGCCTGCAATGGATTTGCGCATGATTGAGCCGTTGGAAAACATGCGTGATTTGCAGTCCGTGAATGCCAAGCAGCGTGTCGGTGGCGTGGATGCTGAACGGTCCGCTCCGCATATCAGTGGTGTCACGCCGGCCATGCAGCGACTTGCTGAACGCAGGGGCATTGTGCCGGTGGATGATAGAGATGTTTCTTCCACTTCTGGGGACGATTCTGATGCGAGTGATGCGTTCGATTCCTCCGCGTTGGTTGGAGCGGCGGGCGACCGTACCTCCGGTTCCATTTGGCCCGTGGTGGAACGCAGTATTTTGGATGAGATTCTCGCGCACCGCACTACATTGGTGTTCGTTAATTCGCGTGGTGTGGCTGAGAAACTCACTGCGCGCTTGAACGATCTGTATGCGCAGACCCGGCATGGCACCAATCCCGACACTGTGCGGGATCTGGGCTCTCCGGAAGGCCGCGAAGGGTTCTCCACGCATTACGATGCTGTGGTCGGCTCCACCACCATGCTTGTCGGCTCACATGAGGGCGATGATGTCATCGCCATGGCTCATCATGGGTCGGTTTCCAAAGACCGTCGCAAAATGATTGAGGAACGGCTTAAACGTGGTGAATTGCGTTGCGTGGTGGCCACCTCCAGTTTGGAGCTCGGCATTGATATGGGCTCGGTCGACTTGGTGATTCAAGTCGATACGCCGTTGTCGGTCTCCTCCGGATTGCAGCGTGTAGGCCGTGCCGATCATCAGGTCGGTGGCGTCTCTCACGCATTGTTCTACCCGCTCACCCGTCAGCAGATTGTCACTGGGGCCGCAAGTCTGGAAGCCATGATTGCCGGCGATATAGAACCATTGGCCGTGCCGCGCAATCCGCTCGATATTCTTGCCCAGCAGACCGTGGCCGCTGCCGCGATGCACGATTTGAACGCTGATGACTGGTATGCCACAGTGCGTCGTGCTGCGCCGTTTGCCGAACTGCCACGTGACATGTTCGATGCGGTAATCGGCATGATGTCCGGCGAATACAACAGCGAGGAATTCTCGGCCTTCCGGCCGCGACTGGTATGGAA
>OMCD01002045.1_pt1 | contig 10467 bp, 7 predicted proteins | sample 1674171 | NCBI WGS metagenome assembly OMCD01 (sample SAMEA103958149, study PRJEB25191) | human gut metagenome | biome: human-associated habitat [ENVO:00009003]; feature: intestine environment [ENVO:2100002]; material: feces | place: Germany | collected 2013/2015
TGTACCATTGTTTGAAGAGTTCCCCAAGTAAGGATTGGGATGCGTACATACCGGCGAAATCATCTTCCGGAGTGATGATCTCCGCTACACCGATCGAACGGATCACTGCCTCGTGGATGGGAGAAATCCCTCGTACGATCAGTTTGTTCACATCTAAGTTCTTTAGCAGGGCTACAGTCTGTATGGAGGTCCCGAAGTCCTTGCCGAAGGTGACGAAGATGGCATCCATCTCGTTCAGTGGTAGCGTGTTCAAGGCGTCTTTGTCCGTCGTGTCGAGGCTGATTGCTCCGGATATGGTGTGTTTGACCGCTTCGGTCTTGTGCGGGTTGATATCTACGCCGATCACTTCATTGCCGATGCGTGTCAGGCTTTCGGCGATGGCGCGTCCCAGGTTTCCTAATCCGATTACTAAATATTTCATATTGTATTCTTTATGTTACATTAATATATTTTCCTGTGGATAGGTGTAATTCTTCTTTTTGTATTCCTTGTAGAAACTGATAAAGAAGGCCAGTATGCCGATACGTCCGACCAGCATGGTGAAGATGATGACCAGTTTTCCCGAAATGCTCAGTAACGGGCTGAAGTTCAAACTTAACCCTACCGTGCTGAGTGCCGACACGACTTCGAAGATCAAGGTGAAGACCGGTACGTCTTTTTCGGTAATGGACAATATCCAGACGGCCGCCCCCAGCCAGCAGAAATAGAAAACGATTGTGGCGAAAGCCCTGCGTATGGTTTCCGGTGATATTTCACGTTTGCGGATTTCCACATTCTCTTTCCCGCGGGCGGCGTTGTGCGCGGTCAGCAGGGCGACACAGACGGTCGTTACTTTCAAACCGCCGCCGGTAGACATGGGAGCGGCGCCTATTATCATCAGGATCAGTGTCAGCATGAGTGTTCCGGTAGTCAGCGTCCCCATATCCGCAACGCAGAATCCGGCCGTACGCGGGGTGACGGCTCCCAGGAATGCATTGGCAAGCTGTCCTCTGAACGGCAATCCGGCGAGCGTATTGTCCATTTCCAGCAGATAGTAGAAAAATGTACCGCCGGCAAGCAATACCAACGTGCTGATCATCACGATGTACGTGTTGATATTGATAATTCTGGGGGTATGGATATAATGCTTCTGCTGTCCGATTACGATCTTGAATGTATTGACAAGCAGATGTCGTAACAGTTTCAGGTAGTTGAAAACAATCGGGAAACCTAGCCCGCCGAATACGATGAGCAGGGCGATCCAGACATGCAGGTTGTATTTTTGGGCGACCAGCGGGTCATACATGTTTCCGCTCAGCGTCGAGATCCCAGCATTGCAGAAAGCCGAAACGGCATGAAACACAGCGTAGAACACTTCTTCCTGCGTGCCTCCCGGCAGCCCTCCCTTTATATCCAGATAAATCAGGTAGGCCCCTACGCCTTCGATAAACAGTGTCACAAACAGGATGTTAAGGATCACCCGGAACAGCCCGTTCACCCGGTCTTCGTTCAGCATGTCTTTCAGAACGAGCTTGCTGGTGAAAGATGAATGCCCCATGAAAGAAAGGGCAAAAAAGCTGGTGAAAGTCATGACTCCTATACCGCCGATCTGGATAAGAAACATGATGATGATATGTCCTGTATGCGTGAATGTCGTTGCCACATCGACTGTCGTCAGTCCGGTCACACAGACGGAGGTGGTCGAGATGAACAGGGCATCTACGAAATGAATCCCGTGCACCGTGGCGTTTGGCAACATCAGCAATCCCGAACCGACAAGGATGACGAACACGAAACTCAGCAGGAACAGGAGGGACGGCTTGATATGGCTTTGTAACAGCGTGAATGTCTGCCGCGACAAATGGATGGCGCTCAGCAACAGCAGGAGGAAATAAACGAACAGCGGTTCCGTGAGGAAACCGAGGTAGGGCAGCGACTGGTGAATGGCTTCTTTGAAGAATACTTTGCCCGATAGCACGGCAAAGAGGAAAAAATAAATGCCGATATCCAGGTATAACATTTTCTCTTGTATGATCTCTTTGAATTTCAAAATATACCGAAGCGATATCCCGGTAAAGAAAGCCAGCAGGAGGTAAACCCGGCTGGTTTCCAACATATGGGTGACATGGGCCGAATATTTGAATCCGAACTGATAGACCAGGATGAAGAGGGAGGCGAGAGAGGCGACGAGTATGATTCCTTCGGCCACCATGTTCAGCAAGCCCTTCATATTCGCCCAGTACATTCGGAATGAGAACTGTAGATGTTTGATATCCATAGTACGTCTTTTTTTAATAACAAATGTATTGAATAAATGTTAGAAGTTTCTTCCCTTTCCGGATAATCGCATTAAAATTCAGGTTTGGTACAGTTCCTTTTTCTGTGAGTGATAATGTATGTTAAATAACGGGCTTTTTAGCCTTTTGAGTAGATATTGTTTGAATTACATTATGTCGTATGTCGTTTTAACCTTATATTTGCGGAGAATCTTTATTGGGATATTATGGAAACACAGGAAAATAAGCATGAAATGTTTTATCCGCACGTTTCGGTCGATTGCGTATTGCTTGGGACAAACGAAGATAAACTGTGCGTGTTGCTCGTCGAAAGACAAGTTGCCGGTAGTAACGAGAAACACTACAAATTGCCGGGAAGCTTGATTTATGAGAGTGAAGATCTGGATACGGCCGCTTATCGTGTCTTGAACGAAGCGACAGGTCTGAAACGTGTAGCCTTGAAACAGTTCCGCAGTTTCGGCTCTCCTGCCCGTACCAAGAATAAAGAGGATGTGCAATGGCTGGAAAATGCTTCCAAAATGAAAATCACACGAATCGTGACGGTCGCTTATCTGGCGTTGTGTAAGTTCGGGAAGAAAATGACGATGGGGGAGATGTCCGATACTCTTATCTGGGCACCTGTAAATGAATTGCCACATCTGCCATTCGACCATAAGGAAATTGTTGAAGCTGCCGGCGAAGAGATACGGCGGTGGGTGGATGTCGAACCGGGTATCGTTTTCGATTATCTTCCGTCAAAGTTTACGGCCTATCAGTTGCGGCGCATTTTTGAGATCATTTATAATAAGACGATAGATGTACGCAATTTCCATAAAAAGATGACGGCGATGGAATACGTCGTGCAGACGGATGAAGTGGAAACGGGAGTGAATCATCGGGCAGCCCGCTATTACCGGTTCGATAAGGTGAAATATAACAAGTTGCATTCGAAGTTTAATAAGATATGATATAGTATGTGTTTATTAGGTTGTGATATCGGAAGTTCTTCGGTGAAGGCTTCTATTGTCGATAAAGATACGGGGTTGACGCTTGCCTCTGATTTTTATCCGAAAGAAGAGGCGGCGATCAAAGCCGTGCGTCCCGGATGGGCGGAGCAGAATCCGGATGACTGGTGGATGTATCTGAAAGAAGCGATAAAGGGTGCGATCGCGAAGGCGGGCATCAAGGGAACGGAGATAGATGCGATCGGCATCTCGTACCAGATGCATGGGCTTGTATTGGTGGACAGGAAGATGCAGGTGCTGCGTCCGTCGGTGATCTGGTGCGACAGTCGTGCGGTGCCTTATGGGGATCGCGCTTTCAAGTCGATCGGCGAAAAGCAATGCCTGGCACATCTTTTGAATTCTCCCGGAAACTTTACGGCTTCCAAATTGGCATGGGTAAAAGAGTATGAACCGCAGATATTCGGACAGGTGCATAAATTCATGTTGCCTGGTGACTTTATTGCCATGCGCATGACGGGCGATATTGTCACGACTGTTTCAGGCCTTTCGGAAGGAATTTTCTGGGATTTCCGGAATAATAGCGTTTCTGAAGATCTGATGAACTATTTCGGGTTCAGCAAGGAACTGGTTCCGGATATCCGTCCGACTTTCGGTGTGCAGGGGGAATTGCTCGGATCGGTCGCTTCGGAGTTGGGTTTGAAGAAGGGTACGCCGGTTACCTATCGGGCCGGTGACCAACCCAACAATGCGTTGTCGCTAAATGTCCTGAATCCGGGCGAGATAGCCGCTACGGGCGGTACGTCGGGGGTCGTGTATGGTGTGAACGGCAAGGTGAACTACGACACGCTGTCCCGTGTGAATACGTTTGCGCATGTGAACCATTCGGCCGACCGGACGCGCTTGGGTGTCCTGCTGTGTATTAACGGTGTGGGAATCCTCAATTCATGGGTGAAGCGGAATGTGGCCCCGGAAGGTATAAGCTATCCTGCTTTGAACGAGCTGGCGGCGACTGTTCCGATCGGTTCGGAGGGCCTCTCGATTCTGCCTTTCGGGAACGGTGCGGAGCGTATGTTACAGAACAAGCAGGTGGATTGCTCCATTCACGGGCTGAATTTCAACATTCATAATAAAGCTCATATCGCCCGTGCCGCACAGGAAGGGATTGTCTTCTCTTTCAAATATGGCATGGATATCATGAATGAGATGGGGATCGATATCGGGGTGATCCGTGCCGGTAATGCCAACCTGTTCCTAAGCCCTATTTTCCGGGATGCGTTGGCTGGTGTGACAGGAACGGTGATCGAACTTTACGATACGAACGGGGCTGTCGGGGCTGCCAAAGGCGCCGGTATCGGGGCCGGCATCTATGCGTCGGCGGAAGAGGCGTTTGCTTCCCTGAAAAAGATCAATGTGATAGAGCCGGACGGACTGAAAGCGGATAAATACTGCGGGGCTTTCGAGGTCTGGAAAGAACGGTTGGAGAAAGCATTGGCGTAATAAACGAAAGCATTGTATAATCAATAAAATACTTATTATCATGAATTACTTTAAAGGTGAAAAAGAATTTTTTCCGGGAATTGGAAAAATAGAGTTTGAAGGACGCGAGTCAAAAAATCCGATGGCTTTTCATTATTATGATGAAAACAAGGTCGTAATGGGTAAAACTCTGAAAGACCACCTGCGTTTCGCTATGGCCTATTGGCATACATTATGTGCGGAGGGAGCCGACCAGTTCGGTGGCGGAACGAAGACATTTCCTTGGAATGCGGGCGCAGACCGTATTTCCCGTGCCAAGTATAAGATGGATGCTGCTTTCGAATTTATGACGAAATGTAACATACCTTACTATTGTTTCCACGATGTGGATGTCGTAGATGAAGCACCGACGTTGGCCGAATTTGAAAAGGACCTGCATACGATGGTCGAATATGCCAAACAACATCAGGAAGCGACGGGGAAGAAGCTGTTGTGGTCTACCGCCAATGTGTTCGGGCATAAACGTTATATGAACGGGGCTGCCACAAATCCTTATTTCCCTGCTGTGGCTTGTGCCGGCACGCAGATCAAGAACGCGATCGACGCTTGTATTGCCTTAGGTGGCGAAAACTATGTGTTCTGGGGGGGACGTGAAGGCTATATGAGCTTGCTGAACACCAATATGAAACGCGAAAAGGAACATCTTGCCATGATGTTGACGATGGCACGTGACTATGCCCGCAAGAACGGGTTCAAAGGAACTTTCCTGGTAGAGCCTAAACCGATGGAACCGACTAAACACCAGTATGACGTGGATACGGAAACGGTTATCGGCTTCTTGCGCCATTATGGTCTCGACAAGGATTTTGCCATTAATATCGAAGTGAACCATGCCACATTGGCCGGGCATACATTTGAGCATGAACTTCAGGCTGCCGCCGATGCCGGTATGTTGTGCAGTATCGATGCCAACCGTGGTGATTATCAGAATGGTTGGGATACGGATCAGTTCCCGGTTGACATCTACGAACTGACACAGGCTTGGCTGGTTATCCTCGAAGCAGGCGGCTTGACTACCGGAGGTACGAACTTCGATGCCAAGACACGTCGTAACTCGACCGATCTGGATGATATTTTTCTGGCTCATATCAGTGGTATGGATTCTTTTGCCCGTGCTTTGATGGCTGCTGCCGATATCCTGGAACATTCTGATTACAAGAAAATGCGTGCCGAACGTTACGCTAGTTTCGACCAGGGTGACGGTAAGAAGTTCGAAGAAGGTAAACTTCTCCTCGAAGACCTGCGTACAATCGCTCTTGCCTCTGGCGAACCGAAGCAAATCAGCGGGAAGCAGGAATTGTATGAGATGATTATCAATCAGTACATTTAATAACATATAAATAATTTTATCCGTTACTTTTGAATCAAACCAAAAGTAACGGATAAAACATTATTTACCTATATGAATCTCTATCGTGAAAAACAACAACTATTACATTTTTGGAATTACCCTTGTGGCGACATTGGGGGGATTATTATTCGGATATGATACAGCGGTGATATCCGGGACGGTTGAATCGCTGCGTAAATTCTTTATCGAACCTTTCGGGCTACCATTGGATCAGGCAAATGCGCTTGAAGGATTCGTTGTGAGCAGCGCTCTGATCGGTTGTATCTTAGGTGCTTCTTTTGCCGGTTGGATCAGCCAGCGGTATGGACGGAAACCTACGCTTGTGTTGGCTGCCATCCTGTTTTTGTTGTCGGCAATCGGTTCGGCGTGGCCGGAGTTGTTTGTCGGGATGCCTGGTAGCGGAGATCACACGTTCATGTACCTTTTTGTGCTTTACCGGATTGTCGGAGGAGTAGGAGTCGGTTTGGCTTCTATGGTTTCCCCGATGTATATTGCTGAGATGGCCCCGGCGGAGAAACGAGGAAATCTGGTGTCATGGAACCAGTTCGCGATTATTTTCGGTATGCTTGTCGTCTATTTTGTGAATTACAGTATCGCGTTGCAGGGAGATGCCGCCTGGTTGCATACGATCGGCTGGCGTTGGATGTTCGCGTCCGAAATCGTCCCGGCTTTGCTCTTTCTGGCCCTTCTGATGTTTGTACCGGAAACGCCTCGTTATTTGGTGATGCGCGGTAAGATGGATCGTTTGATGGGAAAAGAAAGAGCAGCACCTGAATTGGTGGAAATAAAAGAAAGTTTCAGGAAACAGGAACCCTCCATGCGTCCCTATTTTCTGTTTATGGGGATGTGGCTGGTGTTGTTTCTGCTTTTGTATGGAGCATTGGAACTGGCTGGAAACACGAGTGCTTTGGAGATCGCTTTGATTGGTAGCTTTTTTGTATCTCTGGTCTTCCCGGTGCGTTCATTCGGCGTGCTGATCATATTTGTCGGTGTCCTTTTGTCCGGTTTCCAGCAGTTTGTCGGGATCAACGTCGTGTTGTATTATGCGCCGGAGATCTTTAAGACAATGGGGGCCGCCACTGATGCCGCCTTGTTACAACAGATCGTGGTAGGAGCCGTGAACCTCTCTTTTACCGTGCTGGCTATCTTTACGGTCGATCGGTTCGGTCGCCGTCCGTTGATGATTATCGGAGCATTGGTCATGGCCGTCTCGATGATGATCTTGGGGACGACTTTCTATACGCATTCTGTCGGTATCGGTTCGTTGGTTTGTATGTTGGTGTACACGGCTGGTTTCGCGATGTCGTGGGGGCCGGTCTGTTGGGTATTGCTGGCAGAGATTTTCCCGAATACGATCCGTTCGACTGTTATGAGTATTGCCGTTGCCGGGCAGTGGATTGCCAATTTCCTTGTCTCCTGGACTTTCCCGATGCTCGATAAGAACCAGTATCTGACCGATACGTTCAATCATGGCATGGCCTACTGGGTTTATGGTGTCATGGGAGTTCTGGCTGCCCTATTTATCTGGAAATTCGTTCCCGAAACAAAGGGTAGGACACTAGAGCAGATGGAACAATATTGGAAATAAATCCGTAAGTTTGCTGTCCGAAAAGACAAGAATCGATGCGCATATTGAAAAAAATACTGATAGGAAGCCGGAACCTGTTGCTGTTCCTGTTTGTTTCTAGTTTGTTGGCTGTGGTGGCATATAAGTTCATACCTGTTTACTACACTCCGCTGATGTTCATCCGCGTCTACGAACAGGTGCGGGATAGCAAGCCCATCAAGCTGGAACACAAATGGATGCCTTTGAAACAAATTGCCCAGCCATTGGCACAGGCGGTCGTGGCTTCGGAAGACAATCTTTTTCTCGACCATGACGGTTTCGATATGATACAGATTCAGAAAGCCCGTGCCGATGCCGAAAAAGGTAAACGTGTACGAGGAGCGAGCACTATCTCGCAACAGACTGCCAAGAACGTGTTTCTCTGGCCCGGAAGGACTTATTTGCGCAAAGGCATCGAGGCTTATTTCACCGTCCTGATCGAATGGATTTGGGGGAAAGAACGTATCATGGAAGTTTATCTGAACTCGATCGAAATGGGAGACGGTATTTATGGTGCTGAAGCAGTCGCACAGGCTCATTTCAAAAAGCCGGCCTATAAACTGACAAAGGCGGAAGCGGCTTTGATCGCTGCGACCTTGCCGAATCCCCGCAAGTTCAACTCTGCAAAACCTTCTCCTTATATGCTGAAACGGCAGACGAAGATCATGTCGCTGATGGGGAAACTGCTTAAGATCGAAATGGGGTATGACAGTGGTGATCCCGATTCTGAATCCGGCAGTAGGAAGGTGCGTAGACGGAAGAAGCTCCGGGCGGAATCCGACACGACGGTCCGTCTGCCCGAAAAAAATATTTACATAAGAACGATAATCATATGAGTCATTTTATATATCACGACCTCGGACGTATCGAATATGAGAAGGCACTGGAACGCCAGACGGTTGCTTTCAACGCCTTGTTGGAAGCGAAAGCACAAGGCAGGACCGGGGAAAACCGGTTGTTTTTCTGCGAACATCAGCCGGTACTGACTATTGGAAAAAGTGGTAAGGACACCAACCTACTGATCCCGAAAGAACTGCTTGTGCAGCGAGGTATCTCTTTCTACCATATCAACCGGGGAGGGGATATCACGTATCACGGTCCCGGACAAATTACCGGATATCCGGTCTTCGATCTCGATACCTGGAAGTTGGGACTCAAGCAATATATCGACAGGTTGGAAGAAACCATTATCCGCTTTTTAGCTATCTATGGCATTAAAGGGGAGCGGCTCGCGGGAGCTACAGGTGTGTGGATTGATCCTGGTGTACCGAGAAAAGCCCGTAAGATTTGTGCGATCGGTGTGAAAAGCAGCCGTTTTGTCACCATGCACGGTTTTGCTTTGAATATAAATACCGACTTGGATTACTTCTCTTTGATCAACCCTTGCGGCTTCAAAGATAAAGGGGTTACTTCGCTTGAGAAAGAGATGGGGATGGAGCAGGATTTTGAAGAGGCCAAAGCACGTCTTCATTCACTTTTCACTGAAATGTTTCCGGAATGATGGAACCGTATGTTATTCATTTTGCCCCATTGCAGGGTTATACCGACTCGGTTTATAGGGAAGCACATGCACAAATATTCGGAGGTGTCGAAACCTATTACACTCCGTTTGTCCGTCTCGAAAAGACTGGCTTTCGCAATAAGGAGTTGCGGGATCTTGTACCGGAAGCAAATACATCCGCCTCACTTGTTCCCCAGATGATCGCAGCTTCGCCCGAAGAGTTCCGCCGGATTGCTGGTTTGTTTCGTGAATCAGGGTACCGGCGTGCTGATATTAATTTGGGTTGTCCTTTCCCGATGCAGGCACGACAACATCGGGGAGCGGGTATCCTGCCTTATCCGGATGAGGTGAAAGTGTTGTTGGAAACGATTTTTGAATTCCCGGAGATACAATTCTCGGTCAAACTGCGGTTAGGTTGGGATTCTCCTGAGGAGGCGCAAGCGCTTCTTCCTTTTTTGAACGGATTGCCCCTCACACATCTCACATTGCATCCCAGGATCGGTACGCAGCAATATAAAGGAAAGACTGACCTGAGTGCCTTCTCCCGATTTTATGATTCATGCACGCTTCCGCTTTTCTATAATGGAGACATCCGGACTTTGCCGGATATTCGTTCGTTAACCGGACGTTTTCCCCGTTTGAAAGGTATCATGATAGGACGTGGTCTGCTGTCTTCTCCCTGGCTGGCAACGGAATATATATCCGATACCCCGCTTACCGCTCAGGAGAAGATAGAGAAGTTGTCTGCTTTCCATGCCTTACTGTTAGCGGGCTATTCTTCCCGTCTGGAGGGAGGCGAACACCAGGTACTCGACAAGATGAAGACCCTTTGGGATTACCTGTTGCTGGATGCAGAAAAACGGCTCCGGAAAAAAATATTGAAAAGTTCCCGGTTGGCAGATTATCAAGAGGCAGTGCGGAATTTGATTTACGACACCTCGATCACTGCCGGACAATGATCCGAATGAACAGCCTCATTTAAAATATACGCTTTTTCCACTTGTGCTTTCATCGGTTCGCTGACCATGCAATAGTCAATACGCCAGCCCTTGTTTTTGGCACGGGCACTGAAACGATAACTCCACCAAGTATATTCCTGTTTGTCCGGATTGAGGAGGCGGAACGTGTCGATATAGCCGGCATCCAGGAAACGAGTCATCCATTCCCGCTCTTCCGGAAGGAAGCCGCTGTTCGTCGCATTGCGTACCGGGTCATGAATATCAATCGGTTCGTGGCAGATATTGTAGTCCCCG
>OMCD01002046.1_pt1 | contig 10458 bp, 12 predicted proteins | sample 1674171 | NCBI WGS metagenome assembly OMCD01 (sample SAMEA103958149, study PRJEB25191) | human gut metagenome | biome: human-associated habitat [ENVO:00009003]; feature: intestine environment [ENVO:2100002]; material: feces | place: Germany | collected 2013/2015
GTTACGTCAGAAAAAAATAAATGAACAGAACACATGAAGAAAAAAGGAAAGGGAATAGTAACAGGTGAACAGAATGGAAAAACGAAAATATAAAGTGGGAATTGTTACGCTGAGCGATAAAGGCTCCCGTGGAGAACGGGAAGATCTAAGTGGTCCGAAGATTCAGGAATTACTTCCGAACGATCAGTATGAAGTGGTATCTTATCGGATACTTCCAGACGATCAGCCAGCGATCGAGAAAGAACTTTGCAGACTGGCAGATGAGGAAGATTGTGCACTGGTTCTGACAACCGGTGGTACCGGATTTTCCATGCGGGATGTGACGCCGGAAGCCACGCTCGCAGTAGCAGACCGGGTAGCACCGGGGATTGCAGAGGCGATTCGGGCATACAGCCTGACGATCACACCGAGAGCAATGTTAAGCCGCGCAGCCAGTGCGATCCGCAAACAGACCCTGATCGTCAATCTTCCGGGAAGCCCGAAGGCTGTAAAAGAGAGTCTGGAGTATGTATTGCCACATCTGGGACATGGACTTGGAATTTTGCGTGGCACAGATGGTGAATGTGGAAATAGCTGATAATTCATGATATCAGAGAGGATAATAATAGCGGTTGCATGTGAGAGCAGACATGAAAATGTGTAAACACGCATAAACGACCGCTATATTGTTTATAACACCGATTGTTTTTGTAAAACGAATCGCATTTTCAAAAACAGTCATTATGCTAATCCAAAAGAGGGAGAAACGAGATGAAAAAAAGAGTATTAGCAACATTACTTGCAATGTCTATGGTATTAGGACTTGTAGCATGCGGAAGTAAATCCGACAGCAAAGATGACAAAAAAGAGGAGACAAAAACAGAGGCGAAGGCTGATGATGCAGAAGATGTAGAGCTTCAGGTATTTATCGCAGCCAGCTTAAAGAATGTAATGGATGAGCTTGCAACACAGTATAACGAAGAGCATCCGAACGTAAAGATCACATACAATGCAGACAGTTCAGGTACACTTCTGACACAGATTGAAGAAGGATATGAGTGTGATATCTTCTTCTCAGCAGCACAGAAGCAGATGGACCAGCTCGAGTCCGACGGTCTTGTAGTAGACGGAACAAGAGCGAATGTTGTAAACAACCAGGTAGTAGTTGTGACAAGAAAAGACAGCGGAACAAAGGTAACAGGACTTGATAATTTAAGCGAAGCAGAAAGCGTTGCACTTGCCGGCGGAAGCGTACCGGTAGGTAAGTATACAAGAACCGCACTTATGAATATGAGTGTTCTTCCGAAGGTGGATGATCCTTCAGCAATCACAACAGAAGAAGTATCAGAAGCACTTGGCGGACTTGAGATCAGCGAGCAGGACAACGTAAGCAAGGTTCTTTCCGCAGTAGTGGAAGGATCTTGTGAAGTTGGAACAACTTACTACTCTGATACATATGGATTCGAGGACGAACTCGATATTCTTCAGACAGTAGGGTATGATCTGACAGGAAATGTAATCTATCCGATCGCACGTGTAGTAAATGATGAGGCTGATGATGCACAGAACGCAGCAGCAGATGATTTCATCCAGTTTGTTCTGTCAGACAATGCAAAGAAAGTATTTGAGTCTTATTACTTCGATACAAATGTAGAATAAAGATAGTGTGATAGTAACGGATGTGTTACTATAGAAGCAGAGGGTTACTGTTCACTCCCGTGTCAATCACTTTGCTGATTGACACGGAGGATGCGTGTTTTGACTTGAATGCATCTCGCCCCATCGCCAAAGGCGATTTAAAATGGCGAGATGCGTTGCTGGTCGCACATCGTGTGAACAGTAACAGCAGAGGCTGCCAGAAATGAAAAGTTTCGGACAGCCCTTTTCTTATAGTTGTAAAGGAGAGTGAATGATAGAATGGATGAAATGATGGAAATCCTGAAGAATTTGGATTGGAGCCCATTATTTATATCAATAAAAACAGGAATCGTAGCTACGATATTTTCCTTTTTTCTTGGAATCTATGCGGCACGCAAGGTTGTGAAGACAACTCCTGGAAAAAAGGCGATCATTGATGGAATATTAACCTTGCCAATGGTACTTCCGCCAACGGTGGCAGGCTTCTTTCTGCTTTTAATCTTCAGCAGGAGAAGACCGTTTGGAATCTTTTTATTTGAAAATTTTGGAATTAAAGTTGTGCAGACATGGCTTGGATGTATCATTGCTGCCACAGTAATTTCATTTCCACTGATGTACAGAAATGCCCGTGCAGCGATGGAACAGATCGATGTGAATCTGATCTATGCAGGAAGGACACTCGGCATGTCAGATACAGAAATCTTCTGGAAAGTAGTGATCCCGACCGCAGGACCTGGAATCGCATCCGGAACGATTCTTACATTTGCCAGAGCACTCGGAGAATATGGAGCGACATCTATGCTTGCCGGAAATATTCCGGGAAAGACAGGGACAATCTCGCAGAAGATTGCAATGGTCATTCAGGACGGAGACTATATGACAGCGGGCGTGTGGGTTGCGATTGTCATGGTGATCGCATTCCTGGTGATTTTCCTGATGAATCTGATCTCGGGCAAGAAAATGAAGAATGTCAAGAGGTGGTAAGAGATGGCGATAGAAGTAAAGATTCAGAGAAAACTGAATACATTTGAGCTGAACATAGACTTTAAAAGTGATTCTAAACGAATCGGAATCCTCGGCGCATCCGGATGTGGAAAGAGCATGACACTAAAGAGTATTGCAGGAATCGAGCCGCCGGAGAGCGGATTGATCAAAATTGAAGGAAAGACAGTTTACGACAGCGAAAATAAAGTGAATTTAAAACCGCAGAAGCGTAACATTGGCTATCTGTTTCAGAATTATGCACTTTTCCCTACAATGACGGTGGAAAAGAATATCGCCGCCGGATTAAAAGGGAAAAAGCATGAGAATGCAAAGCGTGTGCGTGAGATGATTGAGAAATTTCAGCTGATAGGACTGGAAAAACGATTCCCGGCAGAGCTTTCCGGAGGCCAGCAGCAGAGGGTAGCCCTTGCGAGAATCATGGCTTATAAACCGGATGTGATTCTCTTAGATGAACCATTTTCAGCACTTGATATGTATCTGAAGGACCGTCTGCAGCAGGAATTACAAGAGCTTTTCGAAGATTATGAGGGTACTGTGATCATGGTGTCTCACAGCAGAGATGAAGTGTACCGGTTCAGTGAAGAACTGCTGATCATCGACCAGGGGCAGATTGTGGCAGCAGGGAAGACGAAAGAATTGTTCCAGAATCCGCAGAGAAAAGAAGCGGCACGGCTGACTGGATGCAAGAATTTCACAAGAGCAGTTTATGTGGATGAGCATACCGCAGAATTGACAGACTGGGGGATTACGTTGCGTACAGAGCAAAGAAATATCCCAGAAAATATCAACTATATCGGTTATCGTGCACATGATTTTGTTCCGGTCTGGGGAGGATGTGGAAAGAATCAGATTCCGTTTGCATTAGAGAGTAAAGCAGCACTGCCATTTGAAGATAATTATTACATCAAGCCGGCTAATGCAGAGGCAAATCCGTCTGTGATTTCCTGGTTTGTACAGAGAGAGAATCAGGAGAAGATCCGGGAAAAAGGAATGCCGGATGCGCTGGAGCTGGTGGAGGAAGAAGTGCTGTTCCTGGAATAGCATCTTCCCATATAGATGATTTTTGAGTGAATCGTTACGTTTTGAAAGAAATGTAAAAACTCCTTTTCAGGATATTTACATCAGGGAAAAACTAGTATATAATAAGCACGTTTTTCAAAAACACATCCCGTCCATTGGTTACGAAACAATTCTTGTGAACAGTAATCAACGGACGGGATGTGTTATGTATGTAGTCACTGATAAATACGGAAAAGGAGGAGCAAAATGAAATCAGTACAGAATGATATGACTGTTGGAAGTCCAATGAAGATGATCTTAAGTTTTACATTTCCCATCTTTCTTGGAAATGTTTTCCAGCAGTTTTATAATATGGCAGATGCTGTGATCGTAGGTAAGTTCGTTGGAACGAAAGCGCTTGCAGCAGTTGGAAGCACAGGAACAATCATGTTTCTGATCTATGGATTTGTAGTTGGAATGACAGCCGGATTTACTGTTCTCACAGCACAGAAGTTTGGCGCAGGAGATATGCAGGGGATGCGGCGCACCGTTGCGGGGGCAGGAATCCTCTCATTCTTGATCGGACTGTTTCTTACGGTTACCTTTATGTTATTTATGAAACCACTTTTGCATCTGATGAATACTCCGTCTGATATCTTTGCAGATGCATATAAGTATATTATGATCGTCAGCGGAGGAATCCTGGCGCAGATGCTTTATAACTTGTTATCAAGTATTTTAAGAGCATTAGGAAACAGTAAGATTCCATTGTATTTCCTGATCATCAGTGCGTTGCTGAATATCGTGTTGGATCTGGTTTTAATCATTGTATTTCAGATGGGCGCACCGGGTGCGGCAATCGCGACGGTAGTAGCACAGGGCATATCAGGTGTACTCTGTCTTATTTATATTATGTGGAAGATTCCGCTTCTTCATCTGAAAAAGGAAGACTGGCATGTTGGCGGGCAGATTTGCGCGATTCAGTTAAAGATCGGACTTCCAATGGCATTGCAATATTCTATCACGGCAATTGGAACTATGATGGTTCAGTCTGCCCTGAATATTTTGGGATCTACGCTTGTGGCGGCATTTACCGCGGCAAGTAAGATTGAGCAGGTTGTGACACAGGCATATGTAGCGATGGGAACAACAATGGCAACTTACGGAGCCCAGAATATCGGAGCCGGAAATGTACCAAGAATCCGTCAAGGTTTCAAGGCGTGTACGATTCTTGGTATCGGTTACTCTCTTGTAGCAGCAACATTTATCATGACAGTAGGAAAATACATGACCTATCTGTTTGTCTCAGAGGATGTGGATATTATCATGAGTTCTGTGGATATCTATCTGAAATGTATCGGACTTTTCTTCATTCCGCTTGCAATTGTGAATATCTACAGAAATGGAATCCAGGGACTCGGATACGGACTGCTGCCGATGATGGCCGGTGTTGCTGAACTGATCGGAAGAGGTGTGGTAGCACGGATCGCAGCAAGAGAGAGAAGTTATCTTGGCGTTTGCCTGGCCAGCCCGGCTGCATGGGTGCTGGCAGGAGGCCTCTTGATCGCGATGTATTATTATATTATGAATGTTCATATGAAGAAGATGTTTGGGGATTATAATCAGAAGGTCTGATTATTTACAATGTGCATTGCATCGCGGCTCGCATTCAACCATTTGGATTTCTCAGTTTCAAAGCGTTCGAAAAGCCAGGCAATGGCTTCGTCCATTCCCTCATCGGAGAGCGGAAATGTCTTTTGTTCTTTCTCTTCTTCCGGTGTATCTTCAAAGCACCACGGTTCTGGATAAATGAATACGGTGAAGGTTGTGCTGCTTTTTCCGTCATCTCCGCGAAAGAAATAGCGCATTCCATGATGTGTACCTGAAAATGGTTCTTTCTTAAGTCCCCCGTAAGGAATCAGTTTTTTATCAATCATAGTAATACAATGTCCTTTCGAAAAAAGTAATTTGTTTTGTTATTGCGTTTTTGAAAAAAGGAAGCCAGAAGTCTGGCTTCCTTTTTTATTATAGTGGAATGCGTTTTCTTCTGCAAGAAATGATTTATTCCATAGCTTTTTTGGCAAATTCAGTTGTGACAAGTTTTTCATAAGGAGCGCGTGAATCCAGTTCTCCGGCACTTTCCAGAATATCCTGAAGCAGCTCGAAACTCTCTTTTTCAAATATAAGATCTGCTTTCCAGGTGTCCTGTGTATAATAACGGTTTACAATCGCTGTGATGGTTTTAAGATCTGTTTCAGGAAATTGAGGGGCAATCACGGAAGCAATCTCCTCTGGAGTGTGAAGCTGAACAAAATCCATACCTTTTTGAAGCGCATTTGTAAAGGATTGGATAATCTCAGGATGTTTGTCGAGATAGCTCTTCTTTGCGCTGTAGGCAGTGTAAGGAACATAGCCGCTGTCAGTACCAAGTGAGGCTACAACATATCCTTTTCCTTCCATTTCCAAAGCGGTTGCACTTGGCTCGAATTCAACAGTAAAGTCTCCACTTCCCTCTGAAAATGCGGCAGCAGTGGAACCAAAATCAATTCCCTGGTTGATGTTGAGGTCTGTTTGTGGATCAATTCCATTTTTCTTTAAAATATATTCAAATACCATTTCAGGCATACCACCTTTTCTACCACCAAGAACATCTTTCCCCTTTAAATCAGTCCACTTAAAATCTTTCATCTCTTCTCTGGCAACAAGAAAATTACCGGCGCGCTGAGTCAGTTGGGCAAAGTTGACAACAGAATCGTTAGCACCTTCGTTATATGTGTAGATGGATGCTTCTGATCCCATGAATCCAATATCAGCTTCACCGGAGATGACAGCAGTCATTGTCTTGTCGGCTCCAAAACCAGTTACGAGAGTGAGTTCAATTCCCTCCTCTTCAAAATATCCATTTTCAATGGCAACATACATAGGGGCATAGAAGATAGAATGGGCTACCTCGTTCAATGTCACAGAGACAGGAGCAGAACTGGTATCTGATTTGGTTGTGTTGGAGCCGGTTTCTGTTGTGTCGATTTTGGAATTTGCATCATTATCTTTGGAAGAATCAGAACCGCAGGCTGACAACAACCCAACAGTCAGAGCAGAAGCGAGTATTACGGAAATCAATTTCTTTTTCATAAATCCTCCAGAGTGATATAAGATTCTCGTTTAAAATATGCAAGAAAAGAGAATATGTGTCAAATTCTACTCCAAAGGGGTGTTCATTTTGGAAAATATCCTTTATGCTTAGTGTAAACAGAAAGTAGGTGAAATGTATGGATCTTGTTAAAATTGGAAAATATATTGCAGGGAAACGGAAAGCCCTGGGAATGACGCAGAAACAGCTTGCAGAAAAATTAAATATGAGTGACAAATCAGTATCAAAATGGGAACGAGGCATTTGCTTACCTGATGTGTCGGTTTATATGGAACTATGTGAGATATTGGGAATCAGCATAAATGAATTTCTTGCAGGGGAGGATATTGACGCAGAAAATGTAGAAAAAAAGTCAGAAGACAACATTATACAAGTTACGAAAGACAGTAAAAAGAAACAGAAAAATTTAAAGAGCATTTTAGCAGTGGTAACGACATTTGCAGTGATCATGGTTCTGGTTTTAGGAGCAGTTTTCGTTCATAAGGTGATGCAGCCGAAGAATTATATTACAGCAGTTGACCGGACAAGTGCAGAAATGAAAACCGCAGAATTATTGTCGGGAGCAGATGGGGCATATCTTTTTAATTTTTATGCAAAAGAAGAGTATAAGACATTGACAATTTATTTGTCAGAGTATCAGGCGGGAGAATTGATTAATAAAAGTAAAGTGGCAGATTTGGACTATGATGGGCTCGAATCGGCTAAAAGAGGTGTGATTGCTGTGATACCGGATTTTGAATTGTTTCGAGTGAAATTGATCATAGCAGACGATTATTCTAAATGTTCTACAGATTTTCCGATTCTGGAAAATGTAGAAAACAGAGAATATTATGGAAGAAGTGCGACACAAGTGGAAGGTGAAGTTCCGATTCAGCGGGATACAGAACAGGGTCTGATGGCATTGATTTACGGAGAAGATGGATTGGAAGCAATTCCGGTAAAAGAAATGGAGCAGGGAAATTTTAGGGAGAAGAATGATTATGTCTATTATCTGTCCTTCCGGTTTGAAAAATAATTACGTAAATGAAAATATGAGAGGTAAGATGAGATGAAAACAAGAGAGGAAGCTGCTGCCTATGGATTAACTTTCCCGGACAGCTATGAAGACAGGCCTTTCAAAGATCAACGATGGCAGGTGATCCGTGTAAAGCCGGGGAAAAAGATATTTTTGTGGATTTACGAAAAAGACGAATTGATCCATTTGAATGTAAAGACGGATCCGAGATGGAGAGATTTCTGGCGTGCAGCGTATCCATCGGTAATTCCGGGATATCATCAGAATAAAGAGCATTGGAACACAATTATTCTGGATGGATCTGTTCCGGACAAGGATATTGAACGGATGATCGGTGAGAGCTATGATCTTGTGACAGACAGTCCTACAAAAAGAATCTATGAAGCTGTAAAACGGATTCCGAAGGGGCATGTGGCAACTTATAGACAGGTTGCGAAGATGGCAGGAAATGAAAAGATGTCAAGAGCAGTTGGAAATGCGCTTCATAAGAATCCGGATCCGGATCACATTCCATGTTTCCGTGTTGTGAATGCGAAAGGCGAGCTTGCCGGAGCATTTGCATTTGGCGGAGCAGATGTACAGGCAGAGCTTTTGAGAGAAGACGGTGTGGAAGTAGTAGAGGGAAAGGTTGATCTGACAAAGTATCAGATGGATGATCAGATGGAAGAGTAAGATAGTACTGTTTCTTTTGGGAAAGATAGTGTATAATACTTACGAGTGATTGCTGTTCGCAAAGTACTGCGAACAGCATCTTTGTATAGTGCAAAGAGCAGGAAAGAATACATCATTATGGTTTCGCTTTTGAAGGCAAAAAAGTCCTGATCGGATAAGAAATGGAGAAATGAATGAAAATTAAGAAAGTGGCAGTCCTCGGTGCCGGAGCAGTAGGCTCTTATGTAATCTGGGGATTATCGAGCAGAAATGATATAGAGCTTGGAGTGATCGCAGAAGGAGAACGAGCAGAGAGACTGAAACAGAATGGATGCACAATTAACGGAAAAATATACCATCCCGAAGTATGGAACCCCGGAGAAACAGACGCTGTCGATTTACTGATTGTTGCATTGAAGTATGGCTCACTTTCGGCGGCATTGGAAAGTATTCAGAAAGCAACCACGGAGAATACGGTAATTATGAGTCTGATGAACGGGGTAGACAGTGAAGAGATTATTGCAGAAAAAGTAGGAGTGAAGCATCTTCTTCCGGCAGTGATCAAGGTCGCTTCACATAAGGAAGAAGATGGCTATCATTTTGATCCTGAGACAACAATCGGAATTTTTTTTGGCGAACTTACTGCACCTTACGATAGTGATCGCATCAGGGCAATCGAAGAACTGTTCAAGGATACCGGAATCCATTTCCGGGCGACAGAGTATGCAAGAGAAGAGATGTGGAGCAAGTTTCGGCTGAATGTCTGTAACAATCTGCCACAGGCAATTCTCGGCGCGGGAGTTGGATGTTACCGTGACAGTGTGCATATGAAGGCAATCAGTGATGGACTGAAAGGAGAACTGGAAGCAATTGCGCAGGCGAAAGGAATCGATCTGAGTAAGACTGAGGCGTCTTCCGGGCGTGGAAGTGCAGTACCGCCATCTGCGCGTTATTCTACTTTGCAGGATTTGGATGCAGGAAGACACACAGAGATTGATATGTTTTCAGGTGCACTGATCCGTATGGGAAAGGAACTTGGAATTCCGACACCGTATAATGAGTATACATATCATATGATTAAAGCACTAGAAGAGAAAAATGACGGACGGTTTAATTATACAGGAGATGAAGAACCGACCTGGTCAAAATAATAGAGTGATTCATGACAACAGAAAGGACAATAAGAAAATGAAAGAATTATACGAAGCAATCGAAGCAAAAATTAAAGCAAGTGGTTATCCGAGAGCAATCTCCGGAGAAGATGTATACAATGACATCTGTGATCAGATTGACGGAAAAGAGAATGGAAGTTATGTATTGTTATCCAAGTTCGAAGATGATGTGATTTTTGAGTATCATATCACGATTCAGGATGAAGATTTCAACCTGGGGATTTTGACAATGCGAACACCGGAAGGCGTGTTTGAGACAGATTTTGATGCGGAATAAAAGGATGAATATGTTATGAAGAAAATCAGCAGAGTTTCAACTATAATTAGCGCAATCATGCTACTTACTTACATTATTGTTCTTATCAGCATCTGGAGCAGGATTCCTGATACAGTACCGACACATTTTAATGCAGCAGGAGTGGCAGATAGTTATGGAAGCAAAAGAAACCTTGTATTTGAACCAGTTCTTGCCGCGTTTCTGTTGTTATTCCTCTCATTGATGGAAAGAATTCCGGCAATCTGGAATTTCCCGGTGGCTGTTACAGAAGAGAACAGAGAAAGATTGTATAAGATTGCCATGATAATGATGGGCGGGATTAAGGTTCTGGTTACTGCCCTGCTGATTGATGTTGGAGTCAGCAGTCTTGTGGAAGGATATCCAATCTGGCCGATGTATATGATGCTTGGAGTGATGATGATATTGATTATCGTATCGACTGTACAGATGGTTCGAGCGAAATAATGTGGAATAAGAAAACAAATAAAAACCCTCTTGTGCAATATGTTTATCAAAAATCTTAAAAAAATATAAAATTTATATAAAATCCTTCTTGAATTTAGCATGATGA
>OMCD01002053.1_pt1 | contig 10424 bp, 2 predicted proteins | sample 1674171 | NCBI WGS metagenome assembly OMCD01 (sample SAMEA103958149, study PRJEB25191) | human gut metagenome | biome: human-associated habitat [ENVO:00009003]; feature: intestine environment [ENVO:2100002]; material: feces | place: Germany | collected 2013/2015
AAAATCTATTAAATAAATTTCCACAATCCTAGCTAGGAGAATAAAAAAAGAGAACTAATATTTGATTATTAGCTCTCTATCACACACTTAATTTAATTTTATTCTAAATTCTACATTTCCTTTTTCTTACAGGGATTTTTAGGTCCGTCCCCAAATCCCTATTAGGATTGTTAGTACTCCTATTATGCTTAGTGCTATCCATACTATTCCCATTTTCGTATTTTTAGCTTCTACTTCGCTTGCATAATATTTGTTTAAATTATTTGCTTCTATTTTTTCGTTTTCGCTTATCACCTCCTGCTTGCTTGTGTCTAATAGCTCTTCTTCTTGGTAAATTTGGTAATCATCTTTTTCCGCATTGTATATACTTATATATTTTTGCTCTTTTAAAGAGTTATTAGTTTCTTCGTTTTCTATATTGTCTGTACCTGTGCTATCTTCTGGTTTATTTACATTGCTGTTTTGCAGTTGTATTGCTTCTTCTACTGGTGTTTCTGCTAGTTTATTTTCTAGTTTTAATGTTTCGTCATATTTGTTTCGCATTTCTATATTTATTTTATCTTTAGTTGTTTTCTCTCCTATTTCTGCAAATTGTTCTTTTACATATTCTAATAGACCTTTAGAAACTTCAGCTTTTTCTGCTTTTTTGTTTTCTTCTATTATCTCTCCTGTTTGGTAATTGAATTTTATTGTATCTCCGTTTTTATATGTTATTTCTAATTCATATGCTTCTTCCTTTTCATTTTTTGAAAGATCTACTATATTCATATTGTTACTAGTTAAATTTTCTACAAAATCTTCTGAATCCAGGTTATTCCCTATACTTACAATTTCCTTGTTCACGAAGTTCTCTGGGTAATTTATTGTTTCTTTTAAATCATACAATCTTCCGTCTGAGCCTAGTACTGTTTCGTATTCTTTTCCATTGTAAGAGTCTATAATAAAATTATTTTCTACAAGTTTAATTTCAGAATCCCCAAAATCCATCATAATTGGTAAAGCATACAACTTCCCATCTTTTACATATAATTTCACATCTTCTCTTATTACTTTGCTTCCATCTTCTGCAAGTATTTCGGAATATGTTTCATATGTTTTTATTATCTTGCCATTATATTTGAATGTATATTGTAGCTCTTCTCTATCATACTCTTCAGAAATTTCAGCTTTATTGTTTTCCTCTTTTAAGTTTACTTTTTCCATTTCTTTATTATCTGTATTGGTATTTTTAATTTCTTCTGTATTTGGATCTGATGGAATGCTAATACCTTCTTGTCCTTTTAAAGGCACTGTTCCATTACGTATTATAGGATATTTATTTTCATTTAGTATTTCATAGTCATAATTATTTCCCCAGTTCAGCTTATTCACATTTTTGTAAGTATCTGCTTGTTTTAAGTCATTTTCTACTAAATAACTTTCATCGGCTATATAAACTTCATTTTCTTTATTTGGATATTCCCCATTTATCGTAGAATATTTATAATAATAATTGCTTACAAATCTTTGGTTTTCTCGTGGCATATTACCAATTCCAAGTGACACAGTATTATTTGGGCTTAATATATTCGCTTCTATATAATTTCTAGTATAATACTTTTCTGGCATAAATAATTTTTCTAACATTTCACCTATTATTCCGCCTACATTCTCTTTAGATTGTACTGTTCCTCTTGCATAATAATTATTATATATTTGTGAGACATTATTTAAATTATCCATACCCGTATTATTTAAGTTTCCTAGTATTCCTCCTGCAGAGTGTTCTGTTGCTACTACATTTGCATTTGTATAAGAATTTGATATATACCCTCTACTCATATATCCTACTATTCCTCCAACATTTGCATATCCTTCAACTGAAATATTCTCTGCAAAGCTACGTTCTACTGCCGAACCATATTGTGGTCCATAATTTGTTCCTACTATTCCTCCTACCTTAATTCCTTTGGATATTACCTTAGAATCTTTAATTTGTGTATAATATATTGGCCAATATTGTTGTCCTAGTATTCCACCAACAGAAGTACTATTGTTTTCCATTCCTTCTATGGTGCTGTTTATAACTTTGCAATATATCATATTTCCGCCACCACCAGATATTCCGCCAATTTTTGCTTTTCCTTTTATATGTGATTCTAAAACTGTTATATTCTTCAGTTGTCCACAACCATAGTTCATATCTCCTACAATACCACCTACTAATTCATTTCCCTCTACAGTACAATTATCTATAACAGCATTATCTTGAAATCCTCCATATCCTCCAAGTCCGCCAACATCCTTATTTCCCTTTATGTTAGAATTCGTAATTTTTATATTTCTACTAATTGTTGTATTCATTAAAGGATTCATGTGTCCTATTATTCCACCTACAAGGGAAGCATCAATATCTATATTTATATTATTTGCTTCAATGTTTTGTAGTTCCATATAATTTAGTTTTCCAAAGATTCCACCTATATAATTTTCTGCTTTTCCATTAATGTATACATTATCTGCTTTTATCGTATCAATACTCAGTCCTTCATATGTACCAATACAACCAATATTACTAATACTTTTTTTAATATCTATATTAATTTTACTAAAATCTATATTGTGTATGTTTCCTTCACATCTTCCTATAATTCCTACACTAGATATTCTTGGTGCTGTTTCACTACAAATTATATTTATATTTTCAAATTTTATATTTTCTATTCCATTTTTTAATATGCTTATTAACCCAAAATTTTTAGAATTACCTACGTTTAATGTTATATTCTTTATACTATGCGTATTTCCTTCAGTTATTAATCTTCCTATTTTTAAATTGTAGTTTATATTTTGCTTGCCTGTAAAATCCAGGTCTGTAAGTAATCTATAATTTTCATAACTTTCTTTGTCTATATTTTGCCAATCTTCAAATTTAGTTATTTCTTTATAAAAAGCCTCCTCTATTAAATAATATGTATGTTTACTATTCTCTTTTCCGTCTTTTATATATTTAATTTCTTTAATTTGATAATTGTCATAATATTTAGTTGGATTGGCTATTAACTCTACATATGTTATGCCATTTATAGTACGTTTATCTATAATTTGTATATCCATATTTTCTATTACAACTTCTGATATTTCTAAATTATTTGGATTAGCTATTTCTATCCTTGCCTTAAGTCTATTTCCATCTTCTTTTATAGTACTAACATTGTGTATATCTATATTTTGTTCTTCTATATATATTTGCTTCTGGTTTGGCAATAAATTTGTTTTATCTGAGTTTTTTAATAATGGTAATTTGTTATTTAAATCGTCATAAATATAGTTATTATCAAAATTTAAAATATCTGTATATGTTTTCTCTTTTGATAGTTCTTCTAGTCCTAACTTATATTCACCCTCTATATTTAAACCATTAATTTTATTTTTATTATAAATATAATTTATTCCGGGCGTGCTATATCTTCCGAATAATGCTCCTGTGTATTCTGTTTCCTTTTTGTTTACTATATTCCCAATATATAAATTATTTTTTACTTCTACTGTAGTACTACCTTTTTCTCCTTCAAGACCTCCTACAAAATTTCCGTTTGCTACTATATTTACTTTAACTATATTATTATTTGTTTTAGTTGCTCCAGAACCAATAATTCCTCCTACCTTAGCAGATTCACTTATATTTTCTACTTTTATATTTATGTTGTTTGCATATACATTAGTTATGTTTCCTACTCCACCTCCTACAAGTCCCCCTACTATAGGTGAGATCGCATCTTTTACTAAAATATTTATATTGTTTAAAGTTATATCTTTAAATTCATAACTATTTGAAGTGCCTATAATTCCACCAATATTTACTCCTGAAGAAATTATATTTACTGTATCTATATTTACATTTTCTAATGTTAGTCCGTTACCATATCCTATAATTCCAACATTGCCTATTGTCATACTTTCTGAATTATAGTTTTTTATGTTAAGATTCTTTATTACTGTTTTAGAACCTATATTTTCAAATAACGCTTTATTTAGTGTTTTGGGAAGATACATATTTTGTATGCTATGTCCCATTCCGTCTAATATTCCATATAAATTTATATTTGCATATTTCTTTGGGTCTGCATTTTTAAAGTCCAAGTTTGCCATTATTTTATAATTTTCACTATTCTTTTTTTGCATTTCGTACCAATCTTCTATTGTATATATTTCATTATATAAATCTACATTAATTAATATTTCTCCTTCGTTATATTCTTTTGTATACTCTAGGTTAAATGCTCCTTTTGTTGTAAAACTTAATACTGAATATGTTGATACACACTGTAACGGATTACTTAAATTTACTATTACTTCGCTTCTTCCATTTGCATATTCCTGACTTTCTATTTCGCAATCTAGGTCTTTTACTTTTATATGTGTTACTTCTTCACCACTTGGATTATACATACTTATCTTAACTTTTGCTGTTTTATATGTCTTTTCTAATGTTTCTGTAAACAGTATTTCTGGTAAATCTGCATCTGTCATCTCTGGAAGTGCTATATATTCTTGCCTTGGCATACAATTGTTTAATTTTAACCATGGATAATATCCTAAACTTACTAATTCATCTATTTCCCATTTATTAGAACTATTTAAAATATTATTCTGGAAATTTGTATCCCATAAAGCTTTATTAGTTATCTTTTTATCTGTTGTTCCTTTAAATATTACATCACTTATATAGTAACTATTTTTAACCTTATATGAATTATCAACAGCAACATTCGGCGTACTATTTACTTTATAAATATTTCCTAAACCTACTGTATACACATTTTCTACAGTTCCTGTATTTCTTGTTACTATCTTTGAATATGTATAATCGTAATTCTCTTTGTCCATGTAGGCATTATTTAATACAAATACTTCACTTACTTTTCCAAAGTTTTGATACATAAAAATTGCATTGTTGTTCTGTACATCATGTATTTTTAGGTCTTTTCCATATATATATCCATTATTTATATCTCCTAAATTAGAATTTATAGCATATATGGATGTACCATATATTGGCGCTTTATAATTTATAATAAAATTTTCTATAGTGCCATAATTAAGGTTTCCAAATATTTGAATAGTCCCATTTTTTTTCTCTTCACTTTCTTCTACATTAATTATTGTATTAGAAATTGTGCCATAATTTGTTTGAAATAAACCATATCCACCTCCTGCTAAGTCAGAAGTAAAGTATATTTTTAGCACTAAGTTTTCTATTTTTCCTTTTTCACCTATAACATTAAAAATAGCATCATTCATATTTTCATAATAATTTTTATATATGCTATGCCCATTAAAATTTATATTTCCTTGAAACTTAATATTAGCACTTGTATGAACAGCCCAATTACTTTCATTTCTAAAATCTAAATCATTTAGTACAATATAATTTCCTTCTGGTTGAATTTTCTTATATTCTTCTACAGTACTAATTCCTAGTATCTCTCCATTTTTTGTATTAAATTCAAATGTTGATATAACGTAATCTCTTAATCGTATTTTTACCGCTAACTCTAGTTTATAGTCATGCCCTTCTTTTATATTCAACTCTTTTTCTACATTTTCGAGCTTATTGCTTTCTGGAATTTCTTCGTATTTTTTAGTATCTATTAATTTTCCATCTTCATATACTTTTATATAGTAGTCGTTTGTTATTATTTCATCTCGCTTGTCTTTTAAGTTTATTCGTATTTTGCTTTCCATATTGTATTTATATTTTTCATAACTTGTTTTAGTATTCCCAAGTTCTATTTGCAAATCTTTTATATATGCTTTAGCATCTGGGTTTCTACCTTCATTTTTTAAGTAAATTCCGACATAACCTTGCTCATTTACTACTAATGTTTGTTTATATTCTTTAAAACTATCTTGTGTAACTCCCTCTATTTCTGTAATATAATATGCTGTATTTATCGAATTCTGTATATATGGAATTATTCCCTCGTCTGCTTTTATTTTAAATGATATTGTTATTTCTTGACCTTTATATTCTCTTAAATCATATAAATGTGCTAAATGTGTTAGACTAGATGTTCCTAACTTTAATATTTCGCTTTCTTCATCATAACTTTTATCATAATATTCACTAGATCCAATAAATTTTGTATACCACTTAATTTTAGAACTTGGATCTATTAAATTCTTTCCTGTTGTTTTCTTTAACATACTTTTTAAATCGATCTTCCCTGTAATTCCTTCTTCTGTTAATATATCTATTTCTTTTAACAAATAATTTCTTTTGTATGTTGCGTCTGTATGACCTTCATTATATTCATCTGCAAAGAATTTTAATGTGTATGTTTTGTTTTCTTCTAGTTTATTATATGTTTTTCTTAACCAGTCTTTATTTGTTTTTATCTCACTTGTTTCAACTAATGTATTCTTTTCATCTCTTAATTCCATTCGTACTTTATTGTTTAAAATTGCATTATCTTTATCTTCTATTCTTACATCTAAGTCTATTAAATCTTTCGTTACAAATTTATTTTGTATTTCTACTTTTGCTGGCGCTTTTACTGTTGTAAAGCTTTGGTAATTATATGTTACTGGTGCACTTTCTTCTTTTGTTCCTGGTTTTACTTTACTTGTTATTTTTATTTCGTATGTTGTGTTAGATACTAAGTTTTCATATATTTTCTCTAACTGTTGTCCTGATTTCAACGTTTGAAGTTCTTCGTCTTGTATTTCTGTTGTTTTTACTACTTTTCCTGTATTTTTATTTATTAATTCTACTTTTATAGAATTTAATATTTGTATTAATCTTTTATCTGTTCTTTCTTCATCTATTTCGTATGACAAAGTTGCTTTATCTGTTGTTATATCTTTCCCCTCTACTTTTAGCTCTACAGAACCTAGTGTTGATAATGGTTGTGTTGCAAATACTAAATCACCTATTTCTACTTGTTTCTGCATTCCTTTGTTATTGTTCAAGTCGTAGTCTGCATATATTTTTAAGCTGTAATATTGGTTAGAGTCTAAATCGTCTAATTTTATTTCTTTTTGGTTTTGTGACAATCTTTCTTCTTTTTCTATTTCTCCATTTGGTTTTCTTACTATATATTTGTAGTTTTCCAAATTTACATTGTCTTTATTAGCTAACTTTAATCCTAATGTTACACTTACTATATCTTGCTCTTTTATTTTTATTGTTACTTTTGGCTCTTGCTTTGATGTTCTTGTTTTTCCTTTATTGTTTTCTACTTTTAATTCTTTGCCTTTTTTGTCATAGAATTTTAATTCGTATTCTATTTTTTCGTTAGACTTTAGCCCTTCTGAACTTTCTATTGTTATTTCTTTTCCTTGTATTAAATCGTTTAATTCTTTATTCTTTAATACTGTTTTTATGCTTCCTGTTTTTAATTCTACTGTATCTATCCCTTTTATTACTTCATTGTGTAAATCAGATATTATTTTTACATTTTTTATTTGGATTTTATTATTATATATTTCTCCTTCTTCTTTTGCTAATTCTATTATTCCTAATGCTTCATATCCTTTTGTTTTTACTTTCCCCTTAACGAATGTGTTTTCTATTTTTTTATCTTCTTCATTTTTGTATATATATTTTCCTATTATTTCGTATTCTGTATCTGCGTCTAGACCTGCTACTACTATTTCTCCAGCTTGTGTATATGTTCTTCTTAAATATATTTTTCCATCTTTATATATTTCGAATGTTGGGGCTTCTATTATTCTTGCTGTTGGATCTTTTATTGTTAGTGTGCTTTTTGCTGAATATACCTCTGCTGTAAATTCTTCTGCTGTTACTTCTGGTTTGATGTATTTATTTTCTTGGTTGCCTTGCTCGTTGTTTTCTGTCTGTGTTTTTTCTTGTTGTGGTTCTTCTTGCTTGTCTTCGCTTGGTGTTGTTTCGTTTTCTTCTTTATCTTCTTTTTCTTGCTTATTTTCTTCTTGTTCTTTTGCAGTTGTGTCTTCTTTTTGTATTTCTTCTTGTGCATTTTCTACATCATTTTTCGCATTTCCTATTATTCCTAAACGTGTTAATAACTCTTCATAATTGTATTGGTTGTCCACTTTTTGAATACTACCTTGTGGCTTATTGTTTAAATTATTTTGAGTATTATCTTCTATGTTTTTTATTGTTACTTGAGCATTATAATCCACATCATTTATTTTGTTAAACAATAAAATATTCTCTGCCAATCTATAGTATTTTATTTCTTCTTCTTCAAAAACTATTAAACTATTTGCTGGTACAATATATTCATTTGCTGTTGTATTAATTTTTATCTCTTTTAAGTTTATATATATTTCTTCATTTGTTCTTGCAAAAATATATTCTTTGCTATCTGATCTTTCTAAACTGTTTCCATTGTATACTTTTCCATCTGTTATACTTATGTTTGGATATCCTGCTACCTTTTCGAAATCTTTACTTATTAAAGTTATATCTTGGCTTAAATTATATATTGTACTTTTGTCATTTATATATATTGGGTAATTTAAGTCTATCTCTGTTTTTTCTTTGCTTCCTATAAAATATTGGCCTAATTTTTTGAATATTGTGCCTTCTTCCTCTATTTTTGCTAGGTCTATATTTTTTACATCATTGTCGCTTGAATCCACGTTTTGTGCATTACCTTTTTCTTTATCTGAAGCTGCTCCTAATAAATTCTCTGTTATTTCTTTCCCTCTTACTGCATAGCCTTCATATTTAAAATTCATTATTGGACTATATTTTAAAAATATGAAATATATTAAACTTATTACTGTTATTATTACTACTAAACCTATTATTAAAAATTGTGGCTTTATTTCTAAATTGCTAAATTTCGCTTTTATGTCTTTACTTATTTTTTTCTTACTTTTGCTATTCTCTAAGTTATTTACATTATTAGTATTTCTTTTATCTCTATTATTTTTACCAAATTCAAATCTTTTCATTATGCTACACCTCCTTGTATTTCTAATTTATTTAATAATTTCAAGTTGGTGTAATTGCAAAAAACTTCTTTACAATCTGCATAATCTAGTTGTTGTAAAAACACTTTTTCTAAAAGAATTTTTAAACAACAAGCAAAACAGGCTATATCTAGCACTACATTTTTTCCTAAATATAGTACTACACATAACCTGTTTTTCATGCCAAATAGAGTAGCCTCGTTTGCTACCATTTTTATTTTTCTAAACGTACTTGTGTGTGTGTGTGTGTGTGTGTACAGCGCCAAGGCTTACACGGTTCGCTTCATTTTGCATTTCTTTACCCTCGCTTTTACTGTTTACTTTTAATTCTAAAATCCGAATAATTTAAAATGGGAATATTCAGATTTTTTCTTATTAAATCTCGATTCTTACTTTATTCTATATTATATAATTTAACTCATATTGTAAATATTGTCGTCCTTATCCTAGTACACCAAAAAGGCTGTACCTTTTACGCACAGTCTTTTTACACATTATTATTTACATTTTTATAACATTTTTATTTTCCTAGTAACCAATCAATTACATTTATCTTTTTTATCCCATTATAATCTGTATCTAAATCATTATCCATCGTTAATATATATTTTGGATAAAAATCACCTGTTCTTTGTAATGATCTTAGCTCCCTTTCTAGCGTTTCTTCGTTTCTCGTAGTTAAAGCTACTTGATAATATTCTAATCCTTCCTTATTCTCTGCTACAAAATCAACTTCTAAATTATCTACTTTACCCGTATATACCTTGTAATTTCGTCTCAATAATTCTAAGTACACAATATTTTCTAATATGTGTCCCATATCTTGGCCTGCTTTTTTCCCTAATAAATGATTTCTAAATCCCAAATCGACCATATAATATTTATATCCGCTTGACAATACATTTTTTCCTCTAATATCAAATCTATCTACTTTATATATTAAATATGCTTCTAAAAGTGCACTAATATAATTTTCTACAGTATGATTGCTAGTCGCCCTATTCATGCTTGTTAATGTATCACTTATTTTTTTAGTTGTTATTTGACTTCCAATATTGCTAAAAATATATTTTAATACACTTTCTAATATTAATCTATTATTTATGTTCTTCCTCATCATAATATCTTTATATACCACAGTAGAAAGTACTCCATCTAAATAAGAATCTACTAAATCTGGATTTATTTTATATAATTCTACTGTTTGTGGTAGCGCTCCATATTTAAAGTATTCTAGTAATTTTTCATTTTTATCTATTTTACTGTCAAAAGCAGATAAATATTCTTTAAATGAAAGCGGTAACATTTTTATTTCTATATATCTACCAGAAAGCAATGTCGCAAGCTCTCCAGATAAAAGATATGCATTCGAACCAGTTATATATATATCAGCATTTTCTTTTATAAACAGTCCATCAACTGCTTTTTGAAAATTTGGAACATTTTGTACTTCGTCAATAAAAATATAATTCATTTTG
>OMCD01002059.1_pt1 | contig 10406 bp, 8 predicted proteins | sample 1674171 | NCBI WGS metagenome assembly OMCD01 (sample SAMEA103958149, study PRJEB25191) | human gut metagenome | biome: human-associated habitat [ENVO:00009003]; feature: intestine environment [ENVO:2100002]; material: feces | place: Germany | collected 2013/2015
TAGTCCATTTCGCACCTCCACAAAGTACATTATAGTTCCTCATCTCGAATAATGCAAGAAACATAATATGAATTATAAAGTTTAATCTTACTGCATTCTCTGAACTTAGGATACTCATTAGAATGGGGGTTAAGATAACGATATAGATGCACTTCACCTTGCCCTCATACTGCGGCAACAGGGCTTTCAGTGCTTCAAGATTATCGCCGTGGATGATCATGTTCTCACTGTCGTTGTTCTCGGTGTGCTGCCCCTGCTCATCAAAACTGTATTGGCCGCTCCAGCACCCGGAAGGGAACTTCCTGATGATGGTTCACGACTTTATTTTTACCGATCCATTCCAAGGTTGGCATGGCGTTTTTCTCCAATCTAAAAATTTCAAACTGCGGAAAAAAGGACGCATTGTTGTGGCAAGCAGGGCTTTTGTCTATACAAACGCCATTTTTGCGTTGCAAAATGCTTGTTGGGCTGTGCCCAATCCCCTTCATTCTGCATCGTGCCGATGCAGGCTGCGCGTTTTTTCAAAACGCTTCTATTTATATAAGGTAGAGTTTCAAGACAGTTGCGCTCTGCAATTTTGATGGAGACATCTCAAGCCAAACGAACGGCCAGCAACGGCCTCAACGGTAAGTGAGGTCATAATGCTGGCTGTTCTTCGTTCAGATCGGAACGGAAAACATTCGACATTTTCGCTGGTTCATGGTACACTACATCCAATCCATGCGAATCCGTTGGAGGTGATTGTGTTGCTTTCCCTGTACTTAGCTGTTCTTGACGATCAAAGCAAAGAAGAACAATTTATAGATGTATATAATACCTACAAACGGCTGGTCTACCATACCGCTTACAAAATTATGGGCGATTCGTATCTGGCAGAAGACGTACTGCAAGAAGTGTTTTTGTACGTTGCCAAAAATTTTTCTAAAATTCATCGAGAAAACTGTCACGAACTCGCTGCTTATCTCGTTAGTTGTAGTAGAAGCCGTGCATACGATATGCTTCGCAAGCAGCGAGAAGAACCACTGGAAGAAGTCCCGGACGCACCAGATAATGCCCCAGTGCCAGATGGTGCAGCAGTCAGTGCCGATAACATCCAACATCTGACAGAACTGATTGGGCAGATGAAGCCGATGTACCGTGATCCACTGCGCCTTTTGGCGATGGGCTACACCAACCGGGAGATTGCCGAATCGCTTGGACTGACAGATGAAGTGGTTCGGATGCGGCTTTTCCGTGGAAGAAAATTATTGTGGAAGGAGTTGAACAGCCATGAGTGAGCGGACAGAAGTTTCTTTTGATGCAGCGTTGATGATGGCACTCCGTGCAGATGCACAAAAAGAACTGGACGAGCTGCCAACTCCGGCACAGCTTAAGGAACGCTACCCGGACACTTCCCGATGGGATGCTCGCCTGAAAGCAGCATTGCATAAACGCCGTCCGGTGCTGAAACGAGTGCTTGTTACAGCCATGACGCTGGTAATTTTAACTCTCGGCGCGCTTGCAGTAAGTGCAGACTTCCGCAAGGCAGTCTATACGATGATTCAGAAGTTCCTGCCCATTGAGATGCAGCTGACGTATCAAGTGGATGGAGAACCATTGGAACAGCTTCCGAATGGATACAGCGATTATTATGTGCCGGATGGATTTGAACGAGATCGTGAGCAGGAATTTGAAAGAGCAGAAAACTTTTTGCACGTTTACTCGTCAAAAGAAAGCGGCAAGGGATATACTGTTCGCTGCTCCATTATACAGCCGGGGCAGCAGTCCTCGTTTGATAATGAGCATACAACTTATGAGAATGTAAAAGTTGGAGACGCAGATGCAACTTTGGGAACGAGTGCAAGCGAAAACGGAGACACCGTTTATATTTTAAGCTGGGAGCAAGGAGGCGTTTCAAACACGATTATGGGAAACATTTCACGAGATGAGATTATGAAAATTGCTGAAAACGTATTTTAATATGAAACTCCATGCTGTTTGTCGAAATTCACAAATAGCACGGAGTTTTTTGTATAAGTGTACAAATGTAACAAAACCAGAAAATTTTTCAAAAAAGTTGTCACAAACACAAGGCGAATTACGTTGACTAAGCAAAAGCTCCTATTGGGAGCAAAAAATTGGAGGTACATTGTCTATGTCAAAAAAACGTTTCTTGTCTATTGTTCTTTCAGCGGTGATGATCTTGAGCCTAGCGTGCTCTGCCTTGGCTGTAGGGCAGTCTGGTCGGTATATTGGAAACAGCACCGTCAACGGTTCAATCTACCAGACCTACTATCAGGTTGATGCTCAAACGAGAACTGGCATAAAGAGTATCAGCGTTTCCGGTACTCTCTATGAAAAAGGAACCTTTGGAACATGGCAGAGAGTAAGCAACTGTTCAAATACCAGCACGACCTCGAACTGCATGGCAAGCGGTAACTACAATACCAAACCGGGAAAATCTTACAAGCTGGAGTATTCAGCAACATTTAATTATTCTGATGGACAGAGTGAAACCATCACATCAACAACCACCCATTAAATAATTTTATAAAAAAGTAACTTCATCAAACAGAGGTGATTCCAATGCAGAAAAAATAGAACACATATTTCGAAAATATTGCTACCATCAAACTGTCAAAGAATACAAGTCAAACGGTTCTTTGATTCGTTCTAAAACGGATTACTATCAGGCCATTGGTGGTTAAGGCACTCCGTTTGTAAGGAAAGGGTTGAAAATGGATTTTCTTAAGCAAAAAGGGCCATTAGCAAGAGACTTCTGCAACACGTTGATTTACATTATTTCGTTAGTGTCATTAAAGCCTGCAAGCCTTCAGAGTGTGTTGACAGAACTTCAATGGAATGGGATGTGGTTCTTTTCTCTGGCATTTTTCGCTGTCATCTTTATGGAAATGCTGTCCGATTTTTTGCTGGTTACAGATCGCTGCACTGCATGGAAAGCATTAAATGGAAATGTCAGCGAAGCCGAATTTCACAATCTTCAGCAGATTGTCCTATGCGAAAATCAGAAAGTTTCCATTGAGAAGAAACTTGCAAGTACGATACTACTGGTTCTGATGATATGTGCAACTGCTGCATTTGTGTGGTTTACCTTTTTGGTTTGACTGAATAATTTTGGTATTTTGAATTCACATTCTTAGAAATCAGTTTTCAAAAGCAAAAATCCGCCGAGGAATCCTCCCGAAAAAAACGGGAAGAATCCTCGGCGGATTTCGTTTATCGTGTTGGCTCTTTTTCGGCTGTGTCTTTTTCCTCTGCAAAAAACATCTCTACATTTTTCTGAGCTTTCATCAACTCCTGCATCTCATCTCGTGCTTTCCGGTAGTCTGGGTATGCTTCTTTCTTCTTTTTCAGAAGTTCAGCGTATTCGATGCTCAAGTCCTTGGCTTTTGGCAGCTTTTTCAATCCAGCTTCATCAAAAGCGGCTTTTGCAGCCTTGTGCAGCGTGATTTCTTCCCGGTGGGCTTCCAGAAATCTCTTACTGTACCCGGCTTTGCGGTAGGCATCATAAACCGGACGTGTCCGGGCGTAATTGACGATGTGCGTCCGCAGCACGGCAATCTCGGCCATGCGCGCTTCTGCAGCTTTAATGGAATCGCCCAACTCGTGATAGCGAGCAGTTGCTGCATCCACACGTTCCTGCATTTCTTTAATGCTGCCGATTTTATGCTCCTGTAAGAAAATCAGCGTCTTGGACATTTCTTTCAGATTATATCGCTTTGCCCAGCGAGCATACCCCATGCTCTTTCCCTCGGCCAGCTTTGCCTGAATGTCCACCAGCATCTGAAACTTTTGTTCCGGTACGATGCGCTTCTGCTTCTGCCGGGGATGGTGTTCGACTTCTCCAGAGATAACCACTTTCAGTTCTTCTTCGCTGTATCCTGCGCCCAAAGTGCGGAACCGGATGAATCGTTTCTGCCGTGTGCCTTTGACGGAGGTGTATTTCCTTCGCTTGACCTCGTATCCCTGCTGCTCCAGCTTTTGCAGAAAATCTTCGTAGTCTTTGGGTTTTTCCGCCAGAATGTTGTCGATCACGCCGCATAGACAGTCACGATTGCTTTCTTTGGGCGGATAAAGTGTGCGTTTCTGCCGCTCCCGATACGGCTTGATTTCAATGACGGACAGCTGGTGTTCCAGACAAATCAAATCGCTCAATCGCTGCACCGCCAGCCCGGACAACAAAAAATCCCGGAATTTCCGGGTGCTGTCCAGCGCAGTGGAGTTGTAAATAATATGATTGTGAATGTGTTCCCGGTCAGTATGCGTTGCGACAATAAACGCATACTTGCCTTTTGTAAACCGCATGGCCAGTTCATAGCCCACCTTATTAGCTTCCTCTGCGGTAATCTCGCCGGGTTTGAACGACTGCCGGATCTGATAGGCAATCACGTCACTTTTTTGTCTGCGCCCAGTGACAAGTTCATACTGCCGTTTGGACAGCATAAATTCTTCATCCACCGTCAAAGGACTGCATTCGTAGCTGCTAATCAGTTCGCCATGCTCAGTCTTGTCGGGATTCTGTACATAGTCTGTACGGCTTTTCAGACAGGCCGCAACCGACTTGCCTTTGTTTTTGTGCAGCGCAATCAAGCGTGTTGCAGCCAGTTCTACCACCTCCCGGCAAAAAGAAAATGCCGCACAATGGCGGCATAAAAATTTTATAATTCTGCAATCCAACCGCTGAGCCATTCTACGGCTTCCACAATGACCGTTCCGGCGGTGATGAGCAGGAAGCAGCCAAACTCTGCCACTAGCAAAATCAAGAACTGCATCCACTCCCGGCAGTACAGCGTATAAAGACCGCAGCCGAAAATATACAGCATGGGCAGCGCCAGCACAAACGCCGACAGGTTCAGCGTCCATTTCAGCATCAGCGCAAGGTAAGCTGTAAGCAGCCAAAACGGGAAAACGATCATCTTAAAAACGAACCTCATAGCAAGCACCGCCTTTCGACTTTATTATAAAGGCATCTCCACACCCCTTGCAAGGATGTCAACCTATATGTAGCCCCGCAGCCCTCCAACTGCGGGGAGAAATTTAGAGATCAGCCAGCCGGGAAAGGATCTGCCGACCAATCTCAATCAGTTCATCCAGACGCTGCCGCAGATCTTCCATGTCGGCGGCGTAGACCCGACCATTTTCATTGGCGGCTTTGGCGTACTGGTTCAGATTGTTGCTGCACATCTGCAAGAGATATGCCATGCGTTGCAGTTCTTTCAAGTCGAGGTGCAGGCAATAGCCGTCCAGTGCCATCTTGCGGATATAGGCACTCAGGCTTCGGATGCCCATACTGAGCATCTTTTCATAGATACGGTTCTTTTCTGTTTTGCTCAAGCGCAGGATGATGATTTCATCCCGCTTCTCTTTCATCGTGCATCACCATCCTTATCATAGTAGCTGCGGAACGGTTTGACAGGCTCCGGCTGATTGGTCTTTTCCCCCAGTGCAGCCAGCACAGACGGACGAGTTGCGGGTGCTTCGGTTTCCTTGGATTCTTCGGGAGTATCCTGCGAGGAACTGCGGTCACGGTCGATATTCAGTAGAGCATTCAATTCGGCAAGGCGGGCAGACTTTTCGGCCAGTTCCTCCTCCTGTGCAAAGGGCTTTGCCACTTCGACCTCTGCGGCCTGCTTCTGCTGTTCAAGGTTTTGCAGAGCATTTTCGGCATCTGCAATACGGTCAGCGAAATTGTCGATGGCATTGTCCAGACGGACGATGTTGCCGCGAGGGTCATCGCCCAGCGGTACCGGATAACTCAGCTCGCCGCGGAGAACGATTTGATGCTCATTCTTGAAACTGTCAAAGCGAATATTCAGCTCAAAGCCGCGATAGGTGCCCAGCAGCATCATATCCGCATTCGGCATCTCCTTGCAGGCGAGCATCAGCCGCTCACCAGCGGCTTTTTTCTCATCGAACACCATGCCCTTGATCGTCATGCCGCAGAAGTTCTCCTTATCCTGCGGGTGTGCGTCTGCGATTTGGGCATCGTTTTTCAGAGCCGCAATACGGTTCTTCGCTTTCTGAATTTCCTCCGGGTAATGCTTGAGCAGCTTATCTTCCAGACGATATTTCTGGTTCTGGTAATCCGAGCGCAGCACCTTGAGCTTTGCTACCTGCACATCCAGATCCATCTTTTCCCGGATGCGCGGGTCGCCTGCGCATAGGGCCTTGACCTCGGCATACGAAAGAGCCTGCTCATCCACATCATCACAGGAGCGCATCGGAGATTTGCTCGTCATGATCTGCGAAATAAACTTCTGCTTGTTTTCCAGCGTTTGCCAGAGGTAGGCGTCGAATGTCCCCTCCGTGACGTAATTATAGACGTAAACTTGTTTGTTTTTGTTGCCCTGACGGATGATTCGGCCGTTGCGTTGGGTCATATCGGACGGTCGCCAGCCTACATCCAGATGATGCACGGCCACCAGCAGGGTCTGGACATTGGTGCCTGCGCCCATCTTTGCAGTGCTGCCCAGCAGGACACGCACCTTGCCGCTGCGGACTTTGGAGAACAAATCCGCTTTCTTACCTTCAGTATCAGCGTTGTGGATGAACTCGACCTCCGATTCCGGCACCCCGGCGGCAAGCAGCTTTGTGCGAATATCATCGTAGACATTGAACGAGCCGTCTCCCTTGGGCGTGGACATATCGCAGAAAATCAGCTGCGTCAGATTATCCTCTTTGGTTTCGTTCCAGATACGCAGAACATTGTCGACGCAGGCATTCAGCTTGCTGTCCGGGTCATCCGGGGTGAGCGGATTCATCAGCCGCTGGTCAAGGCCGGTTTTACGTCCGTCCGAGGTGATCTTCAGCATATTGTCCACCGAGGGGTCAACCGCACCGCTATGCACCTCAGCAGCACGTTCGCTCAGGGATTTCACCATGTCCTGCTGGATTTCCGAGGGTTTGACCACGACAGTTTCAAACTTGGCTTCCGGAACAGGCAGATGCAACTGGTCGGAAGTCTTGATGTCCGCTGCCTCCTTGAACATATTCATCAGCTCCGGCAGATTAAAGAACTTGGCAAAACGTGTGCGCGCACGGTAGCCGGTTCCTTCCGGCGCAAGCTCAATGGCCGTGGTGGTCTCGCCAAACGTAGAAGCCCATGCATCAAAGTGGGTCAGTTGTTTCTGCTGGAGAGTGCTGTACTGCAAATAGCGCATCAGTGTGTACATTTCCGTCATGGAGTTGCTGATGGGCGTTCCCGTTGCGAAAATCACGCCGCGCCCGCCAGTCACTTCATCCAGATAACGACACTTGCCGAACATATCGCTGGACTTCTGTGCTTCGGAGGTAGAAAGGCCAGCAACATTGCGCATCTTGGTGTAAAGATATAGGTTCTTGTAGTTCTGGCTCTCGTCCACAAATAACCTATCTACGCCTAATTGTTCAAATGTGACCACATCATCCTTGCGGTCGGTGGACTGTAGCTTTTTCAGTTTCACCTCCAGTGTTTTCCGTGTCTTTTCCATCTGTTTCACGGTAAAATGCTCACCGGACTGTTCTTTGGCCTCTGCAATGGCTTTTTCGATTTCCTCGATCTGATCTTCGATGATCCGTGCCTGCCGTTCCGCAGAAAGAGGGATTTTCTCAAACTGCGAGTGGCCGATAATGACGGCATCGTAGTCGCCGGTTGCGATGCGGGCGCAAAAACGCTTTCGATTGGCGGGTTCAAAGTCTTTCTTGCTGGTAACGAGCAGCTTTGCATTGGGGTATAGCCGCAGGAACTCGCTGGCCCACTGCTCGGTCAGATGGTTGGGTACCACGAACAGGCTTTTCTGACACAGGCCCAAACGCTTAGATTCCATTGCCGAAGCTGCCATCTCAAAACTTTTGCCGGCACCCACCTCGTGGGCGAGCAGGGTGTTCCCACCATAAAGCACATGAGCAACTGCATTGCGCTGATGTTCCTGCAGATTGATCTCCGGGTTCATACCGACAAAATGGATATGGCTTCCGTCATACTCGCGGGGCCGGGTACTATTGAACAACTCGTTATACTGCTTCACCAGCAGATTCCGCCGCTGCGGGTCTTGCCAAACCCAGCCTGCAAAGGTATCCTTGATGGCCTGCTGCTTCTGCTGGGCAAGCATCGTCTCCTTCTGGTTCAGGACACGCCGCTCTTTACCGTCCTCCTCAATGGTATCATAAATGCGGCAGTCCCGCAAATTCAAGGTGTCCTCCAAAATTTTGTAGGCGTTGGCCCGGTGGGTGCCGTAGGTTTCGGTGGACATGATATCATACATTCCGGCGGCAGATTTGTTGCCGATGCGCCATTCGGACGTAAATGGAGAGTAGCGGACTTGGATCAGGTTGTTATAGCGGATGCGGTAGGGCGGCTGAAAAATCTCCATCATAAACTGCTGCACAATGGCGGGATTCAGCCATGTGGCACCCAGTCGGATGTCGATTTCTGATGCTTCAAGGTCCTTCGGCTGCGCTTTGGTCAAAGCCTCCACATTGATCTTGAACTCCGGGTGGCTTTCAGCGGCAAGCTGAGCCATGCGCAGTTTATTCCGCACATTGCCGGAAAGATACTCGTCCGCAGTCTGCCAGCCCGCTTCCGGCTCATCTGCATCCGCAGAAGGGTCTTTGAAAATCACGCCTTGCAGCTCTGTGGTAATACGCTCATAATCGCCGGGAGAGCCGAGAAGTTCCGCCATATAGGGCAGATCAACACGGCCATGTTCTCCAATGGACACTGCCAGTGCTTCGCTGGGGGTGTCCACGCTGGTGACGGTGCGCTCCGGGCGAATCGTTCGCTTGGTGAACATATCCGCCTTGCTTTTGAGCTGTTTATTCTCATCGAGATTTTCCAAAGAGCAGAGCAGATAGTAGGAACTGTCATCATCGAACAGGCGGGCATTTTTCTTGTCGTTGATCAGCCCGTATTTTGCGGTAAAGGCATCGTAGGCGGCGTTCAATTTTGCTTGCGATGCCTTAATATCCTCGTCCGGGAAGTCCAACTGCTGGTCAATCAGTTCGTTGACGATTTGCCGCAACTCCACCATACCAGCTACACGGCCTTTGGCATTATCGGACAACTCCACCTGCGTCATAATCGAATTTTCTCGGTAGTACACCTCACCGTCCACCACGGCATAGGAGAAATTCTTTACATCCGGGTCAGCGGGGAGCGTCTTGCGCTCGACTTCTGCATCCGCAACATCTGGTGTTTCCACCTCGACTTCAACATACTGGCCCTCAATATGCTGTACCGCTTCGGCAAGCTGGTCGGCCAGCACTGCGCCCTCGATGGGGGCAACCGTCAGTTCCTCCCGTCCGTATTGGGTGCTTTCGGTGGTCAGTTCGCCCAGAATCATCTCCGGGTGGTCCACGAAATACTGGTTGATGGCAAAGCCGTCCTCGGTCTTGCCAAGCTGCACCCATGCAGGTTCGATGTCCGCAGGGCGGTCACGCTTCTGCAAAAAGATAATGTCACTCACAACATCCGTGCCTGCGTTTGCCTTGAACGCATTATTCGGCAGACGGATAGCTCCCAACAGGTCAGCACGCTCTGCCATGTGCTTGCGGGCGGTGCTGTCCTTGCTATCCATGGTGTAGCGGCTGGTGACGAACGCCACCACGCCGCCCGGACGCACTTGGTCGATGGCTTTCGCAAAGAAATAATTGTGGATGGAGAATCCCAGCTTGTTGTACGCTTTATCGTTGACCTTGTACTGACCGAAAGGTACGTTGCCCACCGCTAAATCGTAGAAATCACGGCGGTCGGTGGTTTCAAAGCCAGCCACGGTAATGTCTGCCTGCGGGTACAGTTTTTTCGCAATACGCCCGGTGATGCTGTCCAGTTCCACACCGTACAGGCGGCTGTCCTGCATAGAGTCCGGCAGCATCCCGAAAAAGTTTCCCACACCCATGGACGGCTCCAGAATATTGCCGGACTGGAAGCCCATCCGCTCTACGGCATCATAGATGGCGCGAATCACTATCGGAGAGGTATAGTGAGCGTTCAGCGTGGAAGCGCGGGCGGCGGCATACTCTTCTTCGGTGAGCAGTCCTTTCAGCTGGGTGTACTCGGTAGACCAATTTTCTTTGTTCGGGTCAAAAGCATCCGCTAGACCACCCCAGCCGACATACTGCGAAAGCACCTGCTGTTCCTCGGCGGTGGCACCGCGATGCTCCTGCTCCAGAGTGCGCAGGGTTTGGATTGCTTCAATATTGCGGGCGAATTTCTGTTTGGGGCCTCCGATGCCCAAATTATCATCCGTGATGTGAAAATTTCCGGCGGCTTCTGGCACAGGTTCAGCGTTCAGGGCTTCATTGGCGGCAGCAGCATTCGGAAAGGTCTGCCATTCACCATTGACTTCTGTGGAAATCGGCAGTTTGTTCAGTTCTTCATCCGGTGTAGGTTCATCCCGCCGCAGACCGTCCTCGAATTGCTGCTTGTT
>OMCD01002069.1_pt1 | contig 10364 bp, 6 predicted proteins | sample 1674171 | NCBI WGS metagenome assembly OMCD01 (sample SAMEA103958149, study PRJEB25191) | human gut metagenome | biome: human-associated habitat [ENVO:00009003]; feature: intestine environment [ENVO:2100002]; material: feces | place: Germany | collected 2013/2015
GCTTCCTCTTGGATTCTCCATCACCTACAGGAAGAACCGACCCTTCCCCCATACACTTCATCTGGTTCCGAAGACAGTGGTGCTTGGAATCGGCTGCAAGAGGGGAACGGAAGCGGAGTCGATCCGTGCACTGATCAGGGAAACTCTTGAACAGAATCAGATCTTTAAGGAGAGTATCTGTCTGATCGCATCTATTGATCTGAAAAAGGATGAAGAGGGAATCAGGATCTGCGCAGAAGAACTGGGAGTTCCTTTTGTGACCTGGAGTGCGGAAGAACTGGAGCAGGTGCAATCGGAGGATGGATTTACGGAGTCTGCGTTTGTCCGTTCTGTGGCAGGTGTGGGAAATGTGTGTGAACGGTCAGCACTTAAAGGAGCCGGAACCAGCCGACTGCTGATTCGAAAAACAGCTCATAATGGTGTGACTGTGGCAGCTGCTGTAAAAGATTATACTGTCTGTATGGAGGACTAGAGATACATGGATAGAAAACCGGTGATCATATTTGCGGGAACGACCGAAGGAAGAACGATTTCAGAATATCTGGCATCTTGTAAGGTTCCGGTGACGGCCTGTGTTGCCACTGAATATGGTGAGACACTTTTAACTGAAAATGAATATCTGAAGGTACATGCAGGACGCATGGATCAGGAAGAGATCGCAGCATTTATCCGTGAAAAAGGGGCAGAGCTTGTGATCGATGCAACACATCCGCATGCCAGACTTGTTTCAGAAGAAATCCAGGAAGCGTGCGGACGGACCGGTGTCCGCCTGGAACGGTGCCTGCGCGCAGAGGGCGAACAAAACAAAGCACGTGATTGGGTCGAGGTTGATTCCATTCAGGAGGCAGTGTCATTTCTTTCTTCTGTTTCCGGCGTGATTTTTGCCACAACCGGCAGCAAAGAACTGGAAGCCCTGTGCCAGATACCAGATTATCAAAAACGGGTGTATGCGAGAGTGCTTCCAACTTCGAATGTTTTGAGGAAATGTGAAAAATTGGGGATAACTGGCAGCCACCTGATTGCGATGCAGGGACCTTTTTCCACCGAAATGAATACGCTATTTCTCCGACAGACAAAAGCGGAGTGGCTATTGACGAAAGATTCCGGGCGTGCGGGCGGATTTCAGGAAAAGGTGGAAGCGGCGCGTGAAAATGGAACCAGAGTGGTTGTGATCCGCAGACCGGAGGAGGATGGGATTTCGCTGGAAGAGGCAATGGAGGTGCTGAAGAAGGCGGATAAGGGGAATGTTGGAGAGTTAAAAACACATTTGATTCTGGCGGGAATTGGCATGGGACAGCCGTCCCAGATGACAGGGGAAGTCCTTCGGGCAATTCGAGAGAGTGACGCCTTGATTGGCGCGGGGCGTATGCTGGAATCCGCGGAGAGAGCGCTGCAGAATGATTTGCTGATTAGCAAGGAAGGAAAAGCTGAAAACAGACAGGAATCAGCGGCTGCGGTGGAAAAAGAAACGAAGTGCTATAAAGCATATCTTCCTGACGATGTGATACAGATTGTATCGAAGCACCCGGAATGGAAGCAGGCAGTCATCCTGTATTCGGGTGATACCGGCTTTTTCAGCGGGGCATCCAGGATGGCAGAGCGGCTGCGGGAAGCTGGTTATCCATTTACCGTCTATCCGGGTACATCCTGTGTCACTTATCTGGCGGCACGCCTGGGGACGCACTGGGAAGATGCGGCGATTTATTCCGCACATGGAAGAGAATTGTCTGTCGATCGGGTGATGAAACATCTGTGTGATCCAGAAGAACCGGCTAAGCGTGCGTTTATCCTCATGGGCGGCAAAAATGGAGCTGGACAGTTTTGTGAACGTCTGACACAGGCGGGATATGGAAATGTACAGGTGACGGTTGGTGAAAACTTATCGTACCCGGAAGAGCAGATCCGGAGCGGAACCGCGGAAGAAATGAAAAAATTGGAATTTGCGGATTTGAGCTTGATGCTGCTGGAAGTCACGGATGAAATAAAGAATGTAAAGCAGCTGAAAAGGTTTGAACAAGAAGATAAACGTTTGCTTCCTGCAGATTCTGTCGGAGTATTTCCACGTATCATGCTTGCCGCCCCAAAAAGCGGCAGTGGAAAAACCCTTCTGACTTGCGGGCTGCTTGAAGTCCTTCGCCGCCGCGGTCTGAATCCGATCGCGTGCAAATGTGGACCGGACTATATCGATCCAATGTTTCACCGCTATGTGCTCGGCATTCCTGGGCGAAATCTCGATAGCTTTTTTCTGCCGACGGAAGGCGTGCGGAAGGTTTTGGTGGATGCAGTGCGGGAAGAACAGGCGGGAATCGCAGTTTTAGAGGGTGTCATGGGCTATTATGACGGCTTGGGCGGAACAGAAACGTCCGCCAGCAGCTGGGAGATTGCAGAGATCACAGACACGCCGGCAATTCTGGTGCTGGACTGTAAGGGCGCATCGTTGTCGGCGGCAGCAATGGCATCTGGATTTTTACATTTCCGGAAAAAAAGCCATATTGCCGGAGTGATTTTGAACCGGGTTTCTTCGATGTATTATGAGCGGCTGGCAGCAGCCGTGGAAGAGGCGTCGGGGCTTCCGGTGCTTGGTTATCTGCCGGAATCCGAGGAATACCGCATGGAAAGCCGCCATCTGGGACTTTTTCTGCCGGGCGAGATCGATCGGCTGCGCGAGCGGATCGGGCGATTGGCAGATCAGATGGAAAAGTCGATCGCGGTGGAGCGGGTGCTGGAAGTGGCAGGGATGCTTCCATTGAGGATAGAAAACAAAGAGAAAGAAAAAGCAGAAAACGAATCAATGAAGGCGGAAAGTATAGCGAAATTCCCAGCATGTCAAGAGCAAAAAGTCACCTCGCGCGTCCGCATCGGTGTTGCCCGTGACGAGGCATTCTGCTTCTACTATCAGGAAAATTTCCGCCTTCTGGAACAGATGGGGGCGGAGCTGGTTTATTTCAGTCCACTGAGGGATAAAAAAATCCCGGACAGAGTGGATGGGCTTTTATTTGGCGGTGGTTATCCGGAGAATTATGCACGGGAGCTGGCAAAGAACGTGGCGATGCGTGAGAGTATCCGGCGGTCGATTGCGGCGGGAATGCCGTTTCTGGCGGAATGTGGTGGATTTTTATATTTACACCGTACGCTTGAAGGAAGCGATGGAAAACACTGGGAAATGGCTGGCGTTTATCCATTTGACGCTTACCGGACGAACCGCCTGCGCCGGTTTGGCTATGTGCGTCTGCTGACCTCATCCGGTCAGGAAATTCATGGGCATGAGTTCCATTACTGGGAGAGCGAAGATCCGGGCACCGACTGGGAGGCAGTCAAACCGACCGGAAACCGAAGCTGGCGCTGCATCCATGAAAAGGGAGGACAGATTGGCGGATTTCCGCATCTCTATTATGCATCCTGTCCAGATTTTTTGCGAAAATGGCTGGATGTATGTGCCAAAGGGAGTCAGCAAAAATATATCAATTGAGTGAATTTATATGAGAATCAAGAAAATGGGGAGTAGCAAATGCGAGATGAATGGTTTATCCGGGGCAAGGTCCCGATGACGAAGAGTGAGGTGCGGACCGTGTCATTGTCCAAGCTGGAATTGTATGAGGGCTGTGAGTTCTGGGACATTGGCGCGGGAACGGGTTCTGTCAGTGTGGAAGCGGCGGTAAGCTGTCCGGGGATTCATGTGTGTGCGTTTGAATATAAGGAAGAGGCGGTTGAACTGATCCGGGCAAATTGTGAGAAAGCCAGAACAGAGGCGGTCACGATCGTGCCGGGAAAGGCGCCGGAGACATTTGCACAGGTAAGTGTTCACCGACCGGATCGGGCATTTATCGGGGGAACAACCGGACAGATGCGCGAGATTCTGGATGAATTGTTCCGCTTGAACCCAGATATCCGGATTGTGATCAACCTGATTGCGCTGGAGTCTCTGACAGTGCTTATGAGTTACCTGAAAGAGCGCGGGATAGAGGCGGAGATTCTGTCCATGCAGATTGCAAAAGCGGAGAAGATTGGTTCCAGTCATTTGATGAAAGGGCAGAATCCGATCTATATCATATCACTGGGAGGAAATGAAGCGTGAAGAAAATGATTCAGCCAGAGGCATTAAAAGTGGGCGCGAATCGTATAAGCGCGAACGATGCAAGGAGTGTAAAATTAGATTTTGCACCAATGGAGGGAATCACGGGATACATATTCCGGCAGGTGCATGCAGTCATTTATGGGGGCGTTGACCGGTATTACAGTCCGTTCATTGCACCAGGTTCCAGCCATAAGCTGACATCCAGGGAGAGGAACGATATTCTTCCAGAGCATAATCAGGGATTATGCCTGATCCCGCAGATTCTGACGCATTCGGCGGAAGATTTTCTGTGGGTTTGCGAGGAACTGGCGGAGTATGGATATAGGACGGTTAATCTGAACCTGGGCTGTCCGTCGGGGATGGTGGTTACGAAGAAAAAGGGCGCGGGATTTTTAGCCGAGCCGGAAGATTTGAGCTTGTTTCTGGAGGAAGTCTGCAACGGATTGGAAAAAATCCATGCGTCGGATGGAAAGCCGGTGCGTTTGTCGATCAAAACCCGGATCGGCATGAAAGAAGCGTCTGAATTTCCACGCCTGCTTGCTATCTATAATCACTATCCGCTGGAAGAACTGATTGTACACCCGAGAGTGCGCGAGGACTATTATAAGGGGAAAATACGGATGGAGTCATTTGCGTATGCGCTGGAGCAGAGCCGCTGCCCGGTCAGCTATAATGGAAATCTTTTTTCGGCGGCGGATGCGTCTGCGCTCATGGAAGAAATTGTAGGACAAGATGAACCGTCTGACAAAGGCGAAATGCAGAAAAAAACGAAATTAGCCGCGTTGATGTTTGGGCGTGGGGCGGTTGCAAGTCCGTGGATTTTTGGAGAGGTGCGGAATCTGCCATCCTCGACTCATCTCCAATCCTTCCAGCAATTCCACGATCGCCTCCTGACCGGTTATGCAGAAATCATGTCTGGCGACCGGAATACTTTGTTTAAAATGAAGGAACTCTGGTATTATTTCCAGTGCCATTTTCCGGGATGTGAAAAAGAATTGAAGAAGATTAAGAAGGCACAGAAGTTATCTGACTACCGGGCTGCTGTTCAGGCGATGTTTGCGAGCGGGCGGTTTGTGGAAGGCGGCTTTCGCAACCCGGCATCATAGGAGTGATACCGGGCTGTCCTGTAACCATCCTCTCATTCAGGCAGTACATCATCTATAACGGGAATTCCCCAATTTGTAAGCTTTTGCCGGGCATTTTCAAATGCCAGTGTATCATTTAAAACATCTGGTTCGTGTGCATCGGCAGCGATTATGGCGCTGCATTTATATTGTGCAGCAATCTGCCAGAATGCGTCCGATGTGTAGCCATATCCGTCTGGAACCGTACCGCGCAGCCGCAGCCCTGCCAGATTATACTCGAGCGGGATATGAAGTGCAGAGGCACATTCACAGATGAGACGGCTCATTTCCCGTACATGTGAATCAAAAACGGGATAGCTTTTAAGCGGCAGATCGGGATGGCATAGATAAGTAAACATTCCGGTTTCCATTCCTGCTATTACCAGATGCGTATAGTCATTCAGATGCTCTGGCTGAGTCGCATTGGCAAATTGAAGCTGTCTTTCCTCGTTGGGAGAGCAGTGAACACCCAGAATCAGGTATTCTAAATCAAGTTTTTCTTTTTCTTCTTTCAGCCAGGGGAGAAAGTCAGGAAAATATTCACATTCAGCCCCCAGGTGGATGCGTATGTTAGAAGAAAATTCCTTCTGCAGTGCATGGATGGAAGCCGCATAATCGGGCAGTTCCTTTACATCCATGCGGACAGGACTTTGAAATCCCGTTTTAAATGGCCATGCCATGTGATCGCTGAAGCCAAGAACCGAAAAATCGTTTTGGACAGCTGTCTCTACATAATCACGATCTGTACCAGAAGCGTGTTTACAGCGAGAGGTATGTGTATGATAGTTAGCAAGTATTCGACTCATCTTTTCCTCCTGACGGACGCATATTTAAAAAACAGAATCGATATGTTTGATATATGAATCGATATAATATATGGCAGCTCCTAACATAGCGGCGCTGGGACCGTGTTTTCCCTGCGTGAAAGTGACGGGGATGTCAGGAAATGCTGTCTGTTTATAAACGAGCTCTTCTAAGAGTTTTAAGTCATCGGGTTCTATATATCGCTGTAAAAACCCGCTGATCATAAATTGGCAGTTAATTAGCATCCGCATATTATCAATGGCGAGTGCCAGTTCTTTTAAATAACCGGTCCATATAGTGCGGCATTTTTTACTTCCGGCGCGAAGCTGCTGAAAAAACAGCTCAAACGGGAGTCCGGAGAGCTGGCGCAGGCTGTTGGCAGAGCAGTAAGCTTCTGCACAGCCGTGCTTTCCGCAGTAACAGGGTTTTCCATCCGGATGCAGAGTCATATGTTCAATGATACCGCTGCCCTGGTGGATGTGTCCGTTCATAACAAGGGCACCGCCGAAATTCCGGTTCAAAATCAGGCAGATGGCGGCCTGGACAGAATCGTTGTTCCAGAATTCCGCTGTAGCGGAAGCTTCCGTATCATGAATCAGGCGGCAGGGATATGGAAGGTAGGCTTGAAAATCATCTCTGCAGGAGTTTGTGTTTTGAAGAATATTGCCATAAATGATTCTTTCGCCGTCACTTGAGACGAGACCCTGGATGGAAATGCCTATGCCTAATATCTCTTCTTTCTTGTAAGGAAGAGCGGCAGTCAGCGTACAAACAAAATTGCCCACCTGCTGGTAGTAGGAAGCCTTGTTTTGAAAATGAATGGTATACGTTTCTTCTTTCAAGATGCTTCCGAAAAGGTCAACAGCGCCAATATGGACGGAGTCTTCCAATACAGAAACCCCGATCGCGATTCTGGAATCTGGGATGCAGCGTATCATCTGGGCTTTTCTGCCGCCGGTTGATTCATAAAAACCATTTCGCTCAATCAGGTGTAGACTTTCCAGAATTTTTAAATTTTGTGAGACTGTCGGCATACTCAGGGAAAGTGCCTGTGCGATGGTCTGCTTTGAAGTACGTTTACTTTTATAAATGTATGTAAATATTTTTTCACAGTTTTTCTTTTTGATTTCAGCGGTTGTCAAACCTTCAGAAACTCCCATAAATTTTCTCCCATCTTTTTATAATTAAGAGTATTTGCGCTGATAATAATATAACATAAGCAAAAATGGTTTGCAAATGTTATTTTAAATAAACAGATAAAAATGATGAAAAATCAGCAAAATAAACAGGTTAAAATAAAGGGAACGTAGAAATAAACATTGATAAAAAGTAGACAATTTGTCGATCTGACTAAAAAATAAGAGATAAGATTGTATTGTTTGATGGATTGTCATAAAAGGAGAAATGTGGTAATCTAAAGACAACTTAAGAAAATGACTTTTTTATAAGTCGCTTTATAAAGAAGATCAGGTAGCAAACACTAGAAAGAGAGGATAAGGGATGAAAAAGAGATGGATGGGAGTTACATTGGCAGCAATGCTGGCGGCAGCGATGATGGTGGGATGTTCGTCTGGAAGTACAGAAACAGCAGGTGCATCTGCAGCAGAGAACGGTTCGGAAAAAACGGCATCAGCGGATGAAAAGGTGTATCAGATTAAACTGGTTACAAGTAATCCGAGTACGGATCCTACGGTGGAGCTGTTTTATAAATACGCGGAAGAGATTAAGAATCGTACCAATGGAGGAGTTGATATCCAGATATATCCGGGCGGAGAAATCCTCATGGGAGATGAGGGAATCGAAGCACTGATGAGCGATGCAGCGGTTATCACATTTAACGATCTCGATGTACTGGCAGATTATGTTCCGGAGTTTAATGCGCTCTGTGCCAGTTTCCTTGTAGATGATTATACGACGGTTGAAAAGTTGGCGGAAACCGATGTTTACAAGACGATCATGGACAAGGCAGATGCGGCGAACGTCCATATCATTACAGGTGATTTTGTAATGGGCGCGAGAAATATCCTGGCTGGAGGCGTGGAGCTACATTCAGTAGCAGACGCATCTAAGCTGAATATCCGTATTCCGAATGTTTCCTCCTATGTAAAAGCATTTGAGGCGTTTGGAGCCAACTATTCAGCGATTGGATGGTCTGACGGTGTGACAGCTTGTGAGACGGGCATGTTAAATGGTGCAGAGTGTGTAGCACAGAGAGCTTTGACATCGGGACTGTATGAAATTCTTAATAATCCGGTATACTCGATGATTCAATGGAGAAATGCACCGGTTGGTCTGGAAATTGGAAATGGTTATTGGGAGTCATTACCGGAAGAGTACAGAACCATCATGACAGAGGAATTTAATAAGTGTGCGGAAGAAAATAATAAACTGCTGGCAGATTCAGAGAACGATTATGTGAAACAGCTGGAAGATGCGGGAGTAAAAGTGATTCCATATGATGAAATCGATATTGATTCCTTTAAAGAGGCGGTTCGTCCATTAAATGAGTCTATGCCGATGTTTGATGATGTTCAGAAAGCAGTCGATGAAATTATTGCATCGAAATAAATGAGAATGGATGGGGATGCAGGAAAGATGCATCCCCATTTGAAAGGAAGGAGGACCCAAAATGAAGAGCCGTTCATTTACCGCTTTTATGGATAAAATCATGGATTTTATAGGCGGAACTATGTTTTTTATGATGGTGCTGCTGACAGGCTTTAATGTTATTTCATTTTGGATAACCGGAAGGCGCTTTGGTCAGCTGGAGGAATTGGTTGTCAGCTGCCTGGTATGGGTATCTTATATCAGCCTGGGAGAGCATTATAGAGAGAAGGATTGTATTCGGGCAGATTTCCTTTTGACAGCTTTAAAACCGAAGGCACAGAAAATTGTTGAGATGCTGACCGATCTGGCTGTGCTGATAATTGCCGGAATTATCCTGTTCTTTGGAGTCCAGCTTATGATGCGTTCGACCAATAAATTTACAGGTGTATTGAAACTTTGTTATTTTTGGATCGATATGGGACTTGTCTTTGGATTCCTGTCACTTGTTTATAATGTAGTGATGAAATATATTCCAGGGGCAAAGAAAAACGAAAAGGAGGGAGCCGCATGATTTATATTCCCTGTATTATAGCGTTTGTTCTCTTGTTTATGGGGGTACCGGTTGGACTGGCGCTTCTGAGTTCGGCAATGTTATATTTTGGCTTTTTGACGGATACGCTGCCGATGACAGGCGTGGTGCAAAAAATGGTAACAAGTACCATGTCCACATCCCTGCTTACGATTCCGATGTTTTTGATGGTCGGAACCGTTATGAATTACTGCGGAATTACCGATCGCCTGATGCGCTGGTGTAACACGCTGGTTGGTCATAAAGAGGGCGGACTGGCACAGGTAAATGTATTACTGAGCACGGTAAATGGCGGAATCTGCGGTTCGAGTGGTGCCGATGCAGCGATGCAGTGTAAGATTTTGGTACCGGAAATGCAGAAAGCAGGATATCCGATTGCATTTTGTGCAGCTGTTACAGCTGCTTCAGGACTGATTGCACCGATGATTCCTCCGGGAAATGCACTGATTTTATATGCGACGATGACAGATACGTCGGTTGTCCGCATGTTTATGGCGGGTTATTTTCCTGGAATCCTGATGTGTATAGCAGAACTAATAGTGGTAAAAATCATATGCAGCCGGAATCACTGGCAGACTCGTTCGGAACGTGCCAGCATGAAAGAGATCATTCATACAACTCTGGATGCACTTTGGTCCATTATCGTTATGGTTGTTTTGATTGTCGGACTTCGGTGTGGTATTTTCACGGTTACAGAAGGTGCGGTTGTCATTATCTGCATGTGCTTCCTGATTGGCGTGTTTATTTACAAAACAATCAAACCAAGTCAGATTCCACACATGTTTGTTGAAACATTTCATCTGACAAGCAATATTATGATTATGCTGATGGGCTCTTTATTATTTGGCTACTACTTAACTTGGGCACGGATTCCGCAGAACATAGCGAATATCATGCTGTCCCTGACATCCAATAAATTTGTATTTATGCTTCTGGCAATGATTCTGATGCTGGTGATGGGCATGTTTATGGACGGAACCGCGATGCTTATGATTGTGACACCGATTTTGTATCCGGTAGCAGTCAGCTATCATATTGATGTTCTTCAGTTTGGTATTTTGATGTTGGTAAATGGATATGTTGGATCTCTGACACCTCCGGTCGGCGGCGTCATGTATACGGTTTGTAATTTGACGAAGGTTTCAATTCCAGATTTCTTTAAAGAAGTCCGTCCATTTATATGTGCACTGTTGGTGGTTATGCTTCTGATTGCACTTTGTCCGGC
>OMCD01002075.1_pt1 | contig 10321 bp, 5 predicted proteins | sample 1674171 | NCBI WGS metagenome assembly OMCD01 (sample SAMEA103958149, study PRJEB25191) | human gut metagenome | biome: human-associated habitat [ENVO:00009003]; feature: intestine environment [ENVO:2100002]; material: feces | place: Germany | collected 2013/2015
GGAAGTTGATGCACTCGCCGATGACCATGGCGATCATGTAGGCGCAGAAGTAGGGCAGACCGCCGTGGGCGGCATCGTAGCCGAGGATGTTCCACTTGAAGGTCTCGCCGAACAGGGTGATGTCAATGCCCGGCCAGCCGAAATCCACCACCGGCAGGCTTGCAAAGGCCTTGGGCAGAAATTGCAGCAGCAGGTACTTGAACACCGTGATGAGGTTGGACACAATGACGAACAGGCCGCCCTCGCGCACCCACTTGGCAGCGGCGGGGTGCTTTGCCGCGAAGTTATTCCAGAAATTCATAGCCTGCTTCCTTTCAGCTGTTTTTCAAGCGCTCTTCCATGCGGCTGTTCAGCACGAGGTTTTTCACGGCCTCCACGATCACCCGCACAAGGCCGATGATCCAGAAGCCCTGCAGCTCCATCACGATGCCGTCCACCATGCCCATGCTGATGGCGCCGTTGATCATTTTGGCCAGCGCACGCAGAGGCATATTGTACTGGAACAGGATGTTCAGGTCGGGCTTGCCCTTTTTGATGCTGCGGCGCAGCAGGGTGCCCAGCACGGCAGCCGCCAGCCAGCCGATGGGGCTGCGTCCGTGCCCCATCTCGCCCAGCGTCATGTTGCGGTCGATGTGCACCTTGTTCTCCGGGATGGGACGACCAAGCAGCGCCTCAAACTCCGCGTCCGGCACGTTCTGCACCTGCGCAGTGCGGTAATGCTCCAGATTTTTGCCCGCGTAGGGGTCGGGTGCGCCAGTGCTCTCCACCGTAACAGCGGCAGTCAGACGGATATCGGCGCTGGAAGCGCCCACCAGCAGCTGATAGCTGCCGCCCTCCACCTCCCAGCGGTCGGTCTTGACGTTCCAGTAGCGGAACGCCTTATCGTCCAGCGGGATGGTGACGGTCTTGCTCTCTCCGGCTTCCAGCTGCACCTTGGCAAAGCCCTTCAGCTCCTTGACGGGGCGGAAAACTTTTGCATCCGGCTTTGCCACATACAGCTGCACCACCTCGGCACCTGCACAGCTGCCGGTGTTGGTGACAGTCAGGGTCACGCCCTTTTCGTCTGCTTTCAGGTCACTGTACGCAAAGCTGGTATAGCTCAGGCCGTAGCCGAAGGGGAAGGCGGTGGGCACACCGGCGGTGTCGTAGTAGCGGTAGCCCACATACAGACCCTCGCGGTACTCCACAGTGGGGCCGTCGCCGCCGAAATGCGCTTTTGCGGGGGTGTCGGCGTAGCTGCGCGCCCAAGTCTCAGCCAGCTTACCGCAGGGGTTCTGCGCGCCGGTGAGCACCTCGACCAGTGCGCCCGCACCGGCCTGACCGCCCAGACAGCCGTAGACCAGCGCCTTGCAGTCCTTGACCCATGCGCTTTCCAGCGAGGAGCCTGCGCTCAGCAGCACCACCACGTTGGGGTTTGCCGCCGCCACAGCCGCCAGCAGCTCCAGCTGGTTCTCTGCCAGTTTCATGTCGGCGCGGTCGATGCCCTCGCTCTCCTTGATCTCGTCCAGACCCATGCACAGCAGCACCACATCGGCGTTCTTTGCCAGCAGCACCGCCTCGGTTTTCAGTGCCTCGTCGGGCTTGCCATGCCGGTCAAAGCCCTTGGCATAGCCGACGCTGTTCAGGCCGCTTTCGGCAAGGCAGTCCAAGAAGGAATCCACCTTGATGGAGTTGACGGCGCTGGAGCCTGCACCCTGATAGCGGGGTGTCTGGGCAAAGTCGCCGATGACCGCCACCTTTTCCCCTTTTGCAAGGGGCAGCAGGCTGTTTTCATTTTTCAGCAGCACGATGCTCTGGGCAGCAGCCCGGCGCGCCAGCGCGTGGTGGGCGTCGGCATCGAACTTGCCGGGTGCGGCGTCCACCGCCGCTTTGGTGGTGAACACCAGCTCCAGCAGTTCCTCCAGCCGGGCGTCCACGTCTGCTTCGGTGATCTTGCCGGTCTGCACCGCCTTCATCAGCTCCCGGATGGCGTCCCCGCCGGGGGCGGGCATTTCCAGCGTAGAGCCGTTCTTTACGCCGAGGGCGTGGTCGTTGCTGCCGCCCCAGTCGGTGACCACTGCGCCGTCAAAGCCCCAGTCCCTGCGCAGGATCTCCATGAGCAGGTGGGCGTTCTCGTTGGCGTAGGTGCCGTTGACAAGGTTATAGGCGGACATGATGGTCTTGGGCTGCGCCTCCTTGACCACCATCTCGAAGCCGGTCAGGTAAATTTCCCGCAGGGTGCGCTCGTCCACAATGGAATCCGAGGCCATGCGGCGCAGCTCCTGACTGTTCACGGCAAAGTGCTTGGGACAGGCGGCAATGCCGTTTTTCTGGATGCCGCGGACGTAGGCCGCCGCCATCTTACCGGCAAGGTAGGGATCCTCCGAGAAATACTCGAAGTTGCGGCCGCACAGGGGACTGCGCTTGATGTTCAGGCCGGGGCCCAGCAGCACCGACACGCCCTGTGCTGCTGCTTCTTCGCCCATGGCTGCGCCCACAGCCTCGCCAAGCTCCGGGTCCCAGCTGTTGGCCACGGTGGCCGAGGTGGGGAAGCAGGTGGCGGGCACACTGGGGTTCAGGCCCAGATGGTCAGCCGCGCCGGCCTGCTTGCGCACGCCGTTGGGGCCGTCCGACAGGGTAATGGCCGGGATGCCCTTGCCCGGCAGCGCCCGGGTGGTGAACACCGTGCCGCCGCTCAGCAGGGCGCATTTCTGTTCCAGAGACAAGCTCTTGATGATATCTGTGTGTTTCATGGGTCTCTCCTGACAATCAAAAAAAGGGGGCGGGCGTTTGCCCGCCGCCCCTTCTGTTCCTATGTGTTGATCAGACGGTTTTTACGTCCTCTTTCTTTTTGCGGAAGCGGAGGATCGTCAGAACGGCCAGAACCGCGATCAGACCGCCGCAGACACCATCCACTGCGTAGATGACCTTCTGGTAAGGCTCGACCTTTGCCAGATAACGGCTGCCCGGCATACCGCCGTTCATTGCCTTGGAGTTTGCAATAGTATACAGGATGTTGTGGACTGCCTCACGGCCATAGTGATAATCCGAAACATCATTCTTGTTGAAGGTATAGCGTGCGCCGGTGGGCAGGTTGGTCAGCTTGCCATCAGCACCCGCCTGGATCATCTGGCCAGCATCCATAAAGACACCGGTGTTTGCATTATCGGTGATGATAAAGCCGTGGAAGCCCCACTCGTTGCGCAGCAGGCCGGTGATCATGTTGTAGTTGCCGCCGGCCCAGGTATAGCCAACGCGGTTGAAGGAGGTCATGATGCCGGTGACGGACGGGATCTCGGTGGTGGCATTGCTGTAAGTGCCGTCGCCGTTGTCCTTTGCATAGTTCATCTCGACCTTATCAGACTTGACGCACATCTCAAAGGGCTTGAGGTAGATCTCGCGGGCCGCCTGCTCGTTCAGGAAGGTCGCAATGCTGTACTGGCCTTCACGGTCGCCGCGGTGGTCCTCCTGATCGTTGATGGCGTAGTGCTTGACAAAGACATACATACCGCGGGAGGCGACACCCTCACACTCGAGGGAAGCAATGTGACCGCCGATGAACGGATCCTCGGAGTAATACTCGCTGTTGCGGCCGGAGAATGCAGTGCGGTGCATGTTGACTGCCGGTGCATACCAGCCATCGACATCCAGATAGTAGGACTCGTCGCCAATGTTCTCGCCGTAGTGAGTGGCCAGATCATCGTTGTAGGTCTGGGCCAGAACGATGACGCCGCAGTGGGTGATGTTGCCCTTGAAGTAGAAGTTGCCGCTTGCATCAACGCCATAGTTGACCAGGCCGGTGGCAGCGTCGCGATCGGTCGTGGAGAGCTTATCCACCGACTTGATGGCAGCCGTGCCATAGCCGGACTGGGTGATCAGGGTCTGATAATCGCTGGGGGTCAGCTGGTCGAGCAGGTCGTTCCACTTGGGGTCGTTGTAATCCAGACCACGCATATCGATCAGGCCGAGGCCGTTGTCCTTGCCGTAGACAAGCTCATCGGTCAGGGTAGAAGGATCGGTGGTGTTCAGGGAATCGAAGGAATCCAGCTTTGCCAGATCCTCGCTGCTGATGGTCTTATAGTAAGTATAGGAAGCGGGGTTGCCGTTTGCATCGGTGCCGTTAATGGGGTTGCCCCAAGTGCTGATCTGGTCGCTGACTTCGCCGTCAACGGTCGGCCAGGTGCCAGTCCAGTCACTGCGGGAGAGATACTGCAGCCCGCCGTTTGCATGGTCGAGCTGATTGGTGATCTCCACGCCGGTGGTGGTGTCGTTCTTATAGGTCGTGGTATCCACGGTGCCGTTGGCCGGGGTATAGGTCGCCACAAACTCAGTGTTGCCATCGGCGGTCATGCCGTCTTCCACGGTCTTGCCCTTGACAGCAAGGATGTTGTTGACGGCATCGTGTGCGTTCTTGGCGGCGGTGATGTAGTAGTCACCGGCATCCAGAATGTAGGTCTTGGCGTTGGTGTAGTCGTAGGACTTCAGCTGTTCCTGATCGAAGGTGACCGTAACGGTCTCGCTTGCACCGGGAGCCAGCTCCGAGGTCTTGGCGTAACCGACCAGTTCAACCGCAGCCTTTTCCACCTTGTTGGTCTTGTCATAATCGGTGTAGGGGCTCTGTGCATACACTTCCACAACGTCCTTGCCGGCAACAGAACCGGTGTTGGTCACCTTGACCGTGACGGTGCAGGTGTCGCCATCCCAGCTGGTGTTGTAGTCGGACCAATCAAAGGTGGTGTAGGACAGGCCGTAGCCGAAGGGATACATCACAGCGTCATCGTAGTTGTAATCGCCTGCGTTGCCCTGACCGAGGACCTTGTCCTCGTAACGGGTCTCGTAATAGCGGTAGCCAACATAGATGCCCTCTTTGTAGCTGACGTAGTTGTACTTGGTCAGGTTACCATTCTCGTCATAGTAGGCAAAGTCGCCGAAGTTCTGCGCCGCCGGGCTGTTCATGGCATCCACTTCATAGGTATCCACGGTGCGGCCGGAAGGATTGACCTTGCCGGAGAAGATCTCGGCCAGAGAGCACAGGCCGTAGTCGCCCATGGCAGGAGCCGAGATGACCGTGTGGATGCTGGGATAATCCTCCACCCAGCTCAGATCGACCGCTGCACTGGAGTTGAGCAGCAGCACGACATCGTCAAAGTTGTCGTTCAGGTACTGCAGGATCTCCAGCTCGGTAGAATCCGGCTCCAGATAAGTCTTGGTCTTGTCCTCTTCCACATCGGTGTGGTTGTACATGGAGCGGGGCATATCACGGCCTTCGCCCGCCACACGGCTGAACACAAAAACCGGCACCGTGCCCTGCATGGAATCGGTCAGGCCCGGCTCCGCCTGCATGACGGACAGCGGGCACTCGTTGATGGAGAAGTCCTCGTCATCACCGTAAGAGACCGAGCCGACACCCAGACCGTAATCCTTGCCGTTGCCTTCGGAATAGAACTTCCAGAGGTCCTCGTTGACACCGAACCCGGCATCTTCAAAGGCCGTTTTCATATCGACTTTGTTGCCGCCGATGTAGCTGACAGCAGAATGACTGACAAAGCTAAAGGTCGTATCCGTGCTGTACGGCATCTTTCCGGCATCGTTTTTCAGCAATACAATGCCTTCGGCGGCGATCTTCTTATTCAGAGCGATCTCATCCTCAACCAGCGCCTCCTCTGTGTCAAAGCCGGGCTTGCTGTATTCCATATTGATGCCTTCGGTCTTTGCCTTGCTGTTATCGATGCCTCCACTCTTCAGGCCCAAAATGCTCTGCACGCTGCTGGCATTGGGCGGGATCAGCACATTGGCCGCAACCATACCGCCCGCCAATGCGACACACAACACACCCGAAACGGCAGTTTTGATGATCTTGACCATCATCTTACTGTCCTTCTTTTTCCGTGCCATAACTGTTAGCTCCTTCTCTTTTGGGTACACGACCCGGTTCATAGCTGTTCTCCGGAGTGCGTCCACTCCTTTGCTTGATGTCATTTTATCATATAAACCGCAAAACGAACCGTTCTCCGCACAATCTGTCGTTTTGGATGCATGATTTTCAAAAATTACAATTCGTTTTCAAATTTTATTGTGCTTGTGCACAAACAAAGCCCCTGCTTCTTTGTGCACCCTGCCAGACAACAAAAAAACGGCAGGGGATACCTGCCGTAAAAATATTATTGCTTTTGGGGCAGCGGAAATAAGATCCGCAGGGTGCACCAGTTGTTTTCCCAGTGCATCGTCATGCTGCCGCCGTGCTGCCCGACGGTGGTGCGGACGCTTTTCAGGTCCGACCCCTGCTTTGGCAGACCGTCCGCATCCAGTGCGGGGGCGGCCTCTGTATAGTGCTCGAACCGCAGCATGGCAAAGCCGCCCTGACTGTACACCGCCACCTTGATGAGCCGCTTTTCGGGGTCCGGCTCGGCGCGCACGGCGGCAATGGCGTTATCCAGCGCCACGCCCACGATGGTGCACAGCTCCCGGATGGTGAGAAAGCCCAGCATCCTGCCGTCCGCTACGCTGGTGATGGTGATATTCTCCTGCTGGCATTCCATGGTCTTGGCGGTGAGCAGGGTATCCAGCACCGGGTTGCCGGTCTTGTTCTCGGCCTCGTACTGGCGGATGTTCTGCTCCATGGCGGCAATGGCAGCGTTCTGCTTGGTCTGGTCCTGCTCCTCCCGGATGCGGGCAAGCTGGACTTTCAGTTCATGATACCGCCGGTTGATGAGGTTGATGCCCTCCTTACTGCGCTTGTACTGCTCGTACTGGCGGTGCAGCACCTCGTCCATGGCGGCAAGCTCGCTGTGCAAAGCGTTCTCCTGTAGCTGCTCGTGTTGCACAGATAAGATCAGCACGCCGGAAAAATCCACCAGAGTGCGGATGGAAAAAATGCTCATGTTGATCTCGCTGCCGGGCAGAAAGCCCAGATTGCTCACCGCAAAGGCGGTCAGCGCCAGCATGACCGCCGTCAGGGCGGCGCTGCTGCCGATCTGTAAGTGCCCGGCGGGCTGGGGACGGCGGTGCTGCAGATAGCACATGATGCCGAACAGCGTCCCATACACCAGCGCCAGCAGCAGCAAAGAAAGGGGCTCCCATGGGCCGCGGGCGGGCCAGAGGGCGCAGTGCAGCTGCCACTCCACGCTGGCGGCAAGCTCTGCCAGAATAAACGCCCGTGCGCAGTGATACCCGGCTTCCAGCAGAGTGATGCTCCACACACCCCATAAATATAAGTAGGAAAGCCCGATGGCCGCTGCCATGCAGGGGATCCAGAGCCCGCCGGGCACATCGCCTGTCAGCCCCAGAAAGGCCGACAGCCCCGCCGCCCACAGCAGGGTGACACCCACGGTAACTGCCTTGGAAAAGCGGGGCATCAGTGCCGGTGTGACCAGCAGCACTGCCAGACACTCGGCAAGGGCGGTGTACAGCCGGGGGATATCCGGCAGCGCGGTCATGAGCCTTCACCTCCGATGTAGTCGGTCAGTGCGGCAAGAAAAGCCTTACGCTTGGGGCGGCTGACCTGCAGCTCGCAGGGGCCCACCTGCACGGTGCTCTGCCGCAGCTCCCGCACCTGTGCCAGATTGACAAGGTAGCCGCTGTTGCACCGGGCAAAGGGGCAGTCTGCCAGCTTTTCCTCAAAGGCCTTGAGGGCGCCGGGGGCGGAAAAATCGCCCTCGTCGGTGTAAAAGTGCACCCGGTGCCCCTCGCTTTCCAAGTAATAGATGCTTGCGGTGTCCAGCCGCCGCAGCCCGCCCTCCACCGGCACGGTCAGGTAGCGCTTTGCCCGCTTTTCCAGCCGGGCAACCGCCTTGAGCAGCTGCTGCGAAAAGGCAAAGTAGGGCACCGGCTTCAGCACATAGTCCAGCGCTCCCACCGAGTAGCCCCGGATGGCGTACTGCGCCATATTGGTGATGAAGATCAGGATGACGTCTGCATCCATCTGCCGGATGCGCTCTGCCGTGGTCATGCCGTCCAGATGCTTCATCTCCACATCCAGAAAAATAATGTCGTAGACCGCGCGGTAATCCTCCAGAATATCCACGCCGTCCGCAAAGACCGTCACTTCAAACTCTGTCCCGTACTGCCGGGTATACCGCCGGACATACTCCTGCAATACCCCCTGTACCTCCGCGTCGTCCTCTACGATCGCCACCCGGATCATGACCGCACCTCCCTTACCACACCTTTGTGGAACTGTTACGGCTCTATTATAGCGCAATCCCGTCCGGTTTGCCAAGGGGCACTCCGCAACAAAGGGCAGGGCAGCCCACAGCTGACCACCGTGGACGTCAACCCCTACCAGCTGGGCATGGAGGCTGCCAGCCAGACCATCAACCACATCGAGAACCCGAACCTTCTGGCCACAAAGATCATCGTGCCGCACAAGCTCATCCCCCAGGAGAGCTGCTGCCCGCCGGAGGAGCGGCGCTAGGAAGTGCTTTGTTTCCGCTTCCGGGAGCTGCCGCGCAGTGCTTGATCTACTGCCCCCAGAGTAGACAGCGTAAAAAACGCTGCATCCTCCGGGGGTATTTTTATGCCCAAAAAGCACAAAAGAATGCCCGCCCACCTGTGGAAAACCACGGTGGGCGGGCATTTTGCGTTTTATTGTTCGTGCCGCTGTAAAAGCATTCAGAGGGCGGCGGTCTGGGGTACCAGCCGGAAGAGCATTACGGGCAGCTCGCTGTTTGCAAAATCCAGCGTAAGGATGAGCTTTCCGCGCTCTGTTTCAAACGGCAGCTCCGTCTGTGTGCCGTCTGGGGCAATGCGCACAAGCGTTTTGCCTTCCAGCAATCCGGCGGGCAGCGCGAGCCTTACCCGACCGGTGGGCTGCGTCAGGCTGCCTGCGGTTTCAAAGGCCACACTCAGGTATTCCCCATTCGTCCGTGCGGTCACATCCTCCGCAGAAAGGCTGCCGCTGTTAGCCCACGCCGTTGCGGCTTCGATCTTTTCCAGCTGCGCGGCGTTTTCTGCCTGCCCGCACACGGGGCAGAAGGTCAGAGCTTCGCCTTCCGCAGTGCGGAAAGTAAACTTCCGGCAATCAGTGCTGCCAGTGTGCGCGCAGCCCTGCCGCAGACAATCGGCGCTCTGAGAGCCGGTTCCGTTCGGGGACCATGCACCGAACTGGTGTCCCAGCTGATCGGTCGGGTCTGCGGTGTAGCTGTCTTTGCAGCGGCTGCAAGTAAAGATGGTATAGCCGTCTGCTTCACAGGTGGGATCTACGGTAACAGCCTGATAATCATGGTTCAGTGCGGGCAGTTCTGTATAGGTGGTATGGTCGCAGCGGGAGCAGGTTTCGTAGGCGTTCCAGCCGATTTCCGTACAGGTGGGAGCTTGCGCTGCGTGCTGCCTCAGATCATGCTGTGCAGGCAGCTCCGCATAGGTGGTATAGTCGCAGCGGGAGCAGGTTTCGTAAGCATCCCAGCCGATTTCCGTACAGGTGGGAGCTTGCGCTTCGTGCTGCTCCAAATCATGATTCAGTGCGGGCAGCTCTGTGCGGGTGGTATAGTCGCAGCCGAAACGGGAGCAGGCTTCGTAAGCATCCCAGCCCTTTTCCGTGCAGGTGGGGGCTTTTGCTTCGTGGTGCTCTAAATCATGTTTTAGCGCGGGGATTGCTCGAAAAGTGGTATAGTAGCAGCGGGGACAGGTGTCGAAAGCGTCCCAGCCGGGTTTCGTACAGGTGGGGGCTTGCGCATCATAATGCACCAGAGCATGATTATTTAGGTTTCTTTTGCCGTATTTCCCACCACACGCCTCACAGACCGCTTTGGTGGTGCAGGTTGCTGTGCCACCGGTACAGCTTGCGGTACCATTTAAGCCGCAGCGCAAGCAAATGATGCGGTGCGTGCCGTTGCCAAGGGAGGCGTTCGCCGGAGTTTTCCATTTGTGACCGAGAATGCCGTATTCCGCGCCGCATTTTTCACAGGTTTTGCCTGTGGTGCAGGTGGGCGTTTCGGTGCCGCCGGTATGGTCCGAAAGATCTCCATAAACAATGCTGTTCTTCCTGCCGCAGACTGAGCATTTTATATGGATCCTATGCTTGGTTGAATCAACTTTTGTATATCCGAGGATCTCATAGTTTCTTTGTTGCATACAGACGAAGCAGTACGTATAGATAGAATCTGCCGCTTTAACGTTTAACACGATCCCCGGTATCAGGCACACCATTGCCAGCACCGTCAAACACCAGATCAGCCATTTTTTCATGTTACTCCCTCCTTGTCATCAAACCTTGTTATCCTTTCAGATCAAACTGCACGGACAGCGATGCAAGCACGGCATCTACCACCTTCCGCGCCTCGGCAAGCATATCGATCTCCGCCACAAAAGCGATGACCTGCTCGCGCTCCTGCGCGGGGACCTG
>OMCD01002098.1_pt1 | contig 10212 bp, 10 predicted proteins | sample 1674171 | NCBI WGS metagenome assembly OMCD01 (sample SAMEA103958149, study PRJEB25191) | human gut metagenome | biome: human-associated habitat [ENVO:00009003]; feature: intestine environment [ENVO:2100002]; material: feces | place: Germany | collected 2013/2015
TATAATATGGCTGATACATTTTTTATCGGGCAGTTAGGTGAACCCAGACAAGTAGCTGCTGCCACATTAAATATGCCTCTTTTCATGTTTATGACAGCTCTTTCCAATCTTTTTGGTGTTGGAGGCTCCAGCCTGATTTCCCGTTTTTTAGGTGCAAATGAACATAAAAAAGCATCTCATTGCTGCGCATTCTGTATTTGGACAACCACTGTATCTGCCTTTTTATATGGTATTTTTATGCTCCTGTTCCGTCCTGTCCTTATGCCAGTTCTTGGCGCAAATGAAGAAACTCTCCCCCTTGCCTCTTCCTACCTGTTCTGGACAATCGGTATCGGTGCTGTACCCACCGTTTTAAATCCGGCACTTGCCCATCTGATCCGTGCAGAAGGCTATTCTAAACAAGCCAGTTTCGGTGTTGCTTTCGGAGGTGTTTTAAATATCCTGCTGGATCCGCTTTTCATTTACGGTCTGCGGCTTCAGATCACTGGTGCTGCCATTGCAACATTAATCTCCAATACCATTGCCATGCTTTATTTCCTGCACTTTATCTGGAAAATAAGAGCCACAAGCGTACTTACTCTTTCACCACGTATGTACCGGATCACTGACCATATCCCATCTGAAGTACTAAGTATCGGTCTTCCCAGTTTTTTAATCTCCATGATGGGGACTGTCTCCAACACTGTATTAAATCACATTATTGCCGGATACTCTAATATTGCAGTTGCCGGTATGGGAATAGCAAAAAAGATCAACATGCTGGCTTTTGCTGTAGCCCAGGGCATTACGCAGGGGACCTTACCTCTGATCGGATATAATTTTACCTCTGGTAACAGGAAACGGATGCTGGCTGCGATCCGTACTCTCTTTCTGTTCAGCCTTGTTGTTTCCATAACTATCGCTGTCTTACTTTACACAAATGCATCTGGTGTGACCCGTTTATTCATTAATGATCAGGAAACTGTTCAATATGGACGTACATTTTTACATATTATCTGTTCTGCCTGCCCTATGACTACCATGACATTCTTCACTTTAACTGTATTTCAGGCAACCGGTCAGAAGCGTCAGCCGATTCTTTTATCCATGCTGCGTAAAGGAACCGTTGACGTTCCCTTCATGTGTCTGTTCAGCCACATCTTCGGTATTAACGGTGTTGCCTGGGCAACCCCTGTGGCGGAAATAACTTCTCTTATTGTTTCTGCTGCTCTGGTAATCCCATACATCAGAAAGCTTTCAAATCAAAATATCGATCAATGATCTATCTTTCTCTTTGACTGACTGACGCAAAAACAGCCCGGCCGTTTCTCCCCTTGGCCGGGCTGCTATAAATACTCCCTTAAGTATGTGTCTGTTTTATTCTTCCACGTTCTTTTTAAGAATTCCCAAGATAACGCAGCCAACGACCGCTCCTATTACAACTGCCGCCAGATACATTACCGGATTGCCAATAGTAGGCAGTACAAATAATCCGCCATGAGGTGCTCTTAAAGTACAGCCAAAAGCCATGGACAATCCACCTGCAATGGCAGAACCGATCAGACAGGACGGGATCACACGAAGAGGATCCTGGGCTGCAAATGGAATGGCTCCTTCTGTGATAAAGGAAAGGCCCATTACATAGTTTACAACACCAGACTGACGCTCTTTTTCAGTAAATTTCTTCTTAAAGAAGGTAGTGCACAGCGCAATCGCCAAGGGTGGCACCATGCCGCCTGCCATTACTGCTGCCATTACTTCAAAGTTTCCTTCTGCCAGCTGGGCAGTTCCGAATACATAGGCTGCTTTGTTAAAAGGACCACCCATATCAATAGACATCATGCCGCCAAGGATCATACCTAACATTACACGGCTGGTTCCGCCCATTCCATTTAAGAAGTGGGTCAGTCCGTCATTGATCATGCCCATATATGGGTTGATAAAAGTAGTCACCACTGCTGAAAGGAAAATACCGATCACCGGATATAATAATACCGGTTTGATACCTTCCAGTGACTTTGGCAGTTTAGAAAACAGTTTTTTTAGGCCTAAGACAAGATAACCCCCTGCAAAGCCTGCAAATAATGCGCCCAGGAAACCGGCGTTTACATCTCCGCCTGCAGGATTTGCAAAAGTAGAACCCATTTTTGCGATCAGACCTGCTACCAGACCCACAGCCAGACCTGGACGGTCTGCAATACTCATTGCAATGAAACCTGCAAGGATCGGAAGCATCATACCAAATGCCTGCTCACCAATGGTCTTTAAGTAAGCTGCAAGAGGTGTATTCTTACCAAAGTTAGATGGATCAATGGAATAATCATCCAGTAAAAACGCCAGAGCGATCAGGATACCACCGCCAATAACAAATGGAAGCATATGGGATACACCGTTCATCAGATGCTTGTAGATCTGTCTTCCAATGCTGTCACTTTCTCCCTCAGAAGCTGCACCTGAAACATCTCCACTATAATGATAAACCGGTACTGTTCCGCTTACTGCCTGATTGATCAAAGCCTCTGCCTTGTGGATGCCATCTGCTACAGGAACCATGATCACCGGCTTTCCGTCAAAACGGGCCATTTCCACGTTCTTGTCTGCTGCAACAATGATCGCCTCTGCTGCTGCGATTTCTTCTTTTGTCAGTACATTCTGGGCACCACCGGAGCCGTCTGTTTCAGCCTTCAAGGAAATCCCTAATTTCTTTCCAGTATTTTCCAGATTTTCCGCTGCCATGTAGGTATGGGCAATACCCGTCGGGCACGCAGTAACTGCCAGAACACGGTAATGGGCATTGACAGCAGAAGCATTCTGATCTGACTGGTCAGCTTCCTTCTTTTCTGTCTTCTTATCCTCTGCCCCATTTTTCGCTGCTTGCGTTTTCTTCTCATCCTCACCAAAGCGTTCATTTTCTGCCTTGTCGATGATATCTAAAAACTCGTCTGCATCCTTTGCCCCGATCAGACTCTCTTTAAAGCCTGGATTCATAAGTAATGTAGACAGTCTGGATAATGCCTGCAAATGTACATCATCTCCTGCTGCCGGTGCTGCGATCATAAAGATCAGGTTTGCCAGGGAACCATCAAATGCCTCATAATCAACGCCCTCAGGAACCACCATAGCTGCCAGTCCCGGCTCTTTTACCGCATCTACCTTCGCATGTGGGATAGCGATTCCTTCACCGATAGCTGTACTTCCAAGTGCTTCTCTTGCTAAAATCCCCTCTTTATACCCCTGTATACTGTTAAGCCGTCCTCCAGCATCCATCAATGAGACCAGTTTATCAATAGCCGCATTTTTATCTGCCACCTTTACGCCCAGCTCAATGCTTTCCTTTTTTAACAGCTCTGTAATACGCATGTGTATACCTCCTTATAAATTTCAATCTGCTTTTTCATTCTCATTTTGTAACTGTTCAGAGCCAAGCAAAATTTCAAAAAACAGGTATAAAATGCTTGCATTTTTAAAACTGTTTTTGAAATTTTATTTGGCGGATACGCCACACCGACGAAATGCGTAGCATTTTGGAGGTTGGATCTGAACAGTTACCTCATTTTTTATCATTTATCATTGCAGCTGTCCTAACAGCTCCATGATCAGTTCCTTTGTACCAATGCCATAGGAAAATGCCGTTGCACCGCCGCTGGCTGTTCCCAGCTTCAAGGCATACTCATAATCTGCTTTTTCCAGATAACCGGCTAAAAAGCCTGCCACCATGGAGTCACCGGCTCCTACAGAATTTTTCACAGTTCCCTTGCAGACTCCTTCCTTATAAATATGTCCGTCCTCTGCCACCAGCAATGCACCATCTCCTGCCATGGAAACCAGAACATTCACAGCTCCCCTGTTTTGCAGTTCTTTCCCACACTCTATGATCTCTTCTTCTGTTTTTAACTCTCTTCCGAACATCTGTCCCAGTTCATGGTTGTTTGGTTTAATAAGAAATGGCTTTAACGGGAGCACATCTAACAACAGATCCTTTTCTGCATCTACGACTGTGCGGATGCCTCTTCCTTCCAGACGTCTCATGATCTCCTCATAAATGTGATGGCTGATCATAGAAGGAATACTTCCTGAAAGCACCAGTACATCCCCTTCTTTTAAACCGTCCAGCTTCTTAAATAAGGCATCTACATCTTCAGGCCGGATATCTGGTCCCATGCCATTGATCTCCGTCTCTTCGTCCGATTTCATCTTTACATTGATACGGGACATGCCGTTCTTTACATGAATGAAATCAGATGCAAAGCCCAGTTCTTTTGCCCGTTTTTCAATCTCCGCTCCTGTAAAACCTGCTACAAATCCCAGTGCTGTACTCTCATAGCCCAGATTTGCTAAAAGAGCGGATACGTTGATTCCTTTTCCCCCGCAGATCATGTTTTCTGATATGGTCCGGTTCACCTTACCTGGAGTAAAATGATCTACAGAGATCACATAGTCCAGTGCCGGATTAAAAGTTACCGTGTAAATCATGTATCATCTCTCCTTATTTTTAAGAAATTTTATTTCTTATCCTTAGTCTTACTATAATATGATTTTTATTTTTCGTCAATAGCGTTCTTTGAGAAAAATATTTTCGCATGTTTTTTCAGCGTTTTAAACAAAAAAGAACCGCAGTTTTCCATAAAATGCGGTTCTCTTTTGTGCAGATTACTGTGTACTGCCCTGTGCTTGCTTATATTCTATTTTTTCTTGTACCTATTTTTTCTTAATATCTATTCTCTTCTTTATTTTCTTCTTTCTTAGTATGCCTATCCCCGCTGCTTATCTGATGATATAGCTTTTTCATGACGCCTGATATGCTCTACTGCATCTTTCTTTCCAGCCATAAGAAGAAGGTAGATGATCTCGATCACAGTAGTGACCGTCACTCTGGAAAACCAGAATTCTTCTGTAAGAAGCTTTTCCCTGGTAGCAGTGATGATCTTATAATCGCAGATCTGCGCCAGGGGTGACTCCCTGTTATTGGTAATAAGTACCAAGGTACTTCCATTTTCCTTCGCTCCCGCAGCCAGTGTTTCCAACCTTTTGGAGGATCCGGAATTAGAAATGATCAAAACTACGTCCTCACGTCCCAAGTTAAAAGCATAGGCAGCCTGCGCTTCCCAGATATCCCCCGCTACAGCCGGAATGCCCAGCTGATTAAACTTAAAAGCACCATCTAAGGCTACCGGAATGGTATTTCCTACAGCTGCCAGCTGCACCATTCTTGCATGCTCCAGCTTATCCAGTATGATCTCCAGATTTTTAATGTCTATCATCTTTATAGTCTCTGTCAGTTCTGCAATTTTATTCGCAAGAATATTCTTTAAAGACTGTTCCAGATCTGTCCGGTCAATATCATTGGTCACTTCCTGGCTCTGATGTTCCTCTTCTAAAATCTCCCTGGCAAGTGTCAGTTTCAGGTTCTGAAATCCCTTGAAACCGCATCTGCGGCAAAATCTTGATACTGTAGCATCACTGGTACCACTGGCTTTTGCCAGCTCTCCTACGGTCATATCCACAGCCTGATCCTTATGCTCCATAATATAATCTGCGATCTTCTTCTCTGCCTCAAAAAAACTGTCATACGCTGAGCAGATCACGCCCAAAACGCTTCGTGATTCATTCATTTCTTACACCGCCATTCACATGTAAATTCATTTCTTAATAATAAATATACCATAACAAAAATAAAAATAAAAGAGAAGTTTATTAATATTTTGTGACTCCCCTTGTTTTTCAAAATTTACCGTGCTATAATTTTTCCACGATAAAAAACAAGACATATGAACATTTCAAGAAAGGAAAATATGAAAAAGATCTGCGGATTTTTATACAAATACAGACATGCATGGCTGCTGTCCTATGCATTCATCTACCTCCCCTGGTTTATGTTCCTGGAGCGGACAGTGACCCGTGATTACCATATTATGCATGCGTCCTTAGATGACCTGATCCCATTTAATGAATATTTCATCGTGCCGTATTTTTTGTGGTTCATCTACGTAGCAGGAACCTTAATTTTCTTTCTGTTTCGCAGTAAAGAAGATTACTACAAAATGTGTGCCTTTTTATTTTCCGGCATGACGCTGAGCCTGATCATCTGTACTTTCTTCCACAACGGAACTGATTTCCGCCCGGTGATCGACCCGGATAAAAATATTTTCAGTGCAGCCGTAGCTGCCCTTTATAAAACAGACACTAACACCAACGTCTTCCCCAGCATTCATGTATACAATTCTGTGGGAACCCACATTGCCATCAGCAGAAGCCGGTTCTTATCAAAACATAAGATCATAAAACTTTGTTCTTTCCTCTTAACTGCTTCCATCTGTCTGGCAACTATGTTCTTAAAACAACATTCTATTATTGACGTATGCGGTGCTTTCTTAATGGCCTATGCCATCCATTACTTAGTATACGGATACGCAGCTGATACAGAAGACAAGAAGATAACAGAAAAAGCGCTTGGTTAAAACACCAAACGCTTTTTTATTATGAAAATGCTGCCATATTAATTAAATCCATAAAACTTCTGTGTTATCTTATACCCTAAGATCAGCAGGTCTCTACCGCCCTTCCCAGGCAGATTGCATCCCTGCCCCAAAAATCCAAACCGCAGTCTCAGCCACAAAGCCAGATTCTCTTTCTTTAAAAACTCCCATATTTCCTTCTTCTTTTCCATATTTTCCTCTATTCCTGACTTGATCGCAAGCACAGAGCAAATGGTCATCATGATTTCCAGATAAGAAGTCATATAATGCTTCAGCTTTCTGTTAGGGATTTTTGTTACATCATAATATCCTAACATCAGCTTTGTCACCCGCAGCTGCTGGTCTATCCTTCCGATCATTACCTGCTCATTTACAGACTGGTCAGATCTTCCGATAAAATAGCGGTAGAAATTCACATCCAGGTAATACATGTTCTTTACATGGGGAAGCGGCTGATATACAAAAATGTTATCCACATAGAAGGTATGCATTGGCAGCTCCAGTCCACACTGGCGCAGCAGTTCTGTACGGTAAATAACAGAATGCATCAGTATATACTGTCCTGTCATAAAGAACTTAACATCCTTCCAGGTAAACACTTTATCCCTTGGGAAAGCAGTATGGTAATTCATCACCTTTTTCCGCTTTGCTCCCTCTTTCTCATAAACAAAGTTAGTTACCAGCATATCAAGGGTTTCCTGACCGTATACAAACCCTCTCAAAGTTTCCAAAACCTTCTGGTATGCCTCCTCGTTGACCCAGTCATCACTGTCTACTACCTTAAAAAATACACCCGTAGCATTTTTAAGACCTGTATTTACCGCCTGACCGTGTCCGCCGTTTTCCTGATGGACTGCACGGCAGATCCCCGGATATTTTCTCTCATATTCATCGGCGATCTCTGGTGTACGGTCCTTCTGTGACCCGTCATCTACGATAATGATCTCCACCTCATCACCGCCTGTAAGCAGTGTATTGATACAATGCTCCATATAGGCTTCTGAGTTATAACACGGAATCGCAATGGATAATAACTTCACGTTTTTCCTCCTTCGCTTCTGGAATCTTTCTGTGCCTGATTTTGCCAGAAGATCCACGGAATACATATCTTATAAATATTTAATTAAAACCACATTTAAAAGCAGCGCCGCCCCGTTTGCAGCTCCATGCATCACCACAGCCATTCTGTATTTTTCAAAAGAACTGCTTTCATATCCCCAGGAAAGCAGCAAGCCAAAAACAAAACCGTATATCCCCTGGATCCAGTTTCCATGATACAGACCAAATGCGGCGGCTGATATAAACGCTGACAAGATCACACCAAACCATTTTCGCAAGATCCCATAAAGTCCCTTCCTGAATATCCCTTCTTCCAATAAAGGGGCTATAAGCAACGTTAACGCCAGATAAACTCCCAAAGGATATGCCGCCAGTTCCTCTGCTGCTGCCTCATAGGAAACTGTCATAAACTCCGGCCATGGGATCACATACTGCACCAGGATATTTCCCAAAACAGCCAGGAACACCGCTGCCAAAACCTTCTTTTTCCAGCCTTCAGGCAAAATTTTCTTTGTATACATGAATTCCTTTTTTTTCATCACATACATGCAGTCAGTATATCACACCCAACTTCCTTTTGCTATCATCTTTTTGCGCTTTTCGTTGCAATTTTTTCTATAATAATGTATCATGATACCAAGGTCAAAAGGTCATAAATCCGATGCAAGCTTGCTTGCAGGAGGATTTTTGAACTTGGGACCCGCCAAAAACATGAGTAAGAAGCCATTTTTTGAAGAAAAATGAGCGGATTACGAATGTTTTTAGAATTGCGAGAGTGCAAAGCACGTAGCAATTCGGTATCAGAGGGGGGATACTTTTTGACCCCAACATCGTATCATGATGTTAAAAATATTTCCTGAAAAGTGAGGTAAGCATTATGGCAAAAAAGAGGATCGTCATGGCCATTGGCCATAAAGATATGGGAACCAATCTTCCAGAACAGAAGGAAGCCGTAAAGCGCACTGCAAAAGTGATCGCAGACTTTATTCAGGACGGCTGGCAGGTTGCCATCGTTCACAGCAACGCACCACAGGTAGGCATGATACATACAGCAATGAATGAATTCGGTAAACAGCACCACGGATACAGCTCCGCTCCTATGTCTGTATGCTCCGCTATGAGCCAGGGCTATATTGGTTACGACTTACAGAACGGCATCCGCGCAGAACTGATCAAGCGTGGCATTTATAAGCCGGTAAGCACTGTTCTTACCCAGGTCACTGTTGATCCTTATGATGAGGCATTTTACACTCCTGTAAAAGTAGTAGGCCGTGTAATGAGTGAAGAAGAAGCCAAAGAAGAAGAAGCCAAAGGAAACCATGTAAAAGCAGTAGAAGGCGGCTTCAGACGTATCGTAGCCTCTCCTCATCCAGTTGCCATTGTTGAGATTGATGCCATCAAAGCTTTAATGGACGCTGACCAGATTGTTATTGCCTGCGGAGGAGGCGGCATCCCGGTCATGGAACAGGGATACAATCTTCGCGGTGCCAGCGCTATTATCGAAAAAGACCTTGCAACAGGCCTTTTAGCAAAAGAGATCGATGCTGATGTTATGATGATCCTTACAAGCGTTGACAATGTTACCTTAAACTTTGGAACTGACAAAGAAGAGCCCATCCACCATATGACCATTGCTGAAGCAAAGACTTATATGGAAGAGGGACAGTTTGAATTTGCTTCCATGCTTCCAAAAATTTCCGCTTCTGTCAACTTCTTAGAGGCCGGAAATGGCCGCAAAGCCATTATCACTTCTCTGGACAAGGCAGAATGCAGCCTGACAGGAGAAGCCGGAACTACTATCGAATAAAAATCATGCGAATATAAAAATCACCGCCTGCTGACGCAGGCGGTTTGTTATTTACAACATATGATGATACCAGGGTCAAAAGGTCATAAATCCGATGCAAGCTTGCTTGCAGGAGGATTTTTGAACTTGGGACCCGCCAAAAACATGAGTAAGAAGCCATTTTTTGAAGAAAAATGAGCGGATTACGAATGTTTTTAGAATTGCGAGAGTGCAAAGCACGTAGCAATTCAGTATCAGAGGGGTCAAAAGGCTTCTCCCTCATCAACAGCATACTCCATGATCCGTTCTTTAATATATTCATTTACTTTTTCCCTTGATATATCAAGAGCAAGTGAAAGCTCTGAATCCAGATAATCTTCTGCCATGCGAAAATACCGTTCATCTAAATCCGTCACTTTCTTCTTATGCTCGATCCGGTCCTGTTTTCTTAGATACAAGGCTTTGATCATACTTACCCATACACGGCAGTCACAGGTTTTCAAGGCCTCTTTATACCGTTCTTCCCTCTGTTTGTCATTTGTTACAGTCATTTCTTTGATCCGGGGGATTTCTTTGATCAGCGCCTCTGCTTCTGGTCTGGTAAGCAGCAGCCTGGTAATGGTCTTTTCTGAGTCAACCGGTGTCACGATCCTCCCATCCTTCTGGTTACAAGGACGAAGCTCATAATAAAGACGCCCTTTAGGTCCAACAGGATGATCAATGGTGATAATGTCTGTTACTTTGCAGACTCCACGGATGCCATATACAATATATTGACCTTTCTCGTACATAAAATTTACACCTGCTTTCTTTATGTACTCTCAAAACGTTTTATGTTCTCTCGGAATCTTTCTGTACCTGATTTTGTGAGAAGATTTTTTGTCAGTTGTGCCCAAATTTCTGAGGCGTACG
>OMCD01002108.1_pt1 | contig 10155 bp, 9 predicted proteins | sample 1674171 | NCBI WGS metagenome assembly OMCD01 (sample SAMEA103958149, study PRJEB25191) | human gut metagenome | biome: human-associated habitat [ENVO:00009003]; feature: intestine environment [ENVO:2100002]; material: feces | place: Germany | collected 2013/2015
TGTCATTAACTGCATCAAATTCAAAATTCTGTTCCCGGTACCATTCGACAGCTTTTGACAGGGCTTCCCCCGCACGGCAAGTCCAGAGAATGAGTTTATTGCCATTACGTTTCCATTCCTGGAGATATTCAATACCAGTGAGCGCAAAGTTTATATACCGGGATTTGTGGCACAGTGCCTTATTGATATAAAGAAGGAACAGGATGAGGTAAAGGAGGCGCTTGGCAGTGAGTATACCGATTACAACTTGATAATGGCGAAGACAATGAAAGTATAAATATAGAAGAACGATATTGTGTGGAGTAGGAAATCTATGCAGTATCGTTTTTTTCGTTTCTTGTAAAAAAATTTGTAGTTATTTGTAAGAATTTGTCGAGAAGTGCCATGTATATAATGTAGGGAGGTTTTAACATGACCAAAGACGAAGAAATCAGAATGATAAATGAAAAACTGGATTTTTATGTAATGGAGGCAAGTGATGAGGAGTTCGATACCGAAGAGGTACGGAAATTTGTGAAGCGATTAGATGAATTGGATTCCATACCATTGCCGTGGAAATCGGATGAGGAAGCATTGAAAGACTTCTGGGATTATTGTGAAGAGAGACAGAGGGAAGAACGTATAATAGCAGAGATGAAAATTAAGGGTTGAGAAGTCAGTGCTTTTGGAAAAAGTATGTGGTAAAATATATATACGAGAAGTCTATAAATCGTTGTTTGGCGATTTAGTAAAGCCAGATAGATTAATTTTATAGGGAACAGAAAATTTAAATGTATCGTATTAGGAGATGAAAAAATCGAGATGAAATATAAAGAATATAAGGATAATTATGAATATATATGCAAAATGAATGATTTAAGAGAGTGTATGGTCCAAGATTTTGTTATTGCTCCATTTTTGAAAAGTATTTTACCAAAATGTGACATTATTCCCGTAGATATTAAAGTTTCTAGTGGTAGCGGAAAACATAATTACGGGAAATATTGTGGAAAGGGACCAAACGAGAAATATTGGACTCCAGATTTATGTATAGCACAAGACTGGAGATGGAACAATGAAGAAGATGAGTGTCCTACTAGTTACATTGCAGTTGTTGAAATTAAATCAGTAGGTGATAGCTCAAATTATATAGTATCAAATACAAAAGATCGTAAAGGTAAGTCTTTTAGAGATAAAACTTTAAATTATTTGAAGGATATTGGAAACAGTAGTGTTAAAAATGAAATAGAAGCACATTTGTCTAAAAATAAAACAGTTCTCTTTACGGATGGTGTTACTTGGTATTTCTTTGAAAATAATGAGAAAGCTTTAGAGGAAAACAAAGCAGAGATGTTTGAATTGGGAATAAGAATAATAGACGAAAAAAAGTTTGACCATATAAAATGGAATGAATCGGAAAAGAGATACAATGACCTCAAAGAGAAAATTAAAGCATTATGCGAATCATAATACTTTGGATGAAATGTTGCAAGAATGGCCAGGAGCGAGCCAGTTCATCATTGTCATGGATACTTGGTTTGAAAGACTGATGGCGGAATAATAGAAGCTGTGATAGAATAAAGAAAACGATTTGAAGTGCTAATTTGGAGGACAAAGCTTATGAAAAGCGAAAGTATAATTAACGGAGTCAGCATACATAGGAATATCAACAGCAATACTTTGGAGTATTGTTTTAAACAGCAAGGTTGTTGGAATTGGAGTGGGTATATGTCTGGGTATATTTCTTGCTATATCTGACAGTCCTATTTCTTCTAAAAAAGATAAGTGATGATACAACTTCAAGTTTGCCAACTTTCCCTTTGAGAAAGAAGTGCTGAAAAAAGCCGGGAAAAAGGATATAATCACCATCAGTATAGAGGAGGAATAGACCATGGAAGAGAGAAAACTGACCTGTATTGGCTGCCCCATGGGATGTCAGCTTCAGGTCATAATAAAGGATGGGATAGTGGAAAAAGTTACGGGAAATACCTGTAAAAGAGGAGCAGATTATGGAAAGAAAGAGGTGACCGATCCAACCAGGATCGTGACCAGCACGGTACGTGTCCAGGGAGGAACACTTCCTGTGGTATCCGTAAAAACCCGGGGCGATATACCAAAGAGTTCTGTGATGGATTGCGTTTTGGCAGAGTCCTATGTAAAATAATCGGACAAGGATGAAAAGAAAAAGGAGATTCTTATGGGAACAAATGAAAAAAATATGACCACTGGATCACCTGGAAAACTGATCATTACTTTTGCCATACCACTGATGCTTGGAAATATCTTTCAGCAGTTTTATACGATGGCAGATACCATGATCGTCGGACAGGTGGTAGGGGTTGAAGCACTGGCGGCAGTAGGCGCCGGAGACTGGCTGGTATGGCTGGTGTTCGGTATCATGACAGGTATCACACAGGGTTTTTCTATTCTGGTAGCTCAGTTTTATGGAGCAAGGGAAAAAGAAAATCTGAAATGCGCGGTGGCGAAAAGCTATATCATGACAGCACTGCTTTCTGTGATTGTACTTGCGGTAAGTGAAGGGGCAGTTTATCATGTTCTTTTGTTTTTACAGACACCGGATAATGTCATTGACCTGACAATGCTATATCTTCGGCTGATCTTTGCCGGAATTCCGATCATAGCGGCTTATAATATATTTGCAGCGATTCTTCGAGCACTGGGTAACAGCAGATCTCCACTGATAGCAATGACCGTAGCAGCGTTGATCAATGTGGGACTGGACCTGTTATTTGTGGCAGTTTTTGGCTGGGGTGTAGCCGGAGCAGCAGTGGCGACAGTCATCGCACAGGGATTTTCAGCCCTGTACTGTCTGATGGTGTTACGGAAAATTCCGGATATCCGACTGGAAAAACAGGACTTCTACAGACAGCCGGCAATGAGTCTGCGGCTTTTGAAAGTGGCGACTCCTCTTGCAATCCAGAATGTGATCATCTCTGTAGGGGGGCTTACAGTACAGTATGTAGTCAATGGATTTGGATTCCTGTTTGTGGCTGGATTTACAGCATCAAACAAATTATATGGAGTTTTAGAGATGGCTGCCGTTTCATACGGATATGCAATTACAACCTATGTAGGCCAGAATCTTGGTGCAAAGAAATATCAGAGAATCCGGAAAGGTGTGCATAGCGGAACTTATATGGCATTGCTTACTTCTGTTGTGATCTCAGGTGTGATGGTGTTATTCGGACGCAATATATTGTCACTGTTTGTATCCGGCGAACCGGAACAGATCCGACAGGTGTTAGACATTGCATATAAATATTTGTTTATTATGGCAATTTTTCTATGGGTACTGTATCTGCTGTATGTATATCGTTCGGCGATTCAGGGTCTGGGTAATACCCTGATTCCCCTCGCCAGTGGCATTGCAGAATTTGTGATGCGTGTCAGTGTTGCATTATTGTTACCAAAACTGATCGGTGAAGACGGAATTTTTTATGCGGAAATTTGTGCCTGGACCAGCGCAGCTGTTTTATTGTTTATAAGTTATATGATTATTATACGAAAATACAAAGAGTATAACTGCTGACTGTTAAGTAAAAATAGTTCGACTCCATGGACAAAAAGGTGTATAATAAAATAAAACTTCAGTATATTAAGGAAAAAGATATTATAATCTTCCAGCAACTACGCAATGGCATTATGGGACAGACCATGAATCTTCAGGGTAAGGGAGGCCGCAAGATTTCGGTTGCGACTTATCGATTGTCGCAGAAGGTTGTCGGATTTAATTAAGAGGATAAAGGGGAATATAAGGGCAATTCGTTTGCAATTACACAAGTGAGGAGAAGAGATTATGGCAAGCATTCGAGAAGTTGCAAAGCTGGCACATGTAGCACCCAGCACGGTATCCAGAGCGTTAAATGGTAGCGGATATGTATCAGAGAAAAGCAAAAACAAAATTAAGAAGGCGGTAGAGGAGCTAGATTATATTCCTAATCAGTGGATCAGAAATCTGTATAAGAAAAGAACGGGTATTATCGGTGTTATGACACCGGATATTATCCATCCGTATTTTTCAACTCTTTGGAATTATCTTGAGGCAGAATTAGATCAATACGGATATAATGTGGTTATTTGTAATACCAGAGGAAATCAGGACAAGGAAAGAGAATATCTTGATACATTGGAACGTAATCTGTTCGATGGACTGATTGTAGGATCTGCGTTTCTTTCTGATGAATATTATATGAATATTGAGAAACCAATTATCTCACTGGATCGGATTATACCGGGAATCCCGCTGGTGACATCGGATCATCATCAGGGAGGAATTTTAGCGGGCGAATTGTTTTTGGAAAAAGGCTGTAAAAAAGTGATGTGCTTTAGTGATCCGACCAGGATGGAACTTGCCTCTGCCGATAGCGCGAGAGCCCTTATCGATGTGATGGAGAAGCATAATAGGGAGGTTATCATTGAATCTTTTCAATGGGAGGAAGTTATAAACTATCAATTGTGTATGAAACGTACCAGAACATTGTTGGATCAATATCCGGACGTTGATGGAATTATGGCTTTGGACTTGTGTGCAGCCGCCTTCCTCAAGACAGAAAAAAACAAAAAAATATTGGCTTATGATGGAACTTATGTCACGGACTTCAATTACCATTCGATTGATTCAATTGTACAGGATGCGAAGAAGGTTGCAAAGGAAAGTGTGAATATGCTTATTAAACTGATCAATGATCAACCACTTAAGAAAAGGGAAGTATTGGTTCCTGTAAAATATAAAAAGGGCGATACTTTGTAGAATGGAGAGCATTGGCACAAAGGAGTGTGTGAAACTTTTTCTGTAAATAGCTAATAACAGCAAGGTCTTCTATGGTAAAATATAAATCATAGGAGGCCTTTTATTATGGCAAGAAGAGGCTTCCAGCTCAATCATTATCATAGAAGATTATTATTTACAGACTTTTCTTCATAGTCTCCTTTTTCTAGTGATTTTTAATAAAAAATCAAGATGATTTTTGGATATAGTAACGAATCTGTGAATAAACTGCATTTTTATGTTGCAATATAGTTACGCATAGTGTATATTACAGATATGGAACAGTTCCACAAATGATGTGGACAGTTCCGTGGCACAAAACGAGGCATCCATAGATGAAAAATTTTTTTTAATCAAATATGGAACAGTTTCACAAAAAGGAGGAATATATATGAAAGCAAAGAAGTTAGTAGCAGTTGGAATGACAGTGCTAATGCTTGGGGGATTATTTGTGGGATGCGGAAATTCTGCAGATACCTTGACAGGAGCAAACAGTGGAAAAAATGTAAAGATTACAATTTTCCAGAGTAAGATTGAGGCAAATGAAGGATACAAGAAATTAATTGCAGCATATGAAAAGGATCATCCAAATGTAGAAATTAATCTTGAAGCTGTCACAGGAAATGATTTTGGCGCATCAATGAAAGCAAAGATGCAGTCGGATCCACCAACAATCTTTTCTGTAGGTGGTTTTTCGGACATGAAAGATTACGGAGATGTTATTGAAGATGTTTCTGATCTGGATATTATGCAGCACGCATTAAAAGGAACAACGGATACTTTTACAAAAGACGGAAAAGTATATGCCATTCCGTTATACATGGAAGGTTATGGATTCGTTATTAATAAGCAGATGTTTGAGGATGCTGGAGTTTCTGTAGATTCTATGATGAATTTCGAAGGCATGAAGGCCGGTTTTGATACTTTGAAAGAGAAAATCGATAATGGTGAGATGAAGGATAAATATCCGAATCTGGAAGCTGTTATGGAATACCCGACAAAGGAGTTATGGATTGCAGGAGACCATGACGCTAATGTTGCTTTAACACATGACTTTAAGACTCCTAATGAAGCATATGCGGCAGATTCGCTTCCGGGAACCGGCTTTGAAGACTATAAGAAAATGGTTGATTTTCAGGCCAGTTATACAACCAATGCCAACAATACGGCAAATCTTAATTCTGTAGACTACACAACATCATTAGAGGGTGGACTTGCCATTGAACGTGTTGCATGTATCAAGCAGGGAAACTGGGTAGCTCCAGCAGTAGAGACAACAGATCCGGCAGTCCTTCAAAAATTGGATATGTTACCATATTCTGTTCCGGGATATTCAGATGGCAAGTATTTTGTAGGTGTATCAGGATATTGGGCAATTCATAGCAAGGCAACCGATGCGCAGAAAGCTGCTGCAAAAGACTTCATCAATTGGATGTTCACCGATTCGGAAGCACAGAAAATTGTTGTGAATGATTGTAAGTTTATTCCTCCATATGATAATTTTGATGGAATAAAAGCATCCGATCCACTTTCACAGAGAATTATGGATGCAAATAATTCCGGAAATACCATGAACGGATGGGTATACAGTGGAGCTCCAAATACATGGGGTCAGCAGGTGGCTGGTGTAGAAGTACAGAAATATCTTGCCGGAGAAGCTGATTGGGATGAGGTTACAAAGACCTGTATCGAGCAGTGGAGTGAGTTAAGAAAACAACAGAACAACTAGTAAGAGTTAAAGAGGGTTCCGGGATAGAGCTTCTATCCCGGAAATTCAAATAAGGGTAAAATCCTTTGTTTGGAAAGGACGGATAGAAGAAGTATGAGAAAAAGTAAATTACGGTTTTGGGGCTTTTTGGCACCGTCATTAATTGCATTTTGTATTGTTGTAATCATACCTACATGTATTGGATTTTTCTATTCCCTTACAAACTGGAATGGAATTGTAGGCTCGGACATTAAGTTTGTAGGTTTTCAAAATTTTATTGACATTTTTACGAGAGATGACTCATTTGTACATGCTTTTTTATTTACTGCGCTTTTTTCGGTGTGCGCAGTTGTATTGGTAAACTTTGTTGGCTTTGCTCTGGCGTTGTTAGTGACACAGAAATTTAGAGGCGCAACGCTGTTACGTGGAATTTTCTTTATGCCAAATATGATAGGCGGATTATTGCTTGGATTTACTTGGCAGTTTATTTTTATATCGATTTTTGAAGCTTTTTCAAAAAAGACAGGAATTGCAGCCTTTAGCGGATGGCTGTCGAATCCGGAAACCGGATTTATAGGATTGTTGATTTTGACTGTGTGGCAGATGTCGGGATATATGATGATCGTATATATTGCGCAGATTCAGCAGATACCGGAATCGGTTAAGGAGGCAGCAAGAATTGATGGAGCAAACTCATGGCAGCTTATGAGATATATCATCCTTCCGTTGATGATGCCTGCGTTTACAATCGGATTATTCTTATCTATTTCGAGTTCATTTAAAATGTTTGATCAAAATTTAGCTTTGACACAAGGTGGACCATACAAATCAACAGAAATGATTGCGTTAAACATTTACAATTCTGCCTTTGGAGCAAATGAATTTGGTTTTGCACAGGCAAAGGCAATCGTTTTTCTGATTATTGTGGCAGGAATCGGAGTTACGCAGTTGGTTATAACAAAGCGCAAGGAGGTTGAAATGTAATGAAGAAAAAAATCGCTTATGGAGTAACAGGACTTATTCTTGGATGCATTTTTTTGTTTCCGATTTATATTTTGATTATGAATTCGTTCAAGACGACCAAGGGGATTTTTACAGATGTGTTGGGATTTCCGGCGAAAGGAACATTCACACTTGAAAACTATAAGAATGCGTTTCAAGAACTGGATTACATAAGATCTTTTATGAATTCGCTGCTTATCACGGTAGTGACAGCGGTTCTGGTGCTGTTGATATCGGCTATGGCGGCCTGGGTACTTGTACGTTATAAAACCAAAGCAAGTAAGATTATTTTTTTGATATTTGCAGGTTCTATGTTGATTCCATTTCAGTGTGTCATGCTTCCATTGGTTGGATTTGCAAGCAAAATCGGTTTGCTGTCTCGTGGTGGCTTGATCTTTATGTATATGGGCTTTCAAACAAGTATGGCAATCATAATGTTTCATGGGTTCATAAAAAATATTCCGGAGGAATTGGAGGAAGCCGCTACAATTGACGGGTGTGGTTCAATACGTCTGTTTATTTCAATCGTGCTTCCTTTGATGAGAACGATTATAGTCACGGTTGCAGTTATTAATGTTATGGGAACATGGAATGACTTCTTATTACCATCGCTGATTATTAATAAACAGGGCTTACAGACGTTGCCTTTAAAAACATATCTGTTCTTTGGACAATTTGCAAAACGTTGGGATTTGGCTTCTGCCGGATTGGTTATGTGCATGGCTCCTATTATTATCTTTTATTTGTTTAGTCAAAAATACATTGTAAAAGGTATTACAGAAGGGGCAATAAAGTAAGGTGAGGAATTTGTGAATGAAAAACAATTGGTGGAAAGAGTCCGTAGTGTATCAGATTTATCCGCAAAGTTTTATGGATAGCAACGGAGATGGAATCGGAGATTTAAGAGGTATTATTTCTAAGCTTGATTATTTAAAGGATTTAGGAGTTGATATTATTTGGCTTTCTCCTATTTACAAATCACCTTTTGTAGATCAGGGATATGATATTTCTGACTATTATTCTATTGCTGAAGAATTTGGTACAATGGAAGAATTTGACGAATTGCTGGCAGAAGCTAAAAAACGTAATATGTATATTATTATGGACTTGGTTATTAATCACTGTTCAGATAAACACGAATGGTTCCAAAAAGCTTTAGCTGACCCTGATGGGGAATACGCCGATTATTTCTATTTTAGAAAAGGTAAAGACGGCAATCCACCTAGCAATTACCGTTCTTATTTTGGTGGCAATTGTTGGGAACCGGTTCCCGGAACTGACAAATATTATTTCCATATGTTTGCCAAAGAACAGCCTGATCTAAATTGGGAAAATCCTACATTACGCAAGAAACTTTACGATATGATTAACTGGTGGCTTGAAAAAGGTTTGGCCGGTTTTAGAATTGATGCAATTATTAACATCAAAAAAGATTTAGACTTTCCTAATCTTGAACCTGACGGTGCAGACGGTCTTGCCGGTTGTTGGCGAATGGTTGAAAATGTTGAAGGTGTTGGTGAATACTTAGAAGACCTTAAGAAAAATACTTTTGAAAAGTACGATGCCTTTACCGTTGCTGAGGTTTTCAATATGCATAAAGATGAGCTTTCACAATTTATCGGTGAAAACGGACACTTCTCTACTATTTTTGACTTTAGTGCCCATGCCCTTAGCAACGGTGCTCATGGTTGGTACGATGCACCTGATATTAATTTTAATGATTGGCGTAAAACCATTATAAACTCACAACTTCAGGTTCAAAAATGTGGTATTGAAGCTAATATTATTGAAAACCATGATGAACCAAGAGGTGTATCCCGCTTCTTACCAGATTATGCGCAGAATCCTGCCGGAACCAAAATGCTCGGAACCGTCAGTATCCTTCTCCGCGGCATCCCATTCATCTATCAGGGACAGGAAATCGGTATGCAAAATGCGGTATGGAACAGTGTCGAAGAATATAATGACATCAATACCATTGATCAATATCATACTGCAAGGAATGCCGGTCTTACCGATAAAGAAGCACTTAAGGCTTGCAGCAAACTAAGCCGCGATAATGCCAGAACCCCCGTACAGTGGAATGCTCAGGAAAATGCCGGATTTACCGCAGGAACTCCTTGGCTGAAAGTAAATGACAATTATAAAGAGATCAATATGGCTGATCAGGATCAAGATCCAGACTCTATATTAAATTATTACCGGAGACTGATTGCGCTTCGAAAATCTCCAACATACAAAGAAGTCTTTACTTATGGTAAATTTCTCCCTGCTTATCAGGACACAGAGGATGTCATGGCCTATTACCGGAAAGATGAACATACACGTATACTGGTCGCCGCTAATTTCGGAAAAGAATCTGTCGAACTTCCGTTAGATTATCCGGTGAAACAGGTTCTTCTTTCTAATCAGCACAAGCAGCATAATTATAATACCGAATCCCATCTTTCACTTGAAAGCTGCGAAGTAATCGTATTCGAATTATAAGTTCAAAAACCCCCGGCACATTTTATATCTTGTGTCGGGGGTTTCTTTTACTATTCCTCTTCCGGATAAGTAAACTTCCATGACTTTCTGAATTCCGTCATCATATCCATAACATCTTTTGTATACTCAAAATGCATGCATTCTTCGTCTCCTGCTATCGCTTTTTCCATATCCGCAAGTTCATAAGCAA
>OMCD01002137.1_pt1 | contig 10030 bp, 6 predicted proteins | sample 1674171 | NCBI WGS metagenome assembly OMCD01 (sample SAMEA103958149, study PRJEB25191) | human gut metagenome | biome: human-associated habitat [ENVO:00009003]; feature: intestine environment [ENVO:2100002]; material: feces | place: Germany | collected 2013/2015
CTCCGAGGCGGTAAAAGATATGGACAAGATCATCCCCCTATTTATCAATAAAGCGATGCCGGAGTGGTTCGGGGCGGTTTTCATGCTTTGTATTCTCTCTGCCAGTATGTCTACCCTTAGCGCACAATTTCATACCATGGGAGCGGCTTTCGGGGCAGACGCATTCCCCAAACTAGGACGTAGCAAAAATCCGAACTCTACATTAGGTGTACGTATCGGCGTGCTATGCTCTATCTTGGTCAGCTACGTTATCTGCTATACGCTAAGCGCGAGTATTATCGCACGAGGCACCGCCTTGTTCATGGGTATTTTCGCGGCTACATTCCTACCTACCTATTTCTGCTCGTTATATTGGAAAGGGGCTACCCGGCAAGGGGCCTTGGCCAGCTTATGGGTAGGAGGCTTGGCCAGTTTATTCGCCATGTTGTTCCTTCATAAGGCGGAAGCGGCTCCGGTAGGACTTTGCAAGGCTTTATTCGGACAAGACGTCTTGATCGATGTATATCCGTGGCATGCGATAGATCCGATCTTATTTGCTTTGCCATTATCGGCGATAACGATTGTTTTGGTTAGCCTAGCGACTCAAAAGAAGGCCTTTTAGCCTTTCTTATGAATCGTAAAACACTAATTAGCATTTATTCTATTGACAGATATATAGAAAACAGTACATTTGCAATGTGGTTTTTTCATAATAGTATTAGATTTAAGGTTAACAAAGTTGGTTAGGGGTTGCCGGGAGGCAATCCTTAATTGTTTTATAGAGGTCTAGATATGATTAAATACATTTTTCTACTATTCATACTTTGTTGCTCCGGTTGCCGGCACGCACAAACGGAAGATACCGTAATCAAGGTTTCGGTACTTCGTGGTCCATCCGTTATCGCATTCGCCGATTGGCTTGAGAATCCTCCAATTATAGATAACAAAAAAGTACAAGTAAAAGTGGTAGACTCGCCTGATCTGGCGCAAGCCTTACTGATCAAGCAGGAGACCGACATAGCCGTACTCCCCATGATCAATGCGGCGAACTTGTACAATAAAGGGATCAAGATCAAACTAGCGGGGTGCCCGATCTGGGGAACCCTTTACCTCGTTGAGAAAACTCCCTTGAAAGAACCGGCATTGTATGTATTCGGCAACGGTACGACTCCCGATATCCTTACCCGGTACTATCTCGGCCGCCAACGATTAGATTATCCTTTGAATTACGCCTTCAATACCGCCGGGGAAATCACCCAAGGCATCTTAGCCGGAAAAGTAAATCGTGCCGTGCTCGGGGAACCGTTTCTAAGCATCGCTTTACGACGAGACAGCAGCTTACGAATAACCGCCGATTTGAATCATTTTACAGACAACGATACCCTCGGATTCGCCCAAACAGCGGTCGTATACACCCCGACGATGGAGAAATATCGTATCGCTTTTGAGGATGCCTTACGAGCCTCCTGCCAAAAAGCCGTACGATATCCGAAAGAGACCATCCATTCCTTGGAAGAGCATGGAATCTTCGCCAAAGGAGCCTTAACCCCTGAGAGTATCGAGCGGTGTAAGATCCATTATTTATCGGCTATCGAGGCGAAAAACGCTATCATGGGTTTCCTACGTCTCATCGAACAGTATGAACCCAAGGCCGTCGGCGGGAGGCTTCCCGATGCCGGATTTATCCCCGAAAAACAATGAGATTGCGAAAAACAATCACTACGATAGTCGCTACCGCTATCCTCTTGGCGGGATGGCAACTATTCGCCGTTATAGCCAACCAACCGGAGCTGATACCTTCACTTCCTCGACTCGTACGGACACTTTGCGAATGGCTCGTCTCCGGTAGTTTCTATCAGTCGGTCGGAGCGACTATACTTAGGGGAGTCTTAGGCATGTCGATCTCATTCGTTTGTGCGATAGGGATGGCCGGGTTATTCGCCCGCTTTGAGTGGGTGTATGAATTATTCAGACCTCTGCTTGCCATCATGCGCTCGATCCCGGTCATATCCTTCATACTTTTGGCGCTTATATTCCTAAATCCGGAAAGCATCCCTTTGATGATCGCCTTTCTCACCATGTTCCCGCTACTAACAGAGAATCTGACACGGGGAATCCTCGATCTACGTCCGGGTTTATCCATTATGGCACGTCAGTTCCATATCAAACATTCCAATGTCTTATTCCAGATCATCTATCCGCAGCTAAAGCCATTCTTATATAGCGGGCTTGCCTCCGCCGCCGGATTCGGCTGGCGTGCGATCATTATGGGAGAAGTCCTGTCGCAATGCGCATTCGGAATCGGAAGCGAGATGAAAAGGGCGCAAAACTTTATCGCTGTCCCTGAGCTGCTCGCTTGGACAATCGTGGCGGTATTCATCAGTTTCTTTTTTGACAAAGGAATTAGCAAAGTCGCTGATATCACCCCTAAAATATCTTTCGCGAATGAAGATCAGACTATCCCCACCCCTACATTATCAGTTTTAGACACGAAAGATATAAGTTACCAATACGGCATACAGCACTTTTCCCATTCCTTTCAAAAAGGGATTATTTATGGAATTAGCGCACCTTCAGGCAAAGGAAAAACAACGTTATTAAACCTAATCGGAGGTATCTTATTGCCTACGGAAGGAGAGATACATCCCACAAGACACTTTGGAATCGCCACCATATTCCAACAACCGCAACTCCTGCCCCATCTAACCGCAGAAGAAAATATCATCCTCCCCCTCTCCTCTTTTCTCACGGAGGAAAAAGCCCGGCGAATTGCCCAAAAACACTTACAGGAAATGGAAATGGAGCCCTTCGGGAACCGATACCCCAAAGAGCTTAGTTACGGACAGCAACAACGTATCGCTATAGCGAGGGCATTGGCATACCCTTCTCCTCTCCTTTTGATGGACGAGCCGTTCAAAGGCTTGGATGAAGCCCTAAGCCATCGCATTATAGAACGAATACGAGAAAAGCAAATGAAAGAAGAACGGATCATTCTTTTCACGTCACATAATCCGGATGAGATTCGGTTGTTGGCGGATGAGGTGATTTACCTATAAATTCCAACCAAACTTGAATGTCTTATTTCACTTTCATCGGTTGGCAAGGTATCGTAAACCAGAATGTAGAGCCCTTTCCCTCCTCCGACTCAACCCCGATTTTACCTTTCAACTTCTCAATAATCGTCTTGCAGATAGAAAGCCCTAATCCTGTTCCTTGCTTAAAGCTGTTCAATTTCACGAAACGATTGAATATGCTCGCTTGAGACTCCTTACTGATTCCCATACCCGTATCCGTTACGTAGACATAGATACCATCATCGGTCAAACGATAACCAAACCGTATAGAACCCGAACTGGTGAACTTCACGGCGTTGGAAAGGAAATTGGTCAAAACCTGAGTCAAACGGGTCTTCTCCGACACAATACAATAGTCATTACCGTCCGACTCAAAGATAACCTTTACACCCGCGGCCACTCTCAAGGCGAAAGCTTGCTGCTGGGGAGCGAATATCTCACTCAAACGCAGGGTCGTATAAATAAACTCCATCTTTCCGGACTCGATCTTCGAGATATCCAAGATATCATTAATCAATTGCATCAACAATTGGTTATTCATCTTGATCACATCGTAGTACGACATACGTTCCTCATCCGTATCAGCAAAAGCCATCAATTCAGAGAAGCCGGTAATCGCATTCAAAGGAGTCCGGATCTCATGGCTCATATCCGCCAGATATTTCGATTTCATCTTATCAGCGGCCTCGGCCTTCACCTTCGCCTCCTCAAGGCTTAATTCTTGATTCTTCCGTTCCTGAATATTCGTCGAACATCCAAGGATAACCGAAGGTCTTCCTTTCTCGTCCCGTTCATACACGGTAGCGAATACCTCTCTCCAAACATATTCCTTCTTGCCGGGAAATAGCATACGTGCCTCGATCCTTGCCTCAGAGATCTCCCCTCGGCAAAGACGGGTAAACATATTATGATAATGTTCCTGATCATCCGGATGCGCCCGGCTGATAAACTGCCCCCATGACACCTCTATCATATCTTCCGACATGGTATTCCAATCGTTCAAGGTCACAACGGAATCCTTGAAATTATGGGTACTATCCGGATCGATGAAGATCGAGCATGTACGTATATCACTTATCCGCAATGCCATTTTCGTCAAGATCCGGGTTCTTCTCAAAGTATTCTCCGTAGCCAACTCGGAAGTTATATCTCTCCATAAAGCCAAGACAAGCGGCTTGCCATTATTTAGGGAAATAGGATATTTAGCGACCTCTATATCCCGGTAATCGCCGGAGGCCGATTTTACCTTGCCCTTGAATCTAGCGGTCAGTCCTGTCTTGATCACGTTCATATCGGTTTCCAGACGCTCCTCGGCGGTCATCAAGGCATTATAATTCACCTCGAAATCATCATGTCCCTCGATCTCCCGGGTTTCAATACCCGTTATTTCCTCCATAAAATGATTCCAATACAGGTAATTAAAATGGTTATCCCCATCTTTCACGAAAACCCCCAACGGTAACCGATCTAATATCGTATTGATCAGTTCTTGTAGATTGTTTTCTGTTTTCAGAGAAGATACATCGCGTGTATAAACGATTACAAGCTCCTCATTAAAAAGGCTTGCTTGCGATAGATAATAATAGTTCTTTCCTTCAAAAGAGACCTCAAAAGAGAAATCCACTTTCACTTGCTCCTCGAAAACACGTTTAACCGCAGCTCTATAGATCTCATATTGATCGTAGTTCTTCCCGTCCGGGAACAACGCTTGAGGTTGCTTTCCGATACAGTTATTCGCTAAATAATGATAATAATCGTCTTTTGCAGAAATAACCTTGACAAGAGTAAGATTTCGATCTACTAATACAATCGTATCGGGACTCTTCTCCATGATCATCTCTAATCCAGACTGAACGTTACTTCCGCTTTCTAGACTATTCATATTAATTCTTTCGTTTTTGGGGTATAACTCGGGGATAAAGGTATTTATTTTTCTATTTATCACCAAAGAGAAACCTACCTATTGCATAATATTTCTAAATAATCTTTATCTTTACCGGGAATTTGAATGTAAAAAGATGAGATTTGATGAATTAGATTTGGAAGATGCCGTATTAGACGGGCTTTATGACATGAATTTTGACGAAACGACTCCAGTCCAAGAGTTAACGATTCCTGTCATTTTAGAAGGTAAAGACATCATCGCTTGCGCACAGACCGGAACCGGTAAAACGGCGGCGTATGTTTTGCCAGTTATTAATGAACTAAGCAAAGGTTGTCATCCGACAGACGCGGTGAATGCGGTCATTATGGCACCGACCCGGGAATTGGCTCAACAAATAGACCAACAAATTCAAGGATTCACTTATTTTATACCTTCCGTATCCGCAGTAGCCGTGTATGGAGGTACCGACGGAATCGCTTGGGAACAACAAAAGAGAGGTTTAGAGATGGGTGCGGATATCGTGATCGCTACCCCGGGACGTTTATTGTCCCATATTAAGTTAGGTACTGTAGATTTGTCTAAAGTGTCGTTCTTCGTCTTAGACGAGGCGGACCGTATGTTGGACATGGGCTTTATCCATGACATCAAGCGTATTTTACCGCTATTGCCCAAGAAACGCCAGTCCTTGTTCTTCTCCGCTACCATGCCCCCTGAGATCGAGCGCTTGGCAGGTACGATCTTGAGCGAGCCGCAAAAGGTGGAAGTAACCCCGGCCTCATCGACCGTGGATGCGATCGACCAATCCGTTTATTTCGTCGAGAAGGCCGAGAAGATCAACTTGCTGAAAAGCTTGTTGGAGAACCCGGAACTGGAATCCGTATTGATCTTTACCCGTACGAAACACGGGGCGGACAAGGTGGCCCGTGTCTTGTCGAAAGCGGAGATAGGGGCGGAGGCGATCCATGGCAACAAGAGCCAGACCGCTCGCCAGCGTGCCTTGACGAATTTCAAGGATCATACGACCCGTGTGCTGATCGCTACGGATATCGCCGCCCGTGGAATCGACGTGGATCATCTGACGCACGTCATTAACTATGAGCTTCCTAACGTACCCGAGACTTATGTACATCGGATCGGGCGTACGGGTCGTGCGGGCCGTGAAGGTGTGGCTTTCTCTTTCTGCGACGCCGAGGAGGTACCTTTGTTGAAAGATATCCAGAAACTGATCGGCAAGGAAGTCCCCGTAGCCGGTGGCCATATGTATGAGACCAAGGAGGTGAAAGCCGCCGTAGCCGAGAAGAAAGAAGCGATCAAGCAAGAGTCGAAACGCCGTAATATGTTCGGAAGCAAACGTGACGGCAGTTACTGGCGTAACAAGAAGCGTGCCGCCAATTCCTCTAAGTGATCTAAGTTGTTGTATTGCAACGACGTATAGTGCCAGTTCTTTCTATAGCATTGGCACAGTCGTGCCACGCTGCTGGCATAGCCGTGCCACAACGATGGCAAGGGCGTGCCATAAGGATGGCACAGCTATGCCACCCATATGCCACCCGGTTCGTCACCTAAGTATCCAAACAGTCCGCTTTAGCGAGCTGTTTGGCGCTATTACCCTATACTTTCTTCTAAAACGAGGCGATCTTTAGAATATTTCATTATTTTTGTGATTCAATAGTGAGTGAAACTAAAGGGTTGACGTTTGTGCTGATTGTAAAGGAGGACATAATATCTCGGATCAATAATGGCGATGCCAAAGCATTTGAACAATTATATACGACCTTCTACGTGTACTTGTGCGCCGTAGCGACTAAATATGTCTATAACCCGGAGGCGGCACGTGAGATCGTTAATGATGTCTTCATGAATGTATGGAATCACCATTCGGCGTTAATACATCCGGTAAACGCTTATTTAATTCGCTCGGTACGTAATTATTGCCTGAATTATTTAAGAGATAAACGCCAGCAAGAAGTCCCTTTATCAGATGTACAAGAAAACTTATTGTCGATACAAGAGTTGCAGATAGACGCCGATCCCCATCCGTTGGCTTATCTGGAGAATAAGGAATTCGAGGAGAAAATCTATCGTGCCGTGGATTCCTTGCCCGCTAAATGCCGGGATATCTTCGTGCAATATCTTTACCATAACAAGACCTATGAGGAAATAGCGATAACAAATCATATCAGTTCCAGTACGGTACGAGTACAGATCAAGATCGGTTTGGCGAAGTTGCGTGAACTTTTAGGCGATCTTTACCCTCTTTTCTTACTTATATTTAATTTTTTCGAAAAATAATTGGAATCTCCTTAAACGGAATCTCTAAAACATGTGTATATAATAGAAACCGGGTTGAAAACCGGCTCCTTTGTTAATATCATGGAAATAGAGAATAAACACATAGAAGATTTAATTTATAGCTACCTCATGGGAGATATATCCGAGGAGGGGCGAAATGAATTACTACAATGGTTGGAAACGGATGACGCTCATAAACAACGCCTTTCCGAGATGGCGGATTGTTGGGCGACGGCGCATGTACCTTTGTTTGCCTCTGATATGAAAGCCGATTTCCAAAAACATTTCGGGGCACTTATCGATCCCGCTATTCCTTCTGAAAAGAATCATTGGCTAAATTTTCGGTTTTTAGGAAAAGTTGCCGCCTCGGTCTTGATCGTGGTATCGGTGGGGACTGCCTCTTATTATATAGGTACGAGACATAATCAGCCGAAATCTGCCGCCTTGGCTTATTTTGAGACGACAACTCCTATGGGAGCCCAAACGAAAGTCGTTTTGCCGGATCAATCCGTGGTTTGGGTCAACGCGGGTTCCACGTTGAGATATGGCAGTGATTTCAATACGAACGGACGTAGCGTACAATTGGATGGTGAGGCTTACTTCGAGATTACCCGGGATTCCCTTAAGCCTTTTATCGTAAAATCAAAGAGATTGGATATCAAGGTTCTAGGAACTAGCTTTAACGTAAAGGCTTACGGAATGGATGAAACGACCGATGTCACTCTGGTGTCGGGAAAAGTAAACGTGAGCTTGCGGGATGAGGTTGCCCATGCGGGCGATGTGACCTTGACTCCAAACCGGAAACTAAGCTTTAATAAGCAGACCAATAAGGTAAGAGTCAGTGAGGTGGATGCCAAGGATGCTCTCTCTTGGATGGACGGTAGCCTGAAATTCTCCGAACAACCTTTCATGAGTATCGCCAAGGATTTGGAACGTAAGTTCAACGTGCGTATCCGCGTCGAGAGCGATCCTTTGAGAAAGGAAATCTTCTCCGGCAGCTTTACGAAAGATTATTCGTTGGATAAGATCCTTCGTGAGGTGGACGTGGATCATAAATATGTGTGGACTCGTTCGGGAGATGAGATTATTATAAAAGATAAATAAAAATACAAACCTTAATCCTAAGGTGTAAGTGTGGAAAATAGTATAAACGAGAAAATTATTTATTAAATCTAACTTTAATGGAAATGAACTATTTCAAGAAGACCGGTAAGATGATGGTAGCCGCATGTATGCTTGCGGGACTGCCGTTTATTCCCGGTACGGTTTCAGCGTCCGAACTTCAGACACAAATGATGTCTGTTCAAATGGAAAGTACGACATTAAAAGAACTTTTCGATTTGATCGAGGAAAAATTCAATTACACGTTCCTTATCCGTAACAATGACATCAATCTGAATGAGCGTATCTCAATCGACATGTCGAACCGTTCGGTCGAGGAGATTTTGACGACGGCGCTGAAAAATCAGCATGCTGATTTTGTTGTAAACAACAATAGGATTGTTGTTTACAAGTCATCTTCTAATCCAAATGAATTGAGAAACACGGAGAGAATGGTGGCGCAGCAGACGATTACGATTTCAGGTACCATTGTTGACGCGGTGACGGGTGAGCCGGTAATCGGCGCGAACGTGCTTGTGAAAGGCACTACGAACGGTACCAGTACCGATTTCGATGGAAAGTTTAGTTTGGAAGCTCCGGCCGGAGCTACTTTAGTGGTTTCTTACATCGGTTATGTGAACCATGAGGTTAAGGCGACTAGCGCTCCGATGACTATCCGTATCAAGGAAGACACTCAGAACCTTGAGGAGGTGGTTGTTGTTGGTTACGGTGTGCAAAAAAAGGAAAGCTTGACGGGTGCCATGCAGGTGGTGAGCAACGAGAAATTGTTGGATGCCACTAGCCCTACGGTCGAGAACTTATTGTCTGGTAAGGCTCCGGGCGTACAGGTTACTTCGGGTGGTGGTCAGCCGGGCGCTGCCGGTAAGGTGGTGATCCGTGGTAAGTCTACGGTAAACGGTAGCACGGACCCTCTTTGGATCGTGGATGGCGTAATCGTCGGTACGGAAGCGGGTAGCTTGAACCCGGCTGATATCGAGTCTATGTCTATCTTGAAGGATGCCGCTTCAACCGCTATCTATGGTTCTCAAGGAGCGAACGGTGTTATCGTGGTGACTACGAAGAAAGGTAAGATCGGAAAAGCTACGATTAACGCTTCCGTAAAGATGGGTGTGAACCAGTTGCACCGTGGAAACATGAATATGATGAACGGCGAGGAATTATATGATTATTATAAATCTTTCGCAAATCAAGACGCCCTTCCGAGTTATTTTACGGAGGATTTGCGCAACCGTAACTTCGACTGGTGGAAAGAGGGTACGCATCTGGGCTTCGCTCAAGACTATAACGTATCAGTTTCCGGTGGCTCAGAGAAGATCAAGACGTATACATCCGTTGGTTACTATAATGAGGATGGTGCCGTGAAAGGATATGACTACAAACGTTATAACTTACGTTTCAATGTGGATTACCAAGCGACGGATTGGTTGACTATCAAACCTAAAGTATGGGCTACCCGTAGCGACGTGATGGACCAGCAGCAAGATCTAGGCGCTATCATGTACGTTAACTTTCCTTGGGACTCTCCTTATGACGAGAATGGTGATCTGATCCAGCAATACAGACCTACTACTTGGATCAATAGCGACGCTACCAACTACTTGTATGATCTACAATGGAATTATGAGAAGAAGACTTCCTACGAGTTTATGGGTAACTTTGACTTTGATATCAAGTTTAC
>OMCD01002155.1_pt1 | contig 9948 bp, 5 predicted proteins | sample 1674171 | NCBI WGS metagenome assembly OMCD01 (sample SAMEA103958149, study PRJEB25191) | human gut metagenome | biome: human-associated habitat [ENVO:00009003]; feature: intestine environment [ENVO:2100002]; material: feces | place: Germany | collected 2013/2015
TTTATTGGGGTGCCCTGAAAGGGCTTAATTATATAGCGTAGGGCAACGCCCTACGAAAAAAACACACCAGCCACAAGCCCTGAAAGGGCGGAACTGTATACAATTATGCCCTTTCAGGGCGCAAATTCAGATTGTCGTTTTTACGTAGGGCGTTGCCCTACGCTATATAATTAAGCCCTTTCAGGGCACTCCGCAAAATTATCATTTACCTCATTCTTGTATAGCAACAATCTTTGAAAAAGAATGGGTAAGATAACGTCCGTTCGATAAAAATCAGCAGATTTGTCAGCAATCAAACCTAATATGTCAGCAATCTGACCATCGTTTCAGCCGGATATTAGCATCTTTGCACCAAGCTTTACAAGTATAAAGCACATATTACGTTTAACCTTTAAAATGCTAAAACGATGAAAAAAGTAGCACTATTCCTATTTTTATCCGTTTGCTTCGCGCAACAATCCTGTTCGTCGGATTCTGTTGGAACGGAACCGGAGGAAAATCCACAAGACATTCTTTTTAAAGACGATTTCAACTTTTTCGACGAAAAAGTATGGACGAAAGAAACTCATGAACCCGGTTGGACCAACCAAGAGCTACAGGCATACGATGCCGCTCATGTATCGGTTGGAAAGGACGGGGATAAATCGGTTCTGATTCTTACCGCCGAACGCAAAGGGAATAAAATTTACTCCGGCAGGATCAATTCAAAAGGGAAAAAGAGTTTCAAGTATCGCAAGATAGAAGCAAGTATCAAGCTTCCCAAGACTAACAGCGGACTGTGGCCTGCGTTTTGGATGATGGGAGATAACGACAAAGAATGGCCGGCATGCGGGGAGATCGACATTATGGAAATGGGAGAACAGAGCGGAATGGCTGCGGGCGATTCGGAAAAACAAGTGAACACCGCCATTCACTATGGCCCTAGCGCAGCGGCTCACGAACAGCAATACTACAAAGCCAATGTTGCCAACAGCCTGCAAGACGGCAATTATCACACCTACTCTCTGGATTGGGATGAAAACAACCTGACAATATCCATCGACAACGTCAAGTTTCATACGTTCGACATTAGCTCGAACACATACTTTCATGACAACTTCTACATCCTGTTCAACCTCGCCGTGGGAGGTGCGTTTACAGGAATTACCGATATTAATAAACTGACGGGCCTGAAAGACGGTCAGAAAGTGAATATGTACATCGACTGGGTGAAAATATTATAGGAATCTTAAATATACATGCTATGAATATGGAAAAATGTAAGTATCTACTGTTTTGCGGAACACTCGCCCTTTGGATGGCGGGAAGTTTCCAGCAAGTGTATGCAGCAACGGAACCAAGTTCCCAGGCTATTCAACAACAAAGCAACAAGGTAACCGGAAAAGTGAGCGATGCCACAGGTCCCATCATTGGGGCTTCCGTAGTGGAGAAAGGAACTGCCAACGGAACGATTACCGATCTGGATGGAAATTTCAGTTTGAATGTAAAAGCGGGAGCTACGCTCGTTGTCAGCTACGTGGGTTATAAATCCGAAGAAGTAAAAGCGGGAAGAGGTCCTTTGAACATCACCTTGAAAGAGGATGCCAAAGCATTGGATGAAGTGGTAGTCACCGCCCTTGGCATCAAGAGAGAGCGCAAAGCGTTGGGCTATGGCATTGATGAAGTGAAAGGTGAAGCCTTGACCAAAGCGAAAGAAACGAATCTTATCAACTCCATGGCAGGACGTGTGCCGGGCTTGGTAGTCAGCCAGACCGCCGGTGGTCCTTCCGGTTCTACGCGCGTTATTCTACGAGGCAGTACCGAAATGACCGGCAATAACCAGCCTCTTTATGTAGTGGACGGTGTACCTTTGGACAACACTAATTTCGGCAGTGCCGGCACAAACGGAGGCTTCGACTTGGGCGACGGTATTTCGAGCATCAATGCCGATGACGTAGAAAATATGTCGGTATTGAAAGGCCCTGCGGCGTCCGCACTTTATGGTAGCCGTGCCAGCCACGGTGTTATCTTGATTACAACCAAGCGAGCCAACAAGGATAAAATCAGCGTGGAATATAACGGAACACTGACTTTCGATACCCAACTTGCCAAATGGGACGAAGTGCAACAGATATACGGTATGGGAAGCAACGGTACTTATAGCTATGATGCCATATCCAACACAAACAAAAGTTGGGGTCCCAAAGCGGACGGTTCAAACATGCTGAAGTATTTCGACGGCGTAGAACGCCCTTTCCTCATTGTCCCCGACAATACGTCCAACTTCTTCCGCACGGGTATCACCGCCACCAACTCCGCCATCATAGGTGTGAACAGCGGAAAAACCGGAATTCGCTTTACCTATACGGATATGCGCAATAAAGACATTGTTCCCCAGACGCACATGAGCCGTGACATTTTCAACCTGCGCGCCAATACGTCTGCAGGAAAGGTAGACCTGGATTTCAGCGTCAACTATACACGGGAAGACGTGAAGAACCGTCCGGCTCTGGGCGACAGCAAGTCCAATATCGGTAAAAACCTGATGACCCTTGCCACCACCTACGATCAGGAATGGTTGCAAACCTATCAGACTGCCGACGGCGAATATTCCAACTGGAACGGCATGGATCCCTACAACGTGAATCCGTACTGGGATATCTATAAGAACTTCAATAAATCCAAGAAAGACTTGTTCCGCATGAACGGCAAGGCCGTATGGAACATCGACCCACATCTGAAACTTCAGGCAACGCTGGGTGCCGAACTCAACTGGTTCACGTTCGATGATTACAAAGCACCTACCACTCCCGGATTCGAAGCCGGAAGACTTCAAAACAGTGCTTTCCGCAACCGCATGTACAACTTTGAAGTGTTGGCTCTCTACAACAACCATTGGGGTGATTTCGATTTCAACGCTACGCTGGGCGGCAATGTATATAAGGTGAACAACCAGACCACCGTTACCACCGCTCAAGACATGAAGATACGCGATGTCCCTTCATTGACGAGCTTCAACGAGATCAGTGTAGTGCCCGGCAGTTACCGCAAGCAGATTAATTCGGTTTACGGAGCAGTGAACGTGGGATGGAAACACATGCTTTACCTCGATGCTACGTTGCGTGGCGACCAATCGTCCACCCTTCCCACTGGCAACAACATGTATGTGTATCCTTCTTTCTCCGGCAGCTTTGTATTCTCCGAGCTGACAAAACTGGGCGACCTCCTGCCTTACGGAAAGGTGCGTATGTCATGGGCGCAAGTAGGTAGCGATACCGATCCTTATCAATTGGGACTCGTCTATACGAAATCCAAATATGCTTATCCCGGATATACCATCGGATATATCGATAACGGAACCATCCCCAACAAAGACTTGAAACCAACCAAAACAAACTCCGTGGAAATGGGATTGGAATTGAAATTCCTGAAGAACCGTATCGGGCTGGATTTCACCTACTATTCTCAAATCAGTAAAAACCAGATTATGGGAATGGCAAGTTCCTGGACAACCGGTTATAACTATCGCTTGATTAATGCCGGCAAGATAGAAAACAAAGGTATTGAGATTGCCCTTAGCACACGACCGATTCAAACACGCGATTTTTCCTGGGACATTAATCTGAACTTCTCCAAGAACAGCAACAAAGTAAAAGAACTGGATGGCGAATCGGATATGTTTGAACTGGAAAAAGCATCTTGGCTCGACGTTCAGGTGGCCGCTAAGGTAGGCGAGAACTTTGGTTCTATTGTAGGCCCGGACTTCCAACGGAACGAAAAGGGAGATATTCTGATTGACCCGCAAACCGGTCTGCCGCAATATGACAAGAGCAACCACGTATTGGGGAATGCCTCTTGGGATTGGACAGGTGGATTACTCACCAACTTTACCTACAAGAATCTTTCGCTGGTAGCGGTATTCGATGTGAAAGTGGGCGCCGACCTCTATTCTATGTCTGCCCGTGCTGCTTACGAATCGGGTAAAAGTCCGGAAACATTGGCAGGACGCGACGCCTGGTATCGCTCGGAAGAAGAAAGATTAGCAGCCGGCATTGCGAAAGGAGCCGATAACTGGAAGCCGACAGGCGGATTCGTTGCTCCGGGTGTCATCGACAACGGTGATGGAACGTATCGCCCCAACGACATCTACATCAATCCGGAAGACTACTGGATGAGCGTTTGCCGTAATGCACCTTCTATGTTTATTTACGACAACTCATACGTGAAATGCCGTGAACTGACGTTGAGTTATAATGTACCCAAATCCTGGCTGAAGAATGTAGTAAGCGGACTGACCGTTTCGTTCGTTGCCCGCAATCCGTTCATCGTATGGAAGAATATCCCGAATATCGACCCGGATTCCAACTACAACAATACCACCGGTATGGGACTTGAATACGGTTCGTTGCCTTCACGCAGAAGCTATGGTTTTAATGTAAATGTGAAATTCTAAAAAGATATATCATGAGACAATCTAAATACATCACAATCATCACGATGGCATGTGCCCTGTTTTTCGCTTCTTGCAGCGATGAATACATGGAAAACATGAATACCGACCCTTCCAAGGCCGCTACCATCGACCCGAATGCGCAGCTCACCACTGCCCAACTGCAAACGTACGGAGACCTTAGTATGATGGAAATCTACCGTAACTACCATTATGCATTCACCCAACAACTGATGGGATGTTGGAACACCACCAACTACGGCGGACGCCATACGCTAGATAATAATGAAATGAGCCGTATCTGGACATCGTTCTACACTCAATCCCTGAAGAATATCATTGATGCTCAATATCGCACAGCCGAAGATGCAGAGAAAGTGAACATCAACTCTGTGCTCCGCATTTATCGGGTTTATCTTATGTCTATCATCACCGACACTTACGGAGACGCTCCTTTCAGTGAAGCCGGCCTGGGATTCCTCGAAGGAAAGTTCAATCCGAAGTATGACAAACAGGAAGATATTTACAACGCTTTCTTTCTGGAGCTGGAAGATGCCGTCAATAAAATCGATCCGACCAAAGATAAAGTGACAGGTGACCTCATCTATGCCGGTGATGTAACTAAATGGCAACAACTGGCAAACTCGCTTCGCCTACGTTTTGCCATGCGAATCTCCAATGTCAATCCTACAAAGGCACAAACGGAATTTGAAAATGCTTTAGCTGCCAATGGGGGTGTGATAACGGACGCCTCAAGCGATGCGCTCATCAAATACATGACAATCGCATTTAGTTTCGGACAAGAAGCTTACTCTGATTATCGCGGAAATTCATTGTCACAGTTATTGTTCGGCAACGACCCCGCTAATAATCCAAGTTACCTCTGCTCCACTTTCTTTAATCAGCTACGCCAATCCGGTGACCCTCGTACATTCAAAATTTCCCGTTGTTATTATGACGGGCTGATGAGTGCCACCAGTCCCGACAATCGTGTCGACATCACCCAGGAGATGATTGAAAAAGGGATTGATTTCAGTCCGCGCAACCCGGGTGCCTACTCGTGGGAGCCATGGCCTACAGGATACGACAGCGATATTTGTAAGGAATTAGCCGTTAACAACCCTTCTGTTACGGTAACTATGGCTCGTGAAGTGGAACCCAAACTTGCCAATAATTTCCTAAAAAGCGACAATCCGGGCGTAGTGATGACCTCTGCAGAAGTGAAATTCCTGATGGCGGAAGCTACCGTGAAAAAATGGAATGTCGGCAGTGTGTCGGCAGAAGATCTTTACAAGCAAGGAGTGCGTGCAGCTATGGATTTCCTGACAGACAACTACGGTTGCACGGCTACTACTGATGCAGAGTTTGATGCATTCATTCAAGGTAGAGGGACGTTCGGACATACGGACAATCAGAAACTTGAAGCTATCAATACACAGGCCTGGATTCTTCACTTCACCAATCCTGCCGAATGTTGGGCAAACGTGCGTCGTTCCGGTTATCCGAAGTTGAAATCACCGGCAGAATATGGGTTCGGACAATATCTCACCGGTGGAACGGAAATTCCGGTACGTCTCTGCTATCCTGTATTGGAATCTTCCTATAATAAGAAAAGCTACAATGAAGCCATCGAGCGCATGGGAGGAACAGATAATTGGCACAGCCTTCTGTGGTGGGATACTGAAAACTAACTATTAAACAATCATCCATTATGAAAAAGATATATATTGCACTATTTGCCCTACTCGCTGTAGGCTCCACATTTACTGCATGCACCGAGGAAGAACCGTTCGCTACGGTGACGGAAAATGATGATCCGCATATCCTTGACCCGGTATTTCCTGACAGGACGAACGGCCAATTGGCTACATTCGCCAACATCAGCCGGGATGCGAACTTATCCATTGCGCTGACCGTGACTCCGAAAGATTACACCACAGTAACCTGGTTCATTGACGGGCAGGAAGTAGAATCGGGTACCGACTCCGACAAAGAAATCAACCGTAGTCTGAAAGCCGGTACGTATAATTTGAAAATAGAAGTGGAAACTGTGAAAGGGAAGAAGACTTCCCGTGAAGGATTAGTGGTGGTCAATCCGTTGGCTGATGACCCTCAATCTAAAGAAGTAGCCTTTGAGAGAATTGTATCTCCCGGTAAGACTGCCCGTTTATATGGCAGTAATTTACAGAACGTAACAGCCATCCTCTTGGGAGGAAACACGATCACCGATCCTACTTATGTTGAATCGGAAGACGGGAACTATCTGGAATACATCGTTCCGACAGGCGTAAGCGAAGGCGATTACCGTATCGTTCTGCAAGATGCCGCCGGCAATGAATATGGAGCCGACATGGTGAAAGTGACCAATGCTTCCCTTGTCATTTCGGGGGCTAACCGGGCTACTGCCAACGTGGACTGGACCATTTCCGGTATCAATCTTGAAAACATCGCTTCTCTAACTATCGGCGGACAGACGGTGTCTCAATTCAGCAATCAATCTTCTACGGAAGTTACGCTGACTTGTCCGGATTTGTCTGATGGAAGCTATACGCTGACAGGCAAAACCCGTAGCGGAGAGGCTGTGCAGTTCTTGAACGACAATGCTACGACTACCGAACAGACTGTGACCGTATCTACCGAAATAACGCTTTGGTCAGGACACCATTACGTTTCGTGGGATAAGCCGGACGGTGACCCCAACAAGAGTTTCGGTCTGATTCCAAAAGATGTGTTTGCCGGTATCACAGCCGGATCAACACTGAAAGTAGTCTACTCCATAGAACCAACTGCCGAATATCATCAGATGCAACTTGCCACAGGTTGGTGGACTGGCCTGGCAGATAAGATAGAATTTACGGAAAACGGTGAATACACACTGGTACTGACACAAGAGATACTGAATAAGATTCAAACTGAAGACGGATTCTTATGTACGGGTCATGGCTATTATGTAGACCTGGTAACCGTGAAATAATGTTCCTAAGTAAGTTTAAAAATCATTCATACCATAAGTATCTGTCATTCTTCGGGTTAAATCCCTCTGAATGACAGATTACATAAACGATGCTACTTAAAAACAAATCATAATGAAACTAAGAAATATTATATTAATGACCGCATCTATCGCAATGACTGCCTGTTCCAAACAGGCAGTTCCCACTGCCATTCCTGAAGACGCAAAAATAGAACAACAAGTGGAAGAGCTTCTATCAAAGATGGACCTTGACGCCAAGATAGGGCAAATGACCGAGCTTGCTATTGATGTATTAGGAGAGACGATAAATGGAGAATTCCAATTGGACGAGGCAAAACTCCATAAAGCGATTGCTGAATATAAGGTAGGTTCGTTCCTCAATGCCCCCGGCCCGGTAGCACAAAGCCCTGAAAAGTGGAACGAGATTATCAGTCGAATACAAGAACTGTCGATGACGGAGATTGGTATTCCATGTATCTACGGCCTGGATCAGAATCATGGTACTACCTATACATTGGGCGGCACGCTCTTCCCTCAAAATATCAATATGGGTGCTGCCTTCAATCCGGATTTGACCTACGAAGCAGCACGTGTAACGGCTTATGAAACAAGGGCTAGCAATTGTCCCTGGACATACTCCCCCACCGTCGATATGGCACGTGATCCCCGTTGGCCGCGTGTATGGGAGAATTATGGAGAAGACTGTTTAGTCAATGCCATTATGGGCAGCACTGCCGTCCGAGGCTTCCAAGGAGATGATCCTAACCATATTCCCGCCGACCGAATCGCCACCTCCGTGAAACATTACATGGGATACAGCATGCCACGTACCGGTAAAGACCGCACACCGGCTTATATATCGGTTTCCGAACTGCGTGAGAAATGTTTTGCACCGTTCAAGGCTTGTGTGGAAGCTGGTGCACTGACTATAATGGTCAACAGTGGTTCCATCAACGGAAAGCCTGTGCACGCCGACCGCGAACTCCTTACACAATGGCTGAAAGAAGACTTGGGATGGGACGGAATGTTAATCACCGACTGGGCGGACATCAACAATCTTTATACCCGCGAACATGTGGCGGCGGACAAAAAAGAAGCCATCGAAATGGCAATCAATGCAGGTATAGACATGGCTATGGAACCGTATGATCTCAATTATTGTACACTACTAAAAGAGTTAGTGCAAGAGAAGAAAGTGCCCATGAGCCGTATTGACGATGCCGTCCGCAGGGTGCTTAGACTTAAATTCCGTCTGGGTCTGTTCGATCATCCGAACACTTTATTGAAAGATTATCCTCTCTTCGGCAGCAAGGAGCATGCACTTATCGCACTTCATGCAGCCGAAGAATCGGAAGTATTGCTAAAAAATAAAGATAATATTCTTCCGCTTCCTCAAGGGAAAAAGCTACTGGTAACCGGTCCGAACGCCAACTCTATGCGTTGCTTGAACGGCGGTTGGAGCTATTCGTGGCAAGGACATCTGACCGATAGATTTGCCGACAAATATAACACCATTTACGAAGCAATCTGCAACAAATTCGGAGCCGATCATGTCCGTCTGGAACAGGGCGTAACCTACAAACCCGAAGGTGCCTACATGGAAGAAAATGAACCGGAGATTGAGAAAGCTGTGGCCGCCGCCCGCAACGTGGATATCATTATCGCCTGCATCGGTGAAAATTCATATTGCGAAACACCCGGTAATCTTTCCGAACTTACCATCTCTGCCAACCAAAGCAAACTGGTAAAGGCACTTGCCGCTACGGGAAAACCGATCATCCTGATACTCAATGAGGGTCGTCCCCGCATTATCAACGAGTTGGAGCCATTGGCTGATGCTGTTATTGACATTCTATTACCCGGAAACTATGGTGGCGATGCATTAGCGAACATTCTGGCAGGAGACGTGAACCCCAGTGCCAAGATGCCTTACACATATCCGCGACACGAAGCAGCACTGACTACCTACGATTATCGGGTGAGTGAAGAGATGGACAAAATGGAAGGAGCTTACGACTACAATGCAGTAGTCTCCGTTCAATGGCCTTTCGGATACGGATTGAGCTACACCACTTTCGAATACAGCAACTTCCAAACGGACAAATCTTCGTTTACCACAGGAGATGATTTGCACTTTTCCATAGATGTAACCAATACCGGTAAATATGCCGGAAAAGAAGTTGTCATGCTATTCAGCAGTGATCTTGTGGCTTCGCTTACTCCCGAAAACCGCCAGTTACGAGCCTTCAAAAAGGTGGAACTACAACCGGGCGAAACCCAAACTGTCACTCTATCCATCAAAGGCAGCGACTTGGCTTTTGTCAATTCTGACGGGCAATGGGTACTGGAACAAGGGGATTTCCGTATGCAATGCGGAAATCAAGTAGTGACTATTACTTATAAGTAGACATTTATAAGTAAATGCGCATTATTAATGTATACACTCCCGACAATAACTCTATGAGACACTGCGTTACTTTGTGGTGAATTCAAATTATCATCTAACCGGCTGAACAGCCTCTAACAGCTGTTCAACCAAATTTAA
>OMCD01002160.1_pt1 | contig 9932 bp, 10 predicted proteins | sample 1674171 | NCBI WGS metagenome assembly OMCD01 (sample SAMEA103958149, study PRJEB25191) | human gut metagenome | biome: human-associated habitat [ENVO:00009003]; feature: intestine environment [ENVO:2100002]; material: feces | place: Germany | collected 2013/2015
CCTCATCATTTTTTAAAGCGAGGTAGTAGCAGTATTCATTTTTTCCGATCCGGAAAAACATCCGGAACTCGGTCGGTTCATTTTTGGAGGTTTCATCGAACAGAAAGGGAACTGCATCAATTTTCTGCTGAAGAATGAAGCCCTGTCTGTTTTTTCCTAATTCATTCACCGGTTTTACCACCGTAGAGATGACGCAGGCAAGGGCCTGCAGCAGGTTTGACTTTCCGCCGCCATTTGGACCGTAGACGACATTAACCGGCAGAAGATCAGAAGCAGAAGCCTCAGTGATCAGTGTATCTTTGAATTCAGGCAGTACGGCAGCCTGGTAATCTAACGTAGTTTCATTTTTATAGGACTTAAAATTTTGAAAAGTAAACTGGCATAACATGATTGGAAGCCTCCTTTCCCCTATAGTATGACCACAAAAAATCAAAACATCAAGTTATATATTCGATACAAGGAAATAAATTTATGAAATGGATTATAAAACGATAATTTTGCGACTTTTTACGACCTTATTCATAAGTCAGATAGCCATTAAAAAATTAATGAAAAATTTTTAGAGCTTTTGAAACTTTTCAGGGTTTCAATACGTCTAATTAGTGTAATTAAAAAATCAAATCTATTTAGTTTGGAGGCTTTATTATGAAAAAAAGAAATCTTATTGCAGTTTTGATGATGACCGCGGCTTTGGCTGCTGGATGCGGTGCCAAGGCTGATACAACCACAGCAGCGCCTACCCAGGCGGAAACGACCCAGAGCGAGACAATTCAGTCTGAATCGCAGAAAACAGAGGAAAAAACGGAATCTGTGACAGGAAAGATTGAGGAGATCAAGGATTTTATGTTCACGATCGAGAGCGATAAGGGTATCTATGCAATGACATTCGATACCGCACCGGAAGGCTTATCAGATGTTAAAGAAGGAGATGAGGTAACGGTAACCTATACGGGAGAGCTCAGCGAAGTGGATGCGTTTACAGGAACCATTATTTCTGTGGAGAAAGCAAATTAATGTGATGAGAAAACGCTTAAATTTATCACTGGATGCCAGGAATATTCATAGGCCCGGCTGGGATATGTATTGAAGATTTTTAGCAAAGAATTACGGCCAAAAACCCGCTGCTATATGGAAATCATGCAACAGCGGGTTTTTGACCGTTTTTTATATGGCCGATAATGTTCTGCACTAAAATATATAGGATGTGTATGAATGTTGAGATAATTATATGTATTTATTTTCGCCATATGCAAGTAGATATTTCTAAATTTTCATTGCTCCCTCGGCTTTTTCATTGAATAAAAAAGTGCATTGGTTGTATAAATTCCTTGATTGCCGGCGCATCAGCGCCGTTTTTATTTTCTTTTCCATTTATCTTTCTATTTATTCATTGAATGCGCCGCCTGATGGCGAGCGAACAAATTAGGGGAACCTGGTATAATCCACGATAATTACCGATCCCTTACACGCAGGATAAATTTTCATGTGCAAGGAAGCTGAATGAGGCGATGCCGGTAGCATCGTCGATTGAAGCTGACGCGGCAGATGGAAATTTAGACAAGTGAAAGGGGCGGATAATTATTGTGGATTATACTAGTATCTTGTCAGTACATCATTCATGCTTCGGATAATATGAAATACCATTTTCTCACCTGCCTGCTTCGGATCCCCGCTTTCAAGAGCTGCCAATATCTGTCTGTGCTCTTCCTGGGAATTTCTGGCATACTCTTCTTCTGTGGACTTTAAGCCCATGGAAAGACCGTTCCACATCTCTGACAGCATTGTTTTTAGCTTTTCATTTCCTGCTGCTGTCCAGATCTCATAGTGGAAAGACTGGTTATAATTAGAATAACTGCTGGAATCCTTTTTCTCCAGGGCCTCATCTGCCATTTCCAGACATTTTCTTATATCAGAAAGATCCGCTTTTCTCTGACAGCAGAGTACACAGGCCGCACTTTCTAAAGCTGCTCTGATTTCATAATGCTCTCTTATGGTTGTTTCATTTAAGCCAAGAACGGTTGCGCCCTTATTCTGTTTTAAGTCAATGAGGCCATCTCTTGCCAGAATTTGAAATGCCTCCCGCACTGGTGTAACTGATACACCAAGCTGCTGGGCCGTAGACTCCAGTGTAATGACCTCTCCTTCGTTTATCTGCTTTGAAATAATGGCTTTGCGCAGCGCAGAAGCCACTCTTTCCCTTGCAGGCAGCAATTTGATTGGTTTTAATGTAACCATATATATCTATCCCTTCTTTTACCTTATATATCTTTTACCTGTTTACTGTCCCTTATGGAGCGCAGCCAGTTTTTCTGCCATTTTCCTAAAATATGCCTCTAATAGTCCGGCTCCTTCTTCTTTCTTTCCAGACTTCCAGCTTTCGATACACTTACTTAATAATATCTCTTCCTCTGCCTTCTCCTGCACATTTCCCCATACACATTCCGGGTTACGTCTGGATATGACAAAATAAAGGTATATCTCGGTTACAGTCTCCAGATTTTTTCTGAAAAGACTGTAAGGATAATTTTGCCAGATCTCCCTGTGGAAGTTTAACTCCCCCTCAGGAAGCTCTTCTAATTCTTCTTCCCTTAAATTCTGTAAAAACTGGATTTCCAGACTACAAGCGTTTTTTAAAATATGACGGAAATAATCTTCTGTAAGAGAAGCCACCCGTACATGATTGTTCGGCAGACGGTCGATCAGTCCCTGGTATTCTAATAAGATCAGCGCTTCCCGCACTGGCATACGGGATACTCCCAGACCTTCTGCCAGCTCATTCTGGGTCATCTCACTGCCATCAGGTATATTTCCTGCCAATATTTCATCCCGCAAAAGCTCAACAATACTGCCCTGCTTCTTCTTATTTCCAATATACTCCATTTATTTTGTCCTCACTTTTCAAGTCTCCAAAATCCAGATTCCCCGGAAATACTCCTGATGCTTTACTGTAATCTCTTTTTATAATATCCTTCTGCACAGTAAATAGCACCGCACGGATTGTGTGCCAGTACCCGGTCCTTTGCCACCAGCGTTGTTACCATCTGCTTCGAATATTTATAAAACATAGAATCATGTCCCACACAAAGCCCCAATGCAATATTAAACTCTGTTTCCTGGGAATTTAAAAATTCTGCCTGGGCAATGGGATTACACATTGGCTCAAATGCATCAGCATTGACCTTCTTTTCTTTTGGTATCCCTACGGATTCTTTTGGGAAACCACCAGTCTTACAGATCACTGAAACTACATCAAATCCCTGAGCCATTAATAGATCCGCTACAATACGTGCCTCTTTTCGCAGTCCCCTGCAAAATGCCAGTCCTATCTTTTTATAACCCATTTTTTTACAAAATTCCACTGTTTCCTTTAATCTTGGCCACTGACAATAACCTTCTCCCTCAATCTCAGAACATTTTACATAGAACTCATGATTTTCTTCCAATGCATATTTTTCAAAGGCATTGTTCATTTTCTCCTGTTCCCGCATAGGACAGTTTTTCGGCATTTTCTCTCTTACCGCTGGATCTTGTGATCCGCAGGCTAATATATTACATTTTGCGCAAGTATACATCTTTTCTTCCCTCCGAGTTTTATTATCCTCCTGATACAGGATTTCTGATCTTTTAATTTTGACATCATATTTTATATTGTATCCATTTTTGCATAAAAGTAAAGAGCAGGCATAACAGTTTTACCTATTTTGTCTGCTCTCTTTTAACTTAGAATGCAAAAAACTTATCATGAACTGCCTGAACTGCCCTGTCTGCATCCTTCTTATCTACCAGAACAGAAATCTTGATCTCGCTGGTAGAGATCATATTAATATTGATATGTGCATCATACAATGCCTCAAACAATTTAGCTGCAACACCTGGATTGTTGATCATACCGGAACCAACTACGGAAACCTTGGCAATATCTGCATTTGTCTCCAGTCTTGTAAAACGCAGTTCATCCTTATAGGACGCTAACAGCTCTGCCGCTTTCTTAAGATCCCCTTCTGCTACTGTAAAGCAGATATCCTTTCCTTCCTCATGACCTACGCCCTGAAGAATGATATCTACATTAATATGATTCTGTGCCAGTAAGGAGAATACCTTAAAAGAAGTTCCTACTTCATTTGGCACTCCTACCAGTGCGATCCTTGCAATATCTTTATCCTTTGCTACGCTGCTGACTGCTGTCTTTTCCATGCGTTTTGCCACCCCTTTCACTTTTGTACCCGAATGACCGGTAAAGCTGGATAATACTTCCAATTTTACATTATATTTTTTCGCAAGCTCTACAGAACGGTTGTGAAGCACCTGCGCTCCTAAAGTTGCCAGTTCCAGCATCTCATTGTAAGTAACCTCATCCAGCTTTTTTGCACCCTTTACATATCGTGGGTCTGCTGTGTATACACCATCTACATCTGTATAGATCTGGCAAAGATCCGCTTCCAAAGCTGCTGCCAGTGCAACTGCAGAGGTATCAGAACCTCCTCTTCCCAATGTAGTGATATTCTGGTTTCTGTCTACTCCCTGAAAACCGGTAACGATCACAATACGCTTACGGTCCAGCTCTGCCTCCAGACGCTCTGTATCGATCTTTTTGATTCTTGCATTTTTAGCTGCTGTATCTGTAAGCACACCTGCCTGCCAGCCGGTAAGGGAAACCACCGGATACCCCAGAGCTTCAATAGCCATAGCACACAGTGCAACGGAAATCTGCTCTCCTGTAGATAACAGCATATCCATCTCCCGGTTGGAGCCTTCCGGATTAATTTCTTTTGCTTTCTCAATCAGATCATCTGTAGTATCACCCTGAGCAGAAAGCACAACCACTACCTGATTTCCTGCTTTGTAGGTATCAGTGATGATCCTTGCTACATTGCGAAGACGCTCTGTGTCAGCTACAGAGGTACCGCCGAATTTCTGTACGATCAACCCCATTTTTATTTTCCTTCCTGTATCTTTTTCTGCATAAAACAGCTGCATTTTTCTAAAGAGTCAGTTTTCATTTTAATCTTTTTTTGTCCGCTTGTCCAGTACAAATGACAATATTTGTCTTTACGCAAAAACACTGCAGAAGCAAAATACTCCTGCAGTGTTTTCATTTTTCCTGATCACTTTTCTGTGGTTATTTTTCAATATTTTTCCATTTAAAATCAGGTATTACATCAGACCATTTATTGATACCGATAAGAGATTTTGCAAACTCACTTGCCTCTAAAGTAGAGTTCTTTTTGTCAATATCCCTAAATACCTGCCAGATTTTTCGTCTCTTTGTAGCTTCGATCAGATCTGGCTTACTCATATCGCACTCCCATAAGCCTAATTTCAGTCCATCCTTTACTTCTGAAGGCGCATCTACCTGGCGGCTTAAGGTATACGCATCAATGTATGGATTGCTGTCTACCAGATAATATGAATATGCAAAGGCTGCTGCCTGAAGCTCTGGAACAGCCCCTCTGGTAGGACTGTAGGCAGTAAAGCCCTGTTCAGTAAGGATAATGTGACGTACCTGACCAGATGGTGTCTTTAATGTTTCCTGGCAGAAATAATCAGTCAGCACATTTAAGTTGGCAAAATTAATAACTGGTGAATTAAAGTCCTTTTTAACCAGTCCTGTGGTTTCAGCATCATCCCAGAATACAGGATCTGCCAGCGGACATGGATATGGATGATAAGCCAGTCCCCATTCCATCTGTCCCTGAACGTTGGCAATAGAGTTAAAGCTGTCAATGATCTCTTTTCCTCCGTATTTTAACTGACCGTCCATGTCATTCATCCAGTTATAACTAAGAGAAAGATAGACTCTGTCATTTGCATTGGTACTCTTAATGGCTGTATAGCATACGCGGAACGCCTTTTCGTAGGTCTTTACATAATTAGTCAGATCCATAGGCCCCATATAGTTCCATTGCTGATTTTCAATCTCATTTCCAATGATCCAGTTAGAAATTTTTCCATAATCAGCATTTTTTCCGCTGTAATGATCTGCCAGAAACGCAGAAATTGCTTTCAGCTGCTCAAAACCAGCTTCGGTAGTCGCATTAAACATATAATAATAGGCATCTGAAGTTTTCTGCACACCTGGAATAAACAGATTGGAAGTAGTATCGCTCCAGTCATTTAAAAGGATCGCATTTACAACCATTCCTTTTCCAGAATAGGCGCTGATGACTTTATCATAATCTTCTACAATGCTTTTGTTAAAATGATAAGTTTTGCCCTCATACTGGAAATCAATACCTGATCCCATCAGCCTGGATACCGCAATATTGGTGGTAACATATTTCACACCCAGATCAAAGGCATCATTTAGCATATTCAGCTCAATATTTAAACCTTTCTTTGTAAGAGGTTCCTTAAAAGCTTCTTTATTCTTTGCTGCGATCTCAGGATTGGTAATATAATGAGGTTCGCCGACTGCCTTGTAAGTGCCGTCTTCTTTTACTGCCAGCACAAATTTGCTGTAAAGACGGTCTGATCCATTGCCCTTACTAAAAGGAACCGTAACTGTAGCCGCACCAGATGCATTTACTGAAGCAAGATAGTCACTGCGGCTTCCCAGATCATCCTGATATATGGGCTGCTCAAACACATACACCTTACCGTCCGTTCCTTCTGTACTGCCGCTGCTGTTTAAGGCAATCTCAATATTCTGTTTATCACTGGTTATCTTACAGGATGTGATCTGTCCGGAAACTTCTGCAGCCAGAACATTAAATGCACTGGCTCCCAGGGCGAAAATGCCTGCTCCAAGAAACAGAACCGCTGCACACAAAAAACCTGCAGCTCCTGATATTTTATGATTTTTCATTCTTTCTGCCTCCCATATTCTGTCAGTTTTTTTACAACCTACATCATACATAATCTATCTTATATTTTCAATTACGTTTTTATTACATTATCTTAATTATCTGGTTAAAGTTCAGCCATGCGCTAGTTTGAATGAGAAAGTATGTTACATGCTTGCTTGCATAAGTACTTTTTCATTCAAACCAGCATATGGTGAACCCACCATGCTTCTTGTTTTCATGAATATGGAAACAAGAAGATGGAATGACCTGTAACTTATCCCGCACTGTATACAGCTTTTTCTATTGACATTTTTTTCTCTCCGTTTATAATACTGTTAGACCTTTTGTATCTGCCTGCGGGCTGAGACGGTATGAGGGGGAGCGCCCTTATACTGCGTACAAAAGAGATGCGATGGGACTCCGTGTTTCGGATTGAGAGGATGCTAGTGAGCATCGACCGCCAATTACAGCTGTAAAAAGGCGCCATCGCTATGTCTATTTTTTAACAGAGATTTGCCAAACGCGCCTTATGGATGCGTTTTTTTATTGCCTGTTTCTATGAAGCCAATATGAAACATCTTCATCCAGTATACAGCCAGAATGAGGAGAGAAAACGATATGAAAAATTCAAAAACACACGTAACGAAACTTGTCTTCCTTGCCATGATGGTAGCTTTGGGAGTAGTGATCTCCCCTATTCTTCGTGTAGAGGGAATGTGTCCTATGGCACACTTCATCAATGTGACCTGTGCTGTTATGCTTGGTCCCTGGTACGCTTTTGTATGCGCTCTGGCTATTGGCATTATCCGCATGGCCTGCATGGGCATCCCGCCTCTGGCACTGACTGGTGCAATATTTGGTGCTTTCCTTTCCGGTATGCTCTACCGCCTTTCCAAAGGCAAACTGGTATGTGCTTTCATCGGCGAAGTCATTGGAACCGGCATCATCGGAGCTATTATTTCCTATCCTGTAATGACACTGATCTGGGGACGTACCGGACTTACCTGGTTCTTCTATGTACCATCCTTTATTGCAGGTACACTAATCGGAGGAAGCCTTGCTTTCATTTTCTTAAAGCATTTACAGAAAGCACACATGTTATCCACATTCCAGGCAGCTTTAGGCTCTCAGGTCTACAATAATACAGATACCGTTGTGAATGACTCTCTTGGCATCGCATTTTTAGGCTTTATCGGCTATCTGGCTGCTACTGTTGCTGTAAAGCAATTCGTTGCTGAACCTGGACCAGTAGCAGGCAGTATCAAATATATTGTTCTCATTGCCTTTATTACAGTGGCAGTGGTATACTGGAATACAAATAAGAAACATGCCTGATGTACATAAATGTACTAAATATCTACAATGATAAAACAAACGCTGTAACAAGCCTGCATGGTTCTGTTGCGGCGTTTTTATTATATAAACATATTGAGATATATTTTTAAGGAGAGCATCTAATGGACAATATAAATAAAACAATAGATGAAACTACGAATATAGAGAATGAGCCTGTTCTTTCCTGCTTAAAACAGATTCGCAGCCAGCTCCGTAATCAGGCGCCGCTGATCCACTGCATCACCCACCCGATTGTGATCAATGACTGTGCTAATGCAGTTCTGGCCATTGGTGGTCGCCCTATTATGGCTGAACATCCAGCAGAAGTGACTGACATTGCTTCCAGTGCTGCAGCCCTTACAGTCAGTCTTGGAAATATTACAGACGCGAGAGCTGAGTCCATGTTCCTGGCCGGAAAAGCCATTAAAAGAATGAACAATACTGAAAATGGAAAAAGAGCCTCCGCGATCGACCTGGTAGGGATCACCTGTAGCTCTTTCCGCATGGAACTTGCAAAACGTTTTATTAAAGAATGTGAGCCTACTGTCATTAAGGGCAATGGCTCTGAAATACGTGCTATAGCAGGAACTGCCTTTCACGGCACTGGTGTGGACGTAAGCGCAGCTGATGCTGTCAGCGCAAAAAATCCTGATTCCGTCAAATCTATGGCCCATATTGCAGGAAAACTGGCCCAGGAGACTGGTGCTGTAGTTATGGTCACAGGTGAAGTAGATATCATAGCATCCCCTGAAAATGAGATTGCCTATGCCATCTATAACGGCTCTCCCAACATGGCAAAAGTAACCGGCACCGGCTGTATGCTTACCTGCATTACAGGTACGTATCTTTCTGTCACAGACGCCCTTACAGCCTGTGTTCTGGCTGCACTCACGTTAGACTGTGCCGGAGAATGTGCCAATGCTGCAAAAGGCCTTGGAACCTATCATATTGAGCTGATTGACCAACTTTCCCTCATAAATGAGGCCAAGATTGCCCAGTTAGCAAATATACAGTTGCTGCAATAACGCTAAAGTAAATCATCATTACCATTTCGTTGTAAAAGCAACATTTTAGCGATTACTTCCATAATCCTTTAATTGCATAAACCCGGACATCATACATCCGCCTGCCGCCCCGGTCCCAAGGATCTGGGGCATTTTTTCTTCTGATATTCCACCAATGGCATACACAGGAATATTCACTGCCTTACATACATTTTCAAGAAATTCCAGTCCCCGCCCCGGCAGCCCTTTCTTGCAGTCAGTTTCAAAAATATTTCCTGCAAATATATAATCAACTCCCAGATGCTCTGCCTCTTTTGCGTCTTCTACAGAATGAACAGACGTACCAAGAAGGGTAAGCCCATCAGTCCGTCCCATCGTTTTAAGCATTTCTAAAGGCAAATGCAGCTTATCATATCCTAAATGCTCCACTACTTCTGGAAAACGATGCAAAATAAGGGTCGTCCCCTCCTTTTCGCATAATCTGATAACTGCCTTTGCCAGTTCTTCGTATTTTTCTTCTGTCAGATCCTTTTCACGCAGCACCATAGCTTTTGGATGAAGGGAAGCAACGTATGCAAGCTGCTTTATATATGCTTCGCTCCAGTCTGTCCCTGCGTTTATTTTCTCATTTTCATTACTTTCTCTTATCAGATGCCGGTTGGTTATTGCTATCATCTTTTCGTACATATCTTTCCCCTTTGGTTCAAAACACTATTTCAGGCACGCAGGCCCAGCCCCTTAGAAGCATTTTTGTAGTAACAGACATGTCACTATAGCTCCTTGGCAGCACTTTCATAGTAAAAAAAGC